>Ga0193954_1000922_pt1 | contig 15877 bp, 11 predicted proteins | sample BB_5_MG_FD_140340 | JGI IMG/M metagenome (GOLD analysis project Ga0193954, IMG submission 140340) | Microbial mat bacterial communities from the Broadkill River, Lewes, Delaware, United States - BB_5_MG | ecosystem: Environmental > Aquatic > Freshwater > River > Microbial mats | place: USA...
CCCGGGTCTTCTCTGAGCCTGGCCGATTGGAGCATAGCGCCGGTGCGCTCAGCCTTGACGAGATCAAACGCCTGGACGCGGCGGCAAGGGGCAAGTCTCAGGCGGCCCGGACCGCGGTATGGATAAGCGAGCATAGCTCCGGGGTGGCGATCAAGATTGTGGAGCTGAGCACGGCCCGCGTACTCTTTGCAGACAACATCGATCCGGACCTTCGCGAGAACAAAGATACGAAGGATATGATGCGCATGGGTGAGGAACTGGAGCGCCGCGCCCGCGGGGATAGCCTCACGCATACCTTCATAGACGCGGTGCTCTTTCCCTCGCAGCACGTCTCTTTGGACTGGACGGATCAATGGGGCGATTCGAATGAGAACTTCACCGGCCTGTCCCTATCTCTCTTTGATCCCATCATCGGGATAGGCATGGCTTACTATCGGGTGATCCACGTCTTTCACGTCGCAGGCTTTCCAGTGGCGCCTCAGGTCGGCGCGAAGCTATTCATGAGTCTGCCCACCGCCTTGGTTCAAAGCATTGCCCCCGATGATACCGATGACCTGCCGGATCCGCTGCTGCGGGGCATGGTCGTGGTGCGCATCCCCTTCGGCCGCTCCAACTATGGCCTCATCGCCAGCGGCTCACTCAACCTGTCCAACTTCGGTGACTCCGGCCTTAACCCCAGCTTTGGCATAGGAATCTCATTGCTCAATATTAGCCTGCTCCCGGTGCTGCCATGATGAAGATGACTCTTACTCTGCTCGCGCTGCTCTTTGCTACCAGCTGTGCGGCGCGCAGCTATACGCACTACCTGATCGCGCCCGCGCCTAAGAAGAATAAGGCTATGGAGGAGGAGGGCACCTTGGTGCGCCCTATGGCCTTCGGCTCCACGACGGTGATGAAGGTGCGGTGGAATGACGGCAAGACGGTCACCGAGGTGCAGATCCCCATGCTGGCCAGCGGGCAACGCATCCTCATTGAGCACGAGACTGAGCCTGCTGGTGTGGACCCGGTGCCAAGATCCGGCCTGGTGCCGCCGCCGCCCACCGTCGCGGATGAGGTCTTGGTGCAGGCGTATCGCCAGCGTGGCCTGGCGGTAGACGAAGAAGCCCCGGAGGTGAGCATCTCCAAGGCTCGCACTCAGATGAACGCGGCCCTCAAAGCCGGTAACTATCAGCTCGCGCTACAGTGGGCCTCCATGGTGCTGGCGCGATACCCATCTCATCCCGAGTTCCTTCGGGCCCAAGCCTCCATCCTGTTGCTCATGGGGGAGCGGGACAAGGCCATCGAAATCTATGAGCGCGCCGAGGAGGTCGAGAGCGACCCGGCGGTTCAAAGAAAACTCGAAGAGCTGCAGAAGCAAGCGCAGTAAAGAGAGACGAGCAGTGCAGATCATCGGACTCATACTTTTAGGTTTTGTCGTTTGGTTCGGTTTCGCCGAGCGGGAGATGTCACGGATTTCGGCCTTCGACGAGCACGCGCTGGTCATGGTCTTGGTGGGATCCGGCGCGGCCATTCTGACCGCCTCCTCACGAATCACCGCGCTGCGTACCTTCCTGCTGCTGCGGGAACTCATCCCTATGTTGGCTCGCTTTTCGCCGCAGACCGATGCGATCGAGGCCGAGCGGCTCGAAATCGGGGGCTTGTGGCGCGATGGAAAGCGGGCCCAGGCCGTGGAACTTGCCGAACGCAGCAAGTTCCCTTGCATCAAGCGTATGTTGGACCTGCTCTTGGGCAGGGCGCCGACCGCAGCCACGGAGGCGGCATTTGTGGAGCTGCAACACGCGGAGCTGGGGCAGTGGCAGCCGGCGGTATCCAACTGGGAGATGCTCGCCAAGCTGGGGCCCTCCTTCGGCATGGTGGGCACCATCACAGGCATGATTCAGCTCTTCCGCAATATGGGCTCGGACAACCTCAATATCGGCGCGGCGATGTCCTTGGCCCTTCTTGCGACGCTCTACGGGGTGGCCTTTGGTGCGGGGGTGGCCGGCCCCATCGGCCAATTCCTGCGCGGTCTATTGGACGAGCGGCTCGGCGCCATCGAGCGTTGTGAGCAGAGCGTGCACGAGCTGGTCGCGACTTCAGCGCACGATGGCGCGGCGACACGGAGGTAGGCGATGCAGCGCAGGACCTACGGCAGTGAAGAGGGTTGGTTGCTGTCCTATGCGGACCTCATCACCAACCTGCTCATCTTCTTCGTGATGCTCTTGGCGGCGGCGCAGATCAGCCGCACCAAGATGCAGAAAATATCGCAGAACCTGTCGGGCATTCAGAGCGCCCAGAGCCTTGACTCCATTCAGGATGAGATTGATGCGCGCATCAAGGCGGAAGGCCTGCAGGACCTTATCCGCACCGACCTCACCGAGGATGGCCTGGAGCTGTCGATGAACTCAGGGCTGGTCTTTGACTCCGGGCAGGCCGCGATTCGTCCGGAGATGGGCGATGCTTTGGAGCGCATGCTGCTGACTTTGGTGCCCTATAGCGACAAGTATGACTTCGCGGTGGAAGGGCACACGGATGACCGTCCGGTGGGCTCCGGTTCGGCCTTTGCTTCCAACTGGGAGCTGTCGACGGGGCGCGCCAATGCGGTGCGCGCCAAGATGGAGCTGGTGGGCGTAAAGAAGGGGCGCATTCGGGTCGAGGGTTATGCGGATACCAAGCCGCTGCCGGATGAGACCCTGGATGGTCTGAGTAAAGAGGACAGGCTCGCGCGTCACCGACGCGTGATCGTGCGCGTATACTAATGAAGTATTCAAGCCCAATCCTAGGCGCCCTCGTCGGCCTGTTATTGTCGAGCGGGGTTCGTGCGCAGACCGCGCCGCCCGTTCCCGACCGTCAGATCCCCCCGGGCGTGCTTGCAGAGCTGAGGTTGCTCGACAACCGCTTTGAAAGCGCGCTGGCCCAAGATTGTGCCCCGGAGCGCTGCTTTTCCAAGGGCTGCAGCTATGGTGAACATACCGTCGCTGACCGGCCTCGTTCTGGAGCTCTACCCGGACTGGCGGAGGAAGAGGGCCCGGGCAGCGGCCCCAGGCAAGAGTATCTCACCCTCGCTCGTTGCGCCTTTGCCCACGAGCGCTCCCTAAAGTCGGCCGATGCTCGGGCCCTGGTACGTCGACTTCGTACCAAACTATCGACGGGCTGGACCGTGGTGGAGGTCTCTCATCAGCGTCTTCCGCCCATTCCAGCGGAGCTACGGGAGGCCCCGGAGGCCCCCAAGGAGCCCGAGCCGCCGCCCGCCCCTGAGCCGCCCGAACCTGTCGCGCAGCCTGAGCCAGAGGTCTGGCAGCTTCATGTGGCGGTTCGGGAGCTTTGGCTCAGCTTACTGCCGCATTTTTCATGGATGATCGCGGTGGTGATGGTCACCTTCGCCGCACTGCTGCTGATCTGGGGCTGGAGACGCTTGGGAAGGTTGTCGCCTGAAGAGCAGATCATGCTGTCGCAGATGAGCGCAGCCCCGCCTGAGTCGGAGGCGGGCGAGGACCCAGGTCCGCAGGCGGCGCCCGAGGCCGATTCGGCCGAGGAAGAGTCCTTCGTCTCTCAGCAAAAAGCCTATTGGGCGCAACGATTTGCTGCCGAGGAGCAGCCGGACGCAGATACCCGGGCGCTGGTCAGCCAGTGGTTGCGCTCGGACTCGATGGGCCTATTGGCAAAGGCGACCTTGACCTATCCCAAGGTCATGCCAGACGCCTTCCCTGAGGGCGGTGACTTCGCGGACTCGAAGCTCAGGTTCTCGGAGTATCTACGAGATGTATCGCAAGAGGACTTGCCCTCAGACGAGGAGTTCTACGGCCAGCTCAAACAGCACGCCCTGTCGGCCTCATTAGCGCGTCAGCCGGATGCCAAGGGCATGGCGAATCTGAGGGCGGACTTCGGAGCGGCAGGCCTGGTTCAACTGATGAGCAACCTGCCGCCCCGCTACGGCGCGCTGCTCTTTGCGCACGCTACGATCGATGATCAGCTTGAGGGCGCGCGCTTGATGTCCTCTGCAGTGCGAGCGGATGTTGCGGAGCAGCTGCTTCAATCCAATCGCATGGCGAAGGCAGAAGCCGACTACCTGGTGCAGCTGCTGGCGGCCTGCAATGAGGATGCAGCCCTTCCTGCGCCGCCGCATCGTCCCGAGGTTTCCGGGCTGGGCCGGACCTTCGACGCTGCAGGCTCCTTATCCGTGCTTCTTCCCATGGTGCAGCCTGAGGAACGCAGCGCGCTGCTCACGCAGGCCAAGGCGCGCTTTTCGGGGGCTTTTCCAGGGTGGTTCGGCGAGATCCTCTTCGCTGACTTGCTGCTTCAGCTCGACCCTGAGGCCCGGGCCGATGTGTTCTTGCAGGCTGAAGTGCGAAACCTCGCAGGTTGGCTTTCGCTGTTGCCGGATGAGGCCCGCACGGGGCTGGAGCAGTCGATGCCATCATCGTTAAGAAACGCCGTGGCTGCGAGCGCCGCCTTCAACTCCAGAGCGGAGCAGCTGCGGCGCTACGCGTCTGGTCGGCGTGAGGTGGCCTCTGCCTTTCAGCGCCGTATCGCTCGCGACGGTCTGCCGTTTGAGAGCGTGATGAGGTAGGTCATGCGGCGCGCGTGGGTCCCTAGCCTCTTCGTCATACTCTTGAGCGCCTCCGCGTGTACGAAGATCGGCATCACGGATATCGATGCCCGCTTTGACCTCGCGGATGCAGCTTGGTTTGCCGACGAGGAGACCCTGTTCTTCTTCTATGAGCTGACGGCAGAGCAGGGCCTGTCCGAGGCGAGCGTAGTGGAGGTCTCCTATCAAACGGACGACGGTGACCTCGAGTGGACTGCGTTGTCTGAGCTGAGCGCTGTGCACCCGCATGTGGCCGTAGATTGTGGGTTCAAGAGGCGCTGCGGGAGCATCAGCCTTCATGTACCCATTGAGCCCAGGGCCGTGGGGATTCGTCTTCGCTATCATCGCGATGGGCCACTGTCCTTAGATACCTCGCTGGTCTACAACGTTGTGGGGCCGGGGCCTGCGCATACGAATCGTAGCTTCTTGGTCTATGGTGTCTTCACCGAGGATAACCGCAGGACTCAGTGGCGCGGCCGACACCGTTTTCCGACACTTAGGAATGAGCAGGTGCAGCAACTTGGCTTGCGTCGCACGTTCTCAGTTGAGGAGCAGCGCTACGGTAGCGCGGGCTTCGCTTTGGACGGCAATCCCTATGGGTATGCCTTGGCTTGCCCATCGGCCTTCATTGAATCCGGAGTAGCCAAGGTGATGACTCAGGACCGCGCTGTCTTTAGCAGCTCGGACCTTCCGTTATCGGCCTCTGTCGAGGCTCAGGTCTGCGCCAAGATCACGGTGCACGAGCCCAAAGCGCCGTTTATTACCACCGCCCTGGCCCAAAAGAATCCCGAGGTCGAGCCGGCCTTCCCCGTGCTGCGTACGCCGGTGAAGGAGGCCACACCTATTAAGTTCTACCTCGCGCCATGCGAGCGGGTGATCTCCGAGGACCACGATGAGATGCAGCGCCAACGCATGCTCTACGGCGATGGGCCAGCCCTGTGCACGGATGACTGGAACTCCAGCACCTTCACCGAGCAGCTCATCGTGCAGATGCGGGAGGCCATCGAGCAGACCCGAGCCGAGGGCAATGACATGGTCTTGGTGGTGGGCCTGCACCGCGACGAGGCGGGCGTCGCTGATAAGCTTGAAGAGGCGCTGGTCACGATCGTGCCTGCCGAGCGTGACAGAGGCACCCCGCGGCTGGTCGGGGCCTTTGTCTTTGATAGCGACATCCGCACCATCATCGACGATCGCATCCGGCGCTTGGTGCTGTGGTGCCCGGCTCAGGTCGTCGACGAAGAGTTCGTGGTGCCCGACCCCTCTCAGATTGCCTGCGCGATAGTGCCCGATAACTCGCGCCTCAACTTAGGGCCATTTAGTTTTTCGTCGCTGCCTATCTTGCCGTCTCGTTCTCGCTACTTGGACTTCATTAGCCGGTACTCCAAAGGGCAGGCCGGGCAGGTGAAGGCGCTCAACTTTTTGGCGCCCGAGTTCACACCCACGACCGACAATACCGACCTCGGTGGGGCGGTGGCGACCTTCTTCAACGGGGAAGTCATCACCGCAGAGCCGGAGCATGCCTTCTCTTTTTGTGAAGTCGAGCGCTTTCAATCCTTTGTCTTTCGCTCACAGGTCACACAGTCCGAGGAGATTAAGTGCCCCGACAATCGGCCGCCCGATGGGGACTTCTGCCTGCCTGAGGGGCAGGACTTTTTGCCGATCGACGTGTTGCCGCAGTGGCACGAGGCGGTGCAGGAACGCAGCTATGAACTCGGCCTGGTTTGGGACTTCCCGTGGCTGCTTCGGGCGACCTACGAGGTGGTGGCTGCGGCCAACGTGGGGGCCTTTGGGCTGAGCGTGCCTTTTGGCTTCGGCAGCGAGCAAATCGACCAGCTCGGCACGGAGATATGGCAGTCTTCCGAGTTTCCGCTGGATGACATCTTGACCCAGTGCCGGCGCTTTTGTGACCACCCTACCTTTGACTCCGCCGGTATCTATCAGGTGGCGGATACTTTTCGACAGACCTACCTGAGTACCTGCTACGCCCCCAAGTATCCTGTGCCGGGAGATTCGAGCTTCCCCAGTGACCCTTAGCGCGCTGCTGCTCGGAATATGCCTGGCGGGGGCCCCGCAGCTGTCCTCCGAACCGCTATCAGCGACGGCGACGGCGACCCAGGCTGAAACCCCCGAGCTTTCACGGTTTCGTCTGCCCTGGGAGCTGCTGATAGATCGCACGGTGGGCACAGCCTCAAAGCCGGTGCGCTTCGATTGGCGGAAGACGGACCTGCAGCTGGCTATCTTCGGGGCTCAGCCGGCGGAGTTCAATAATTACAATACGTTTCGGGCCGGTCTGCTCGCGCGCATCCCCACCAAGACCCTCATGTTTGAGCTGGGATTTTCCTATGCGTGGGTGTGGGGCACGGAGAGTAGCCGTCAGCTTGCCCTGACGCCCTTTCGGCAGCCGGGAAGGCCCTCACGATTTGAGCTCGATTTCAGCGTGGGTGTTCCTTTGGCCGAGGGCGTGGTGACTGCTTGGCCAGGCTTCTTTCCCGCCGCTCAGCTGGTCTTTAGCGCCTATTTCAACCTGCGCTACCTTATCTATCCCGGGGGCTTCAGTGGGATGAAGTTCCGAGACATTCTGGGCGCGTCCTTTTCTCCGAAGATCACCGATAGTGAAGTCGAGAACCTCGACGACAGGCGGCTACCCGGGATGGAGGTCGATACGCAGCGCTATGCGCTCTCCGCTGGCCTGGGTACGGATATCTACTTCGATTTTGGGGTCTTTGTAGCCCCGAGGATACTCATTGGCATACCGCTCTTCGCCGCGGTCGCCGAATCGAAGATGCGCATGAGTCTCGAGTTCTCGCTGGCGGCGGGGTATGCATTTTGATCACCGCGTTGCTGGTAGCTACGCTGAGCGCCTCTCCAGTGGCGCCGGCTCAGCCAGAGCCGGCGGACCTCATCTACTATCATGCGCGGCTGGCGCTACAAGACCAGCAGCCGGAGCAGGTGCTCAAGCTCTGGTTGCTTCGCAATAGTCTGCTCAGCAACCAGGGGTTGCGCTCTCGCCACGATGTCGATTTCTTGAGCACTCTGTGGGTAGCCCTGGGCGACCTGGGCTATTGCTCTGATGGCCTGCCGCTCGATCGAGACGGCGCGGGGCTGTGGCCCGTCGCGTTGCATAATTGGTTCTTGAAGAACATGCGTCGTGGTGCACCGCCGGACCGCGCGGCGCCCTTTGATGCTTTTGACGTTCCGGTTCAACAGCGCTTCGTGGAGCTGTCTGACGTGCTCAGCGTGCAGGAACTGGACACCGTGCGCTTTTTTCGCACGGGCTGCTATCGCATGAAGGACGTGCTGGCCGCCGCCGGCCAGTCGTCGAGCGCAGATTCACGGGACCGAAAGGTGCAGCTGATGGTGCTGACCGCGCTCATTGAGGCTGCTCAAGCCAGTCTTGCGGCGGACGTGCGAGGGCAGAGCACGTTGCAGGCTAGGTTGCTCGATATTCGTCTCAAAGAGGTCGACCTGCTCGACCGCAGGACCCGGCGCGCGCGCCGAAGGACCCGCCTGCAGCTCAAGGCGCTCGGCGGCAAAGTAGCCCCTCAACCGGAGGTCGCCCGCTCCAAGAGCATGCTTAAGCTGCTGGCGCCCGCGGCGAGCTGGACGGCCGAGGACTGGCTGGCTTTGGATCCAGACCGCCGAATGTATCTGTATCGCTGGGTGCAGCGCGCGGGGCTCGACAACGCACAGACGCACTTGCAGGTGCTGGACGAACTCATGCAGCGCCGGGCCGGCGTCCAGGTGACAGATTGGCTGGGGTTTACGTCGACGCGTAGCGTGGACCGCGCCCAGGTCTGGTCCGGGGATAGAGGGCAGCGCCTGCTCGGCATGGAGCGCAATACAGGCTTTAGGGAGAGGGCGGTCATCTCGCTTCACCGCGGTGTATATGCGGTGGGGGCAGGGGACCTTGGGGGGGCGCTGAGGGCCTTCGCCTACGCACTTCACTTTGTTCAGGAGTCGACGGCGGCGGAGGCTGTGCGCCGCTTGAGCCTGCGCTGGCTGTCCTTTGTGACCAGCCAGTTCGTGGTCAGCGACGAGCTGGTGACGCTGCTGGTCACCCTCGTGCCTCGGGGGGATTTGGGGCGGCTGCTGGAGGACCTGATGTGGTCGGCCGCGTTGAGCGCGGACAAGCCTTCGTTTGAGCGCACAGTCGGCGCCCAACGCGGGCGTGGGGCCTTGAGACAGCGCAGCGCGCGCCTCGTACCCCTGGCGGCGGGGGACGTCGGACGCTTCGTGACTCTGCTTGAGCGGGACTTCGAAGACTCTCCGCATGTTGTCTTGCGTTTTGTCCGCCAGTTCTTGGAGCGCTTGGAGAGTGAGGGCGGGCTGGTGCGCAGCAATCACCGAGGCACGTTATTGTCTCTGCGCGATGTGCTCTCGGAGCAGGGCGCTCGGCTGCAGGGCAGCTTGTCGCGTCGTGCCGACAAGCTTCAGGCCCATTGTGATGCGCTGCTTGAGGGCTTGCCAGAGGCGACGGTGGGCGATACCGCCAGAGACCGGGCCCGGGCCCTGTCCGCCACCAAGCAGGTCTTTGCGGGCAGTATTCGCATGGCCCCGTCCGATGCCCTTCCTTGGCCTTTCGAAGCCCCTGATGTTCGCGCGCCCTCCGTGCTGCAGCCCATCCCGATTACGCCGGTCGAGTGGAAAGATGACGCGCGCTGGGTGATGGGTTGGAAGTTGGGCCAGTGAACCCCAAGGTGAAGGCTGACCTGCGCGCCCAGCTGAAGCAGCGCCGACGTGCCCTGAGGTCGCGCTTGAAGGTTCAGCGGCGCGAGATGAGGGCGCAGCGGCGGGCGCGCCGCGCGAGGACCCAAGGTGGCCGATGGCGGCGCTGGCTGCTGCTATTGCTGCTCCTGCTGTTGTTGCTGCTGCGGGAGTGCTCCTGTGAAGAGGCCGGGCCCGTTATGCTTGAGCCTGCGGTGCCGCCGCCGGTGCCTACGGCCACGGTGGCTGCGCCGCCTACGCCAAAGAAAGCGAAGGTGCGCCGCCGCAGGGTCAAAGCCAGAGCTCGGCCCGAGTACCAGGCGCCCAAGGCGAGGGCCAAGACTTGGCTGGACCTGTTTCGATTGCAGGTCGCAGGCCGTAGCCCACGTCTGGCCGCCTGTTTTGAGGGGGCTCAGCGGCCGGGCAAGGTCCGCTGGGTGGCCGCGGTCGACGCCAAGACCGGAGCCGTCTCGGACCACGCCTTGGAGCCCATCGCTCAGAGTCTGAGTCTGAGTCGCGCTCAAAAGCGTTGCCTCATAGAGGCCCTTTCCAAGCCTCCGTACAAGCTGCCAGGTGAGTTGGCGCCGGGCACACCCCAGCGTGTAGGCTTGGTGCTGGAGTTCTGATGCCTGTGCCGAGCATCTATCTCAATGCTGCAGGCACCAGCTGGCCCAAACCTGAGCCGGTGCAGCAGGCCATCCTGCGCGCTCTGGCCGTCGATCCCGCACGCTGGCCCGAGGCCTTCGACACCGCCCATGCCCGAGTTGCGAGCTACTTTGGCGTACAAGACCTCCGGAGGTTGCTACTCACCCCAGGCTGCACCTCGGCGCTCAGCGTAGGCATACCGGATCTTGACTGGCAGGCGGGGGACCGGGTGCTCATCTCCAGTCATGAGCATCTGGCTCTGCTGAGGCCCGTCTTGGCCTTAAAGGCCCGGGGCGTGCAGGTCATCATCGCACCGTCCGGCTCGGAGCAGACCATTGACCTCGACTTTGTGAAGGATAACTTGCGCGCGGGTGGAGTACGCCTGGTGGCCTTTTCGGCAGCGAGCAATGTCACAGGGGCTCTGGCGCCCATGCAGCAGATGCTCAACCTAGCGCGTGAGCACGGAGCCCTTTGCCTTGTGGATGCGGCCCAGGTCGCGGGTTGGCTGCCCATCGACGTGCGCAGGCTTGAGGTGGATATGCTGGCCTTCGCGGGGCACAAGGCGCTGCAGGGCCCCTGGGGCCTAGGCGGGCTCTACGTCGCGCCCCACGTTCAGATGTGCACGCCGCGCCTGCAGGCGGCGTTGGACCGGCCTGGCTATTGTGATGTGGGTTCGGTAGATCGGCTGGCTCTGCACGGCCTCGAGGCGGCCTTGGAGTGGCTGCAGGCTCCCGAGCGCTCCGCCCGGCTGGTGCGGGCCCGAAGGCACGCCGAGGTGCTATGGCGCACCTTGTCTGACTTGCCTGAGGTAACCTTGCACGGGCCACAGGCGCCGGATGCGCGCTTGCCCACCGTGGCCATGACCTGCGCGCGGCGGAGTCCTCAGGCCCTGGCCGAGGTCCTTCGTGCCGAGGGCGTGATCGCCTCGGCCGGTCAGCAGTGCGCCCCCCTCGCGCACCGCACCTTGGGCACCGAAGCGCAGGGTGTCTTGCGTTTGAGCGTTGGGGTCAGCACGAGCGAGCACGATGTGCTGCAGGCCGCTCAGCACCTCAGCACAATCTATGAACAGCAAGGGTGATACTATGTATGGTTTTGAATTCAAGGGCCGCAGCACCGACGCACTCGAGGTGCTCGAGCAGCAGACCCTGGACAGCGTCGGCACTATCCCTGAGGACCGGCATGAGGTCTTGGTGAATGAGTGGCGAGCATTTTTGGGCGATGATACTACGGTGGCTGGAGTCCTCAATTTGACAGACGATGGCGTGCTCAAACTCTATCGTTGTCGAGTCGTTTCGGACGGTGGCGCGGTTGAGGTCTATCTGGGCTGGTTCGGTGATACACGTGTGGGGCTGGTTCTGCGCGACGGGGTTCGGGTGGCCCGAATCAGTGATGGCGAGGTCTTAGCGGACACCTGACCCTAAAAGCCATCTGCGCAGCTAAATGGGTTATCGGGCGCGGATTCTGCGCCCAGCGCCCGAGCGCTGGGTTCTGCGACCAGGCCGTAGAGTTTATCGAGCACGTCGAGCACATTGCCTTGCATTCGGGCGCCCGGCACGGAGTCCGCGGCGCCCAGGATGATCGCCTTGACGACGTTGCAGGCCAGCGAAAGCAGGGCCTTTTTGATGCGTTCATTGAGGTCAGAGGCGTCCAAGCTCGTGATGGTGACAGAGACTATCGCGTACAGACGCACCAAGGTCTTCCCGTACTCCGCCACAATAGATAGTGAGATGGCGCCCACAGGGCTCACCAGGCCAGCTGCGCCCGCGCCATTGATGAGCAGGCTGTACTTAGTGATGATCTCATCGACCTTCTTGATGGTGTCCCGGATCTGCGCTTGTTGGGCTCCGCCTCCGCTGCCATTGGGCAGCACACCGGTGAGTGCGCCCGTTTGAGGTTCTATGCTCCAATAGCTCAGCGGGCTGGCGGACTGCGGAACGATAATAATGGCCCGCGGTGCGGACTCGAGCAGAGCGCGCCAGCGCGTCCTGAGTTCCAAGTCCACAGTATTGTCGAAGGGGTTGACGTCCCCAGCGGGGCGGGCGAGTAGGGGCTGCCCGTCCAGCAGCCCGGCTGTACTGGTTGAATACAGGTCCCGTTCGGCGATCGCGGTGCGGGCCGAGACTCTGAGCGTATCTCGCAGGCGCTCTTGAGCCGTGCTGGCCTCGCTGGCCACGCTCACGCGCGCGGTGGGTAATATGTCGATCGTCTGAACCCAGTGGCTCTCTTCAAATACGGGCCGTTGCCCGACGATCGCGATCTGCAGGCCATCCTGAAAGGGTGTGAGTTCGGCGGTCGCCTCCGCGCTGACGGGTGGGATGCCCGCGAAAGGGTTGGCAGGCAGTATGGGCAGCCCGGCGTCGACGACCGACTTCATGAGATCGAGGTCCCCGTCGATCACCGCATCGACGAATGGCTGCAATCTGGCCTTCGTTTGCAATAGCTCATCCATCCACATGGACACCGAGGGCATCGCGCCTTCAAAATAGACCCAGTATTGGCCAAAGAGCGCACTTTCGACCTCAGCCACATGGGCCTCGGTGACGGGCAGCGTGGCTCGGGGGAGTCGGCCCGCCAGAGTGCGTTGATAGCTCTGCCCATTGACCTCGACCTCTAGATACAGGCCGCACATGCGGTTGGGCTGTGCCGGCGCGGCGGGCGCCGTATAACTCCCGGCGCCCGAGATGTCCCTGCCGGCTACGCTGAGGCGCACGTCTCGCGGGCTGTCGCCCTGTAGGGGCGCGTTATAGATGAGCATGTAGGGCGGCAGATCTCGGGCCTGCACATAGTCTGTGACGGCTGAGATCGCTCCGGGCACATCGCCCACGAGCAATACTTCGCCGTCGCTCAGGCTCGCCATCTCATCGAGGGCGGGTCGCGGCTGGTCTCGCACCTTCAGCAGGACAGCGGGTGGGCCGGCGCTCAGAATACTTCGAATGTCGTCAGAGGCTTGGTCGGAGACGTCCCCGTCCGTGATGTATACGATGACCGTGGGGTTCGCCTGGGAGGCTCGGGCGAGGTTCTGCCAAAGGTTCGAGTTGGTATTGTCGTGCAGGACGACGGCCTCGGGGTTCGCCTGCTGTAAGTTGCTGCGCAGGGCGTCGGAGACCGCGCGTCCCATCTCGCCGCGAAACTCGGGCGGCATGCTGAGTGAGTCATCCACCAGCACCATGATCACCGGTTGATCAGAGTTGCGGCGCAGCATGAAGGACTGGGGCGTCTCGTCCTCCTCAACCACGAAGCTTGATACGGCCAGACCGGGCACCGCGTCTCCGTTGTTATCCCTAACGTGGGCTTCGACCCGGATCTCCGGGAAGCTGCCGGCCTGCACCGACACGACGTCTAGAGAGGCGATTGCGGAAGTATCGGTCGCGGGGCCTCCGGGCCCGGCCACCCGCTGTCCTGCGATGAGCACCCCGCCGTCTTCTTCGAGCGTGATGCGTTCTCCGGCCACCGTAATAGGCTCCCCGATGACGGATAGGGCGCCTGCGGCCTCGATGTCGAGGTCCAAGGCCTGCATCACCATAGAAGGAATGAAGGTTCGCACCTGGGCGTAGGAGGTCACGGCGCTGGCCTCCATGGGCAGGCCATCGCCCATGCCAACAATGAGTTGGCGGCCGACGAGTTCGCCGGGATCATAACTCCGTTCGCAGAGTACGAGCCGCTCATCGGGAGTGGCTCGCATGGAGGCCGTGAGGCGCAGGGTGACTTGCGGAGCTTCGGCAGGGGGCAGCACAGTGCCTTCATCACTGGGCCGCACGTAGGATAGCCCAAACTCCGCATCCGGCTGAATGGGGTTGGCGTAGCGAGTTTGACCCTCAGTCTGCAGGCGCACGAAGGGCACGAAGTCGCTGACCCGAAAGTCGAAGGGTCTCAGGCTGGTCAGCCCGACGTCCGGGCTGCCCACCACGATGCCATGCAGCTGGTCTGCGAGGGCTCGGGAGTCCCGACGCTCCACGTCGATGCGATTGACGGTGGGCAAGGGGCCATCTGTGAACTCACTCACCAGGGCCTGGTAGGTCGTATCGTCGAGCTTGGGCTCGAAGGGCACGTCGAGGGGCCGATAGAGCATGGCACGCGCATCGTCGGGGCGCTGCATCCAGCGCCCGCCCATGACCTCCGCAGTGTGGCCGGCCTGCCGGTAGAGCTCCGCGAGCAGCTCTGCCTTTTCGCGCATGGTGCCCGCGCCCCCGCGCAGCGTACCGCGCCATCCCCAGCGCACCACGGACCGTGTCTCCCCCATGGCGCTGGCCTCGCCCGGGCATAACGTGACCTCGTCCCTCACAAAGGCGTGCAAACCAGCGAGATCACCGGCGGCGACGAGCCTCTGTGCCTTGGCGGCGCGATGGTCGGGGCTGTCCCGCAAGGAGGATTGCAGCTGCTCTATCAAGTCAAAGTAGGTCCGCGTGGGGCCCGCATCGACGCTGCCGTCCATGCCTACGCTGCCGGAGTCGGCTGGGCCACCATCGATGGGGCCGGGCGGGGCCTCGTCGGCGCAGGACCACAGGGCGAGGGCGCCGCTGGCATAGAGGCCTCGATGCAGCAGCTGTCGGCGGGAGAGCGTGATCCAGTTCATAGGGGTCTCTATTCACACCGAATCTGGGGCCCTAGGGGGCCAAAAAAGACCGCCTTGACCAAAGCGGGCCAGATTGTCGCCCTTGGGCCTCGAATTCGCGGGTTCTATGGGGCGGCTGAGGTCTGCCGCAGGCGGCGACGGGTCTGGCTCGAGGTCTGGGTGGACGCCAAGGCGGCGCGCACCGCGCTCATCAGCGCCTCGTGGGGCGCTGCGCCGCGGGCCTGCCGAACCTGTGCCCAGGCGAGGGTGGCCTTCGCGAAGGGAGGTTGCGTCTTCGGCTTCAGTAAGCCTACGGCCGCCTCGAGGTGCGGCTCTGCCTGCACCGGCCGCTGCCGATCGAGCAGGATTTTGGCCAGGCGGAAGTGGGACACGCCGCGGTGAAAGGTCAGCTTGGGGTGCCGCCGCAGCAACGTTATCAACTCAAGGCCGAGCTGCTCGGCCTCGCGCAGCCGTCCCTGCAGATGGCGCAGCTGAGACAGGTGCGTGAGCGGGTAGGCGAGCTGCTGGCTCGTGGGTGGGTAGACCTGCCGGCCGAGCGCAAGCGCACCTTCAATCAGGGGGGCGGCGCGCTTGAGTTGGCCGGCGTCTCGCAATACCGAGCCCAGGTTGAGCCGCGCTCGCACCACACGGGGAGTCTTTTGCCCATAGTAGGCCTCGGTGACGTTCAGCGCCCGCTCTAGATAGGCTACGGACCGGTCCAGGTCTCGCGACTCCAAAGCAAGGCCATAGTCATTGAGCGCATCGGCGACCTCGGGGTGGTGCTCGCCGTAGGCGTGTACGAGGGTCTCGATGGCGCGCTCACGCCAGCGGTCCTGCTGCTCGATGGCCTCCACAAGGTGGGCCATGAGCAAGTAGGCCTGCACGAGTTCTCGGGCCGGAGCATCGGAGCTTCGAAGGGCCTGGGCCGCCCGGTCCCGCCAGCGCCGCATGGGCTCGGCATCGCGCAAGTTGGCGTGCATCTCTGATACGCGCAGCGCCGCCGTGATGGTGGGGGCTGCGGATTGCCCTAGCGCTGCCACTCGACCGTGGTAGGCCGCCTCATAGTGTCTGAGCGCGGCCGTGAAATCGATGCGCTGATGCGCCAGCGTTCCCCGCCAAGCCTGCACATCGGCGCTAAGGCGCCCGCCGTCGTCGACCTGCAGCGCGAGGTCCTGGGCGGCGAGTGCCAACGCCTCCGCCTGCTCAGAATGTCCCTGACGCAGGCGCACCTTGCTCTGGAGGATCAGGGCCGTGGCATGGCTCATCTTCGCCTCCCGATCGAGCGGCGGCTGCGCCTCGAAGGCCTGCAGCGCGGCGGCCGCGAGTGTTCCTGCGGCTTCGTAGCGCCCCAGCCCGAGCTGGGCCTCGGCGAGCGCGACCGCCACCTCCCGTCGCACCAGGGGGAGGTC
>Ga0193954_1000924_pt1 | contig 15852 bp, 13 predicted proteins | sample BB_5_MG_FD_140340 | JGI IMG/M metagenome (GOLD analysis project Ga0193954, IMG submission 140340) | Microbial mat bacterial communities from the Broadkill River, Lewes, Delaware, United States - BB_5_MG | ecosystem: Environmental > Aquatic > Freshwater > River > Microbial mats | place: USA...
CTTAAATCACGTTGTTATATGTAATAATATGATATTTATCTTTAATCCCACTTTAAATACTAAAAAATATTAATATTTTTCTATATGAAGTTTCTATATCGCTGTTTTTTTGATATTTTTTAGGGAGAATAGGGTCTCAATACTTTTCCACTCTCTATAGTATAGCTCTCTGAGGCATTGATACTATGATAGATAGTGATGGAGTATTTTTTACTGTAGTACTTAAGTAGTAGTTTTTGCAGTGTGGGTTCAATGGAGGGGGTAAACCAGCCATTGTTGCTAATAGCTATCATATATTGAGGGGGATTTTTATAGAGTTTTTCACTAGTAGCTTCAAAACAGATGGCATTGCGGTAGGTTGTATTATTGATTTTATAGTCATAAATTTCTCTACTTGGCTTATAATCAACTGCTCCATGATAGAAGATTTTATTTACCCAATTGCTTAGAAACTCTGGCAAAGGATTGGCCTCACCAAAAGGGACTAAGACCACTTTATTGGCAATTTGCATTTGATCCTTGCTAAAGATATAGGTAGAGTTACGAGGTGTACCATCATCATCAAGGTAGAGTCCTCCTATAACAATGGTAATATCATTGGAGTAGCGTTTAAGTCGATCTTTGATATCTTCATATTTATTGATAAACTTTGGAATAACCGATTCAGGAAGTACTACGATGGAGTAGTTTTGATCCATTGCCTTTTCTATATAGGTATAAACATTTGTCATCTGTTGGACCTCAAACTCTGGTTTCCATTTATCGTCTATATTGACATAGGTAGTAACGAGTTTAATACCACTATCTATAGAACTAGATTTTGAAATGTTTAAGTCCATAGCGAGAAATAACAATATAAGTGAAATTTTTTGAGAGTATCCTTGGCATTTATTTTTAATAAAACATACAATTGCTAATAAAATCATAGAAAACTGCCACTTTTCAATTCCAAAGTAGCTATCGATAAATATAAGTTCAAATTTGAGCCAATCAAAGCCAAAGGGATGAATACTGCTAAAGAGTAGAATAAAGAGGGCTTTTAAAAAGAGAGTGTCAACTTTCCATTGCTTTTCTATATAGTAGGCTATTTTGATAAACAACCAAAAGATGCCTCCATAGATAGAGGCAACTGTAATCATACCTAGTGGCATCGCCCAAGCAAACCCATAATAACGAAAGCTCAACGCAATCCACCAAAACCAAAAAAGGGCTATCAAAAAGCCACTCATACTCCATACTTTGCCACGGCTCTTTAAAAGCATCCAAAGTCCCATAACTCCCAAGAGGGTATTGAGCAGTGGAAAAGTGAAACCAAGCCACTCAATGTAGATAAAGGTGGAGCATAAAATAGCGATAAACAAGGCTTCTATTAACCAAAAGATGTTAGAATTATTGCCAAAAAATTTAACCATATAAGGACTTCCTATGAATGCAGTAGCTCAGTTTTTACCACTGATTTTGCTTTTTCTAATTTTCTATTTTTTAATTATTAGACCGCAACAACAACAACAAAAAGCACACAAAGAGATGATTGACTCTCTTGCCAAAGGGGATAAGATTATCACCAATGGTGGATTGATGGCTGAAGTTGTAAAGGTTGAAGAGGATTTTATCAAAATCAAGCTAAATGATAATATAATTGTCAGACTAGTCAAATCATCCGTAGCTGGAAAAGATGAATTCATAAGTAGTAAAGATGCTTAACTATAGAGTTATTATATTTGCTTTTGCATTTATATTTGGTATCGTCTTTTCGATACCCTCTCTTACCCAAAGTGAGAGTGGCAAGAAGATCACTTTAGGTCTTGATCTTCAAGGGGGGCTTCATATGCTCCTTGGAGTCAAGACCGAAGAGGCGATTAAGTCACATATCAAATCCGTTGCCGCTACTATTAAATACGTTTTAGATGATGAAGAGGTTATTTTTGATGAACTCTCCGTTGAAGAAGAAACCATTACTTTTGAAATTTTGGACAATGATGATTTAGCCAAAGTAACAACACTTATCAATAAAGAACTCAAAGGCATTACTCTTACGAATAATGGGCTTAACTTTACCGTAGAGCTTACTCCTGAACAAGTGATCAAAACCAAACAAAATGCCATTAATCAAGCTGTTGAGACGATTCGAAACCGACTTGATCAATTTGGATTAGCAGAACCTACCGTTGCCAAACAAGGTGAGGATAAAATCCTTGTTGAGATTCCAGGGATTAAGACGGCAGAAGATGAGCAGAGGATTCGAGAGCTTATTGGAAGAGCAGCACGTCTTGAGATGATGGCAGTGGATGAAGATCGAGCCGCAAGAGTCAATGTCATGAGTGATGCTGAAGCTAAAAAATATGGGGATGTGATCTTAGATGATGTCGCAACTCCAGAAAAGCACCTCTTGCGTGAGATTCCTATTCTTGATGGTTCAATGCTAACCGATGCAACCGTTGGATTTGATGAGAACAATCAACCCGTAATCAACTTTGTACTTAATGGTCAAGGTGCCAAAATCTTTGGTGACTTTTCAGGTAAGAGTGTTGGGAAACGAATGGCGGTTGTCCTTGATAGTAAAGTCTACTCTGCTCCTGTGATTCGAGAGCGAATTGGTGGTGGACGAGGGCAAATTTCAGGTAATTTCCAACTCCAAGAAGCGACCGATATTGCCATTGCTTTGCGTTCGGGTGCCTTGCTTGCTCCTGTTTATACACTTGAAAAACGCTCCGTTGGACCAAGCTTGGGTGCTGATAGTATTAAAGCCAGTTCCTTAGCACTTATTACAGGTTTTGTTTTGGTTGTTATCTTTATGGTGCTTTATTACGGTATGGCAGGAGTGGTTGCCAATACAGCACTCATTGCCAACCTCTTTTTGATTTTAGCCGTGATGTCAATGTTTGGGGCAACGCTTACGTTACCAGGAATGGCAGGTATTGTTCTTACAGTCGGTATGGCAGTTGATGCCAACGTTATTATCAATGAGCGTATTAGAGAGTTGCTTAATAAAGGCAACTCCATTGCCAAGTCGATCGAATCAGGGTATAACAACGCCTTTAGTGCGATTTGGGATGCCAATATCACAACACTTATTGCCGCAGTAGTACTCTATGCGTATGGTACAGGAGCGATCAAAGGGTTTGCCTTAACAATTAGTATTGGTATTTTAGCCTCGATGCTAACAGCAATTCTAGGAACACACGGTATCTACCAATCGATTCTACCTAAGATCAAAAAAGATAAAATGCGTTTTTGGTTTGGTATTAAGGGAGGGAAGAAATAGATGGAAATATTAAAATTTGATAAGCCAATAGGCTTTATGCAAAATGCTAGAAAGTTTAGTGTTTTATCTATTCTTCTTGTCCTTGTCTCTTGGGGGCTATTTGCAACCAAAGGCTTTAACTACGGTATCGACTTTGCAGGAGGGACACTGGTACAAGTCAAATACGACAGCAAAGCTCCTGTAGAGAAGGTGCGTGACATACTCAATAATACCCAAGAGTTTAAAGGGGCAAATGTTACGTTCTTTGGTAGTGAAGAGGAGATTATTATCAAGATCAAAACCGTCTCAACAGCGGTTGGTGATGATATTGGAGATCGTATTCACAAGATTATCAAAGATACGGGTAATTTTGAGATCCGACGGGTCGATATGGTTGGACCAAAAGTGGGTAATGAACTCAAAGAAAAAGGTATCATGGCGATGTTACTTGCTATCATTGGTATCTTGATTTATGTATCTTTTAGATTTGAGTGGCGATTTGCTTTGGCTTCGGTTATGGCATTGATTCATGATATATCTATTGTTATTGGGGCAATTGTCCTCTTTAAGATTGAGGTCAACCTTGATATCTTAGCCGCGATGCTGACCATTTTGGGATATTCACTCAACGATACCATTATTGTCTTTGATAGAATCCGTGAGGGTATTCACTCAGTCAAATCACCCAATCTTGAAAATGTTATTGATGATTCAGTCACCAAAACACTTTCACGAACTACATTGACATCACTGACGACTTTCTTTGTGGTCTTGGTACTCTATCTATTTGGTGGAGAGATCATCAATGGATTTAGCTTTACACTTCTTGTGGGTGTGATTGTGGGTACCTACTCTTCGATCTTTGTTGCTTCTCCAATTTTGATGTGGCTTAAGTTTTCTGTCGTAGATTACCGATCAAAACAAGCCGAAAAAGAGAAAAGAGAACGTGAAAAAGATAAGATGCGTGCACAATTTGAACAAGGAACGTTGTAATGAATTGGGGTCGAGTTTTTTATATCTTTTTTACGTTGATGAGCTTGACGACCAGTGCGGCATTCTTGTACAACCCTTCGGTACTGACCCTCTTTATTGCGGGAAGTATTAATGTCGTCTCAACGATATTAAAACTTGGGGTACGTCATATGCTAGCAGCTGAGCTTCTTGCAGGGTCGTTGGTAGCTGATTTACACCTTATCCCTGCATTTTTCTCCATGCAATTTGCCCACAATCAGACCATGGCAACGGGCCTAGTCATTGGAGCGGTTATTGCCAATGTCTATACCTTGGTTGTTTCCATGATTGAGAGTTCACAAGAAAAAGTGGATTTTTAATCTCTACTCGTTCCCAAGCTCCTGCTTGGGAATGTATACTGGAAGTATAGTTTCAAAAAACTCTTTGTAGCGTAAAGGTTTTTTTGAATTTATACTTTGCTAGACCTACTTACTATGAGAGGATAATAAGCCATGAAAAAAAAATGCAAAAAGCAAAAAAAAGAACTCAAAAAACTCAATAAAAAATTGTGTAAAAAACTTAAAATAAAACGTAAAGAGCTAAAAGAGATGGAACTTAAAATGCAAGTTGTCAAAGATATTCTTATCAGTGCAAGGCAGAGTCGATGAGAAAGCTATTCATACTGATTGCATTACTCTCATCACTTATCCACGCTTCACTCCCCTCTGGTATCGAGAGTATTATTGCCAAATATCCTATTGATAAACACTCCATCTCCATTGATATCCGCCATACTCACAGTGGACTCAATGTTGGCTCACTCAACAAACACGCCATTATGACTCCTGCATCGGTAGTCAAGCTTTTGACGACTTACTCAGCACTGCTTCACCTTGGCTTTGATTATCGTTGGTCGACACTCTTTTACTATACAGGAGAGATTAGAGGAGGGGTACTTTATGGAGATTTGGTGATCAAGCCTCATGGCGACCCCAATCTCAACACCAACTCTATCCAAGCCATCGCATATAAGATCAAATCCAAAGGGATCAATCGTATCAATGGCGATATTATCATCGATCGAAGCTTTTTTAATGTTTCTAGCCAAGATACCTCAGGCTTTGATAAAAATCTATACAGTCCATATAATGCCATGCCTGATAGTATGATGTTTAATGAGCGGGTCAGTACGATCAATGTCACACCCCAAAATGGACGTATCGTAGTGGAGAGTGAATCTAAAGATGAGAGTTTTAAGATCATCAACAACGCCAAAGTGACTTATGGGAGCTGTCGAGGAAGCCGTGCATGGCCTCGCATTAAAATCAACAAAGAGTATGACAAACCACTCATTATGGTCTCAGGTACAATTTCCAATCGTTGTCCCAAGCGTAGTGTTAAAAAGGTCATCACCAAGCCTTACAAAAGCTTCTACTATGCACTGAAATATGCACTCAATATGGTAGGAGTCTCTAACCATAGTGGACTTAAACTTCTAAACAAACCGCACAATGCCAAAGCCCTCTTTATCTATAAATCACGCACTCTTGAACAAAGTGTAAGCATAATCAACAAAGATAGCAATAACGTCATGGCACGCCAATTGATGCTCACCCTTGGAGCTTATATCTACAATCGCCCCTCCACACTCTACAAAGGTCGTAAAGCCATTGAGTCGATCTTAGCCAAACACGGTGTGAGGCTAAATCCACAGAGCTTTATTGATAATGGTTGTGGGCTTTCACGTACCTCAGTTTTAAAGGCTTCGGACTTGACCAAAGTGCTTATCTCTGCCTACACAAGATACGGTCAACGATGGCTCAATACCCTCTCTATCGCAGGAGTTGATGGTACGACCAAACGACGCTTTCGCACAAGCTTTGTCAAGAATCGTGCATGGTTTAAAACAGGAACCATCAAAGGGGTAAAAAATATCATTGGTTATGTACGAGGCAACTCAGGAAGCCTCTACTCAGTGGTCATTTTGGTCAATCACAAAAAAGCAGGTTATGGAGCAGCACTGCAAAACGATATTATCAAGTGGTTGGCTAAAAACTACTAATGAAAACTCTCTCCATCTATCCTACCACTCGTGCCATTCGTCAAGCTCTTGAGATACATAAAAGTAGTTCGGGCTTTATCCCCAATCTTATAAGTATGGGGGATTTTATTAAGCAAGCCATTGTCATCCCTCACAAAAGTCTCGTAGACCCTATCCAAAGAGCCTTTTACCTCAAAGAGGCGATCAAATTTGAAGCTTTTGAGAAGCTCAAAATCGATAGGGATATTTTGAAATTTTATACCAAGAGTGATGATATCTTTAAGTTTTTAGAAGAGCTATCGCATGAGAGTGTCGGTTTTGACGCACTCAAAAATGCTGATAGTTACGCTGAGTTTGAAGAGCATATTGGCATATTGGAGCAAGTCTCATCCAACTATCAAGAGATTTTAGCAAAGCACAATCTAAGCGATAGATTTTTAATCCCCTCATTCTATGAGATCAATCTTGGGTTTGTATCCAACTACAGCTCGTTTGAGCTTCACTTGGAGGGGTATCTGAGTCATTTTGAGATGGAGCTTATTGCTAAAATTGCCCAGAGTAAAGCTTTTGTGATTCACTTTACTACCACTAAATTTACCCACAAGGTGCAAGAGCGATTTGAAACGTTTGGGATAACCCTCCCTAACAATAGCCACCTTAGCTTTGATATGCAGAGCAAAAGCATCCTCTCTCAAAGCCCTATAAAAAAGCAAATTGAAGCCAAAATATACAAAGTTGAAGAGCGACTTGAACAGCTCCCCATCGCCTTTGAATCAATCCAAAAGATGGTTGATGAGGGGATAGAGCCCAATCGTATTGCTCTAATACTGCCCGATGAGTCTTTTAAAGAGACGCTCTTTAGTTATGATAAAGCTAAAAATCTCAACTTTGCCATGGGATTTGACTACACCAAGAGCTTTGCATACAAAAAACTCAATGCTCTTTTGCGTTACCTTAGCACCCTTGAAGAGCGATACAAAGATTTGCTCTTACGCTACGCTATTGATTTGCCCAAGGTTTTATTACTTAACACTACGGAGACTCTTGGTATTGAGCTCTTTTTTGAGCGACTCCATAGCCAAAAACTTATCGATAAAAACAGTGATGTTCTTGAGAAGATAGAGTACCTCAAAGAGCTTTTCAAGGTAGAAAAAGCAACATTCAAAGAGTGGTTGGCTATCTACCTCAAGGTCATCTCCAAACTTACGAGTGATGATATTCGTGGGGGTAAAATCACGGTAATGGGAGCATTGGAGACACGCGGAGTGAGCTTTGATGGGGTGGTGATTATTGATTTTAACGATGATATTGTCCCGATGCTGCCCTCCAAAGACCGCTTTTTAAACAGCACCGTGCGTCGCTTTGCCTCCTTGCCTACACGAAGTGACCGTGAAGCCTTGCAAAAGTACTTTTATGAGCGATTGTTGCAACGAGCCCAAAAGTGTGTCATTATTCATCCCATTAGCCAAAATCGCCTGATCTCTAAATTTGCGTATGAGCTTGGGCTTGAAAGCATCGAGAGTGTCACACCCAATCTTGCTTTGTTGCATCAAAATCATGCGATGCCTCAACCTGAGGAGATTGTCGTGTGTGAGTTTAACCCCTACTCCTTGGCATGGTCGGCGACGATGCTCAAGAGCTTTTTGGGGTGCAAACGGCAATTTTACTACAAATACATCCTCAAAATCCGTGATAAATTTAATGAAGAGTTTAATGAGGGGTTGATGCTTCATCAACTGCTCGATAGGCTTATGGATAATCAAAGAGAGAATATCGACACAAAACTGACCCAACTCCTCGATGAACTCCTTGGCAACTCTGCAAAAGCTAGCATACAAAAGATGATTTATCGCCAAAAGATAGAGAGCTTTTTAGCCTATCAAGAGAAACATCACTTTGCCAAAGGCTACACTATTGAATTTAAAGAGAAAAATATCGATGGAGCTATTAGTGGTTTGCGTTTTAAGGGAGTGGTTGATAGGCTCGATAGCAAAGGTGATGAGGCGATGGTGATTGACTATAAAAGTGGCTCAACGGCCAATGCCAACCGCAGTAAAAACCTAGAGAAATTGGATGATTTTCAGATGAGTATCTACGCCTTTTTACTCAAAGGTAAATACACTAAACTCGAACTTGCATTTTTTAAAATACTAGAAAACAACCCCATTGAGCATATCAAAGAGCTAGATGCCAAAAACGAACTGCTCCTAGAGCATATCGAAGCGATTAAAAATACCACAGAGTTTGTCGCCTCCAAGTGTAAAGACCTTGGAAAATGTATCTACTGCCCTTATCGTCTGATGTGCGAACGTGGGGAGTATATTGGACGCTAAAGCTTTAGTTCCTTTGTAATCTGAATGAGTAAAGAGGTCAATGCTTGAGTATCTTTTGTTTCAAAGAGTGTATTGATTTGGTCTATTATGTGTTGTCTACTGTGGTTTTGCAGTGCTTGGGTGAGTCGCTTGATTTCTAAGTGTGGAACATGTTGTGTGGTTTGCAAGGCTTGAATAATATTTTCCATTAACGTAGAGAGTTCACTTTTTGCGATTGGTTCAATGTTAGAAGCCTCAATATGAGGTAAAATTTTGCTTTTGATCTCATGACATAGATGCGTTAGTCTCTTGATAAGCCGTTTTACTCTTTTAGGAGTTGTCCCTTTTTGTTCTATTTTTAGGGTGAGTTTATGGAGACTTTGAAGATTAAGTGTTCCACTTGCCCCTTTAAGTTTATGGACAAAGGCATCCATTGTATCACTGTGAATGCTTGTTATCTGAGAATAGCTATTATAAAATGTCTCATAGACTTTATAGAGACGTTGTTGATCTTTGATCAGTAGTGTTTGTTTAAGTTTATAAATACTTTCACCATCAATGGTTATTTTGGGTTGGGAGCTATTTTGAGTTAAAGGTACTCTTGGTGTGTTTTGAATTTCAAAATACTCCTTAATGACCTCTTCAAGCTCCTCTTTGATAATGGGTTTGGCAAGGTGCTTTTGCATACCTGCTTGTTGTGTACGCTCTCTATCGCGTTGCATCACTGCCGCACTCAAAGCGACAATGGGGGTCTCTCTATCGAAGATACGTATCTCTTTTACTGCTTGAAACCCATCCATAATGGGCATTTGTAAATCCATAAAGATAATATCAAATGTGTTTGATTTTGCAAGCAAGAGAGCCTCTTTCCCATTAGTGGCAAAGGTTATTTTAAAACCATACTCTTTAAGCAGTAGTGAGGCGACCAATTGATTGGTTTCATGGTCTTCAACAAGAAGGGCTTTTTTAGCTTTTTTAAGCTTAAGCTGGGTGCTACTGTTGCCTTGTTTTAAGTTTGTATCCAAGGCATGATAGAGAGAGGATAAGGTAAAAGGCTTTTCAAGAATTGAGTATAGGGCAACGCCTTTTTCTTTGATTTGTTCGAGTGCATCGACTTTGTTGTAGCTTGTGAGCATTAAGATAATATTACTGCTTGCTATTTTGGCTTTGTTTAGTTTTGCGATGAGATCCACACTATCTAGCATAATAAAGTCAAAGACCTGTGTGTTAAGTAGTGTGAGTGCTTCGTCCTCATTTAGAACAACCGTTGTTTGGGCTTGTAGTGCGTGCAGGGTAGATTGTAAATACTCTCGATTGTTGAGATGATTATCAATGATAAGTATCTTTTTATTGTGCAGAAGGGTTGGGGTGAAGGTAGGTTTTTTCACATAGGGAAGAGTAAGTTCAAACCCAAAAGTAGACCCCTCTCCTTGTTTGCTCTCTAACCAAATTTCACCACCCATCATGTTAATGAGTTTTTTGGAGATCATTAAGCCCAATCCTGTCCCTCCAAACTCTTTGGTTGTTGAGCTATCAACCTGCTCAAAAGGTTTGAAGAGCTTTTTTTGGTCCATTTTAGTAATACCAATACCACTATCTTTGATGATGAATGCTAAGGCAACACTTTTTTTATCAATCTTTGTTTTTCTTACAGTAATATCAATAGAGCCAGAGGTTGTAAATTTAATTGCGTTCCCAACAAGGTTATTGAGTACTTGTGTGAGGCGTAAGAGGTCACCAATAAGGTGATTGGGAATGTTGGGATCAATGGAGAAATTAAACTCTAAACCTTTCTCATGAATTTTAAATCCAAAAAGATTGGAAATATTTTGAAGCAGTTGATCGAGTTTAAATTCATTGGCAAGAATGTCAAGTTTACCTGCCTCAATCTTGGAATAATCCAAAATATCATTGAGAATACGTAAGAGAGCATGAGAGGAGTGTTGAACTTTGCTCAGATAGTCGTGTTGGGTTGTTGTGATGTCACTATTGAGGACAAAATCTGTGAGTCCAATGATGCCGTTGAGTGGTGTACGAATCTCATGGCTCATATTGGCTAAAAATTCTGATTTTGCAACATTTGCCTTTTCGGCTCTCTCTTTGTGTTCTATGAGGGTTTGTCTAAGCATCACTTCATCACTAATATCATGAAAGCTCACATAGAGTAAAGGACGCTCATCAAAAGCGATGGTTTTGACATTGACTGAGATATGTTTAATCTCACCTGATTTGGTATGGTGTTGTGTTGTAAATTGATCCCAACCACGTGTTAAAATTCTGTGTTGTCGTTGGATGATCTCTTCAGGTGTTTCGATAATCTCAAGATCTTTTGGGGTGATGTTTGCAAACTCCTCTTGTGTGTACCCATACATCTGATAGGCTTTACAGTTAAATTCAATAAACTTTTGGCTTTTGATATCGAGCAGTGTGATACCATCAAGGGACTCTTCAAAGAGGGTGTGAAATTTCATCTCAGCTTTGATAATCGCCTCTTGGTTTTTTTTACTTTGGTCAATATCACTGTGGGTTCCAATCATTCGTAAAGGCGTACCTGTACTGTCTCGATTGGTAATCAATCCCTTTGCTAATACCCATCGATAAGAGCCATCTTTACATTTGAGGCGATGTTCATTTTTATAGAGTTTTTTATGCCCATCAATATGAGCTTGGAGATCAATGGATATTTGGGTTAGGTCATCAGGGTGAATACGACTTTTCCACTCATCAATATGGTGTCTAAGCTCGTGGTTTTCGTAGCCAATGATGGCTTTCCATTTGGAGGATAGATAGAGTGTTTGATCAAGCATATTCCAATCCCATACTCCCTCTCCACTTCCCTCAATAGCAAGCTTCCATCGATGTTCACTCTCTTGAAGTTCCTGTTGTAAGCTGATTTGCTCTGTAAAGTCACTAATGTAACCAATAAAATGCGTAATGTTTCCATCACTATCTTTTTGTGTCACGGTGTGGTCAAGTACCCATCGTACTTCACCCAATTTTGTAATAATACGGTAGGGTTCACGCGTAAAAAAATCGACATTACCATCAACAGCTTTACTAACCTCTTGCATAACTCTAGCGAGATCATCAGGATGAATTATCATAGAGTAGAGGAGTTTATGGGTTAAAAAATCCTCTCTATTGTAGCTTGTAAGTCCTTGTACATTGTGAGAGACATACTCAATACTCCAATGCATATCGTTATTCCATTTAAAGAGAATAGAGTCTCCCTTATCAAAGAGAGAGAGAAGAGAGTTTTGTTCTTTGAGTAGGCTCTCAAGTTTTTCTCGTTCACTAGGGATAAGGGGGTGTTCTTTTGTGTCTTGATTCAAGGCTACATCATCCATATCAATGTGTGTACCTGCTATGCAGGCAGGGTTCCCTTCGTGATCTTTTTGAATAACTTCTGCACGGGAGAGGATGGATTTATAACTGCCATCTTTGCAAAGCATACGTATTTGAGCTTTAACTTTCACACGTTGTGACTGGCGAAGTTGCATCAATTCACGTTGCATGTGACGACGATCATCTGGGTGTAAAAGAGTTTCCAAGGTCGCAAACTCTTTTATGAGTTCACCTTGCTTATACCCCAACATACCCTCCCAAATATCATTAAAGTAGAGTATCCCTGTTTTGATTTGCCACTCCCAATACCCATCTTGAGTCATAGAGAGAGATTTATGTTGTTGGTTATCTATTGTACTATTTTTTGTCATATATATTTTTATTCATCTTTATGAAACCATTAAGAGATTTTAATTAAGTGTTATTATAGCACCTTTTTCTATCAGTCCTAGTTTTTGTGTTGGAGTCTCTATTTAATCATTGATGAGCATAATCAAGATTATGTTACAATAGAGTATAAAAATCCAAAAGGAGCAACAATGAAACGATTACTTTTTGTGGTGCTTTTTGCAACACTTAGTTTTACAAGCAGTATTGAGGCACGCTGTTATACGGCATATGTAGGTGGACTAGATCGTTATGGAGACAACTTTTTAGCAGTGCGTGAAGGACCTAGTACCCGTTATCGACAGTTTACTTCGCTTTATAATGGTAATCGAGTCTATGTTTGTGACCGTAGTCGTAGTTGGCGATTGGTCTATTTTGGTAGTCGCTGTTATCTTGATTATGGTCGTGCCGTAGGGCGATGTTCTTCGGGTTGGGTACATGGCAGGTATCTACGATAATGCGTTGGTTTATCCTAACCTTTATCCTCTCACTTTCCGTAGAAGCCAATGAGTTTTTTGAAAAGATCTCTCCCATTGATAGTTCTATTAAGCAACGGATGATAGAGGGGAACTCATACCGTGCAGGTTGCCCTGTCAAGCTCAAAGATCTGCGTTATGTAGAGGTGGCGTATCGTGATTTTAATGGAGAGATTGGCATTGGTGAAATCATCGTGCATCGTAGTGTGGCTAGAGAGGTGGTTAATATCTTTAGAGAACTCTACAACATTAACTACCCAATTGCTAAGATGGAACTCGTGAGCAACTACAATGGCAGTGATTTTGCCTCCATTGAAGCCGATAATACCTCGGCTTTTAATTGTCGTTTTATTGGTGGGACAAAGCGTTGGTCAAATCACGCTTATGGGAGAGCTTTGGATATCAATCCATTGGAAAATCCCTATGTCAATCGTAGAGGCACTACCTCACATAAACGATCCGTTAGGTATATCAAAAGAGTGCATAGAGATAATTCTAGTCGCGACCGAGCCATGCTCTTGGGCAACGATAGAGCCACTAAGATATTTAAAAAATACGGTTGGAAATGGGGTGGTGATTGGAACTCTATCAAAGATTATCAACACTTTGAGCGAAAGTAGCTAAGATACTATTTGACGCGAAAGTAAAATAAAATGGTATCTTGATAGAAGTTGTCTCCATCATCACTTACAATAATGTAGCGGTCTTTGCCAACCTTGGCAAGTCCCTCAAAGTTATCCACACTCCACCCTTTGGAGTTATCAAAAGTAGCCAAAACTTCGTCTTTGCAAAGCCTCTTTTTATGACATTTTTGATTGATGAAGACTTTTTTGAGGGTAATGACGAGGGGAGAGAGCAGTCCACTGTAGGCACGTTCCAACACCAAAATATTGCCATCATCCATCACTTCAAGAGCCGTTACCGCAGAGTTTTTGGCAGCAGCAGCTTTAAATTTCCACTCGTGACTACTTGCGGAGTAGAGGGTTTGAATTTTTTTATTATCTTTTTTGATGGGGTACTCCGTTGCTACAATCAAGCCATAACGTTTGTGGTATGCTAAAGCTTCCATGCCTTTGTTTTTATGACGTAAAAACCTAATCTTGGAAATCTTATAAGGCACTTTGTATCTGCTTTTGAGTCGTCCATCTTCCCCAAAACGTGCAATTTTTGGTCGCCCTTCAAAAGACAAGATGAGGCGGTTGTATCGATCGAGTGTTGCCCCTTCGCTATCTTTGCGGTAAGAGCGAAACTCTTTGCCATTTTTTTTGACCAATTTAATCGCTTTTTGGGGTTGGAGTTTACCTATTTTTGTGCCAAAAGTGGCTTTGAACTTAAAGACAATCCCCTCATCACTGACCATATAGAGAATATTTTTGTTTTTATTGTACGCCAAATCGGAAATCTCACGAAATTTATAGCCATCAATATGTGCTAAATTGACCTTTTTTTGATCAAGTATCTCAATTCCCATATAGTTTTTATCAACTCCAAAAGGGCTAATATCGGTAGAGTAGATAGCAGCTTGGAGCATCATTGAAAAGCCTAAAAGAGCCACAAAGTATTGTATCATTTAAGTTTTTTGTTCTCTTCTAGCTTTTTTTGACGTCGCTCTTCCATAAAGGAGACAATCAGTATCCATACAATAGCAATATCAATCATCACATCTGCGTAGTTAAAAATAGCAAAATCAAACCCACAGTGCCACGCCACATAATCCACTACTCCCTCATGGTGAAAACGATCATAGATGTTTCCAAAAGCCCCACCGACCAATAGCCCAAGAGCAAAAGGAAACTTCTTGATATATCCCTCATAGAAGATAAAGCCAATCACAAAGGTAATAAGGGTAATTTGCAACCATTTGACATAAGGTCCCAATGAAGCCAACATCGAAAAGGCAACGCCTTTGTTGTAATGAAGCTCTAAAGAGATACATTTAGAGTCCCAAAAATAACCATTAACAAAAAGGTCTTTGATGGCTTGATCGATGATAAAAGTTCCCAAAAGGGCTAAAAAAAACACCGCTAAATATCGCATTAATCTAGTACCTTTTTAAAAAATGTTTGGGTTTTCTCCATCATTTTATCCAGTTCTATTTGATTTTTGCCTTCAAGTAGGAGGCGGATTTTATTTTCAGTCCCTGAGTATCTAAAGAGGTGACGCATCCCTTTGGATTCAATGGTGTCCACTAGTTCTTTATACCCCTCAATCCCTTCAAACTCTTTTTTATTTTCAATTGAGAGATTGACGAGGAGCTGAGGATAAGACTCATAAGGATTAAAAACTTCACTAGCGTTCTTCCCACAAGCTACTAAATAAGCCAGTGCTTGGAGTGCAGAGCTAAGTCCATCACCCGTCTTGGCATAATCACTAAAGACGATATGCCCACTCTGCTCGCCACCAAAATTAAGCCCATGTTGATTCATAAGCTCTACCACATTTTTATCCCCCACTGCAGAGCGGTAGAGTTTGATTTTATTTTTACCCAAAAACTCTTCAAGCCCTTGGTTGCTCATGACCGTTGCAACCATTGCAGAGTTTTTGAGCAGACCTTGATTTTGTAAGTTAAGTGCCAAAACCCCCATAAGTTTATCGCCATCAACAATATCCCCTTTTTCATCAATGAGTACCAATCTATCGGCGTCCCCATCCAAGGCAATCCCTACATCCGCACGGTATTGTGTGACAGCTTTGGCAACATATTCAGGGTGCATCGCTCCACACCCTTCGTTGATATTGTATCCCGTGGGTTCATTGGCGATGGTAATGACATCGGCTCCAAGTTCTTCAAATACCGTAGGAGCCACTTTGTATCCTGCACCATTGGCACAATCGACGACGATACGGATACCCGTAAGTGAAAGTTTTTTGGGAAAAGAGCTTTTGATATGGACAATGTATCTTCCAATGACATCATCAATACGTTTGGATTTACCGATATGTTTTTCAACTCTTTGTGCATTTTCAATAAGTTCATCGTTTTGAAAAATCTTTTCGATGGCTTGCTCCGTGGCAGAGTCAAGCTTGTTTCCGTGTGAATCAAAAAACTTGATACCATTATCTTCATATGGGTTATGAGAAGCAGATATCATAATA
>Ga0193954_1000926_pt1 | contig 15831 bp, 20 predicted proteins | sample BB_5_MG_FD_140340 | JGI IMG/M metagenome (GOLD analysis project Ga0193954, IMG submission 140340) | Microbial mat bacterial communities from the Broadkill River, Lewes, Delaware, United States - BB_5_MG | ecosystem: Environmental > Aquatic > Freshwater > River > Microbial mats | place: USA...
TATGGATTATCAAAAGAAATAGATGGTGTTTATAGTTGTTTTGAAGCTTCAAATGATGTTAAAAATCTTATTACACATTTAAAATTAGATGATATTGTTCTTCTTGCTCATTCTATGTCTACAATGATTGCCCAAAAAATAGCACTTATTGATAAGAGAGTTTCAAAACTTATTCTAATAACCCCAATCTTTGCATCAGGTATAAAATTGCCACAACTTGCCCAAGATAAACTAATAGATGAAATGAGGGATAATAAAAATAAAATTGAAGAAATTGTATATAGTGCAAGTAAAAGACATAATCAAACTTGGGCAAAATCTAGAATACAAATGGCATATGAAGCATCAATCGTAAAAGCAAGAGTAGGGTATATGAAAATGTATTTAGAAACTGATTTTTCCAGTGAAGTAAAAAACATACATATACCTATTAAAATAATTGTAGGAAAATATGATTTTCCTATTTTTGCTCTAAAATCAGTTACAAAAATATTTTCACATTTTTATAATGACGTAGAAATTTTAGAATGCCAAGAATCCGGACATTACCCAATGTTAGAGTGTCCTGTATATTTTGCTTCTAAAATAGAAGAGTTTTGTAAATAAAACTTATAATCTAGTTTATATGTCTTAGGTACTATTAACTAGTTTTTTTATACAATCACGTAAAAGAAAATCAAGGAAGTTGAACATGAATTTAATGGTATTTGGAGCACCTGGTGCTGGAAAAGGTACACAAGCTAAATTTTTAATAGAAAAATATGATATCCCTCAAATTTCTACAGGAGATATTCTAAGAGCAGCGATTGCAGATAAAACTGATATGGGTATGGAAGCAAAGAATTTTATGGATGCAGGTAAATTAGTTCCTGATTCAACTATTATTGGTATTATTAAAGATAGATTAGCAGAAGATGACTGTAAAAAAGGTTTCATTCTTGATGGTTTTCCAAGAACTCTAGGACAAGCTGAAGCGTTAAGTGAATTAATGGCTAATATGAATATTTCTTTAGATAAAGTAATCTCTTTAAATGTTCCAGATGAATTAATTGTTGGAAGAATTACAGGTAGAAGAGTTTGTTCTTCATGTGGAGCATCTTTTCATGTAGATTTTAATCCTCCTAAAAAAGAAGATGTATGTGACTATTGTAACTCTGATCTTATTATTAGAAAAGATGACAATGCTGAAACTGTTAAAAGCAGATTAGGGGCTTATCATGACCAAACTGCACCACTTATTGATTTTTATACAAAAATGGGTGTTATGGTTGAACTTGATGGAACAAAAGACGTTTCTGAAGTAACTGAAGATATGTTTGCTGCACTTTCATAAAAAGTTTCTATAAATAAAAAATAAGAGTTGAATTTTTTAACTCTTATTTTCACTACTCCCAAATATCTTACAATAAAATGAATACTTATACTCTTGCTATATTTATATGTTAGACTTTAACTATAACTAGATATTAGTTAAATTTTAAATAGGAAAATGCTATGATAAAAGTAAGTGTGATGTATCCAAACTCGAAGGATATAGTATTTAATAAAGAATATTATTGTGAGAAACATGTTCCTTTAGTTTCAAAACTATTAGGTAATGTATTAAAAAATGTACAAGTAGATTTTGGATTAGGAAGTGGAGAGCCTGATACTCCTGCTTTATATATTGTAATGACTCATATGACATTTGATTCAATTGATGCTTTTCAAGCTATCTTTTCAGTTCATTCAGAAGAATTACTTTCTGATATTCCAAACTTTACAAATTCCCAACCTCAAATTCAAATTAGTGAAGTCTTAATTTAGTTTTATAATAAAGACATAAAATGAAAACATTTAATAAAGATGAAATAGAACAAAAAGTAATTAATAAGCTAAAAACTATATTAGATTTAGAATTGCCAATTAGTATTTATGACTTAGGACTTATTTATAAAATAGAGATAGAGAAAGAAGTTGATAACATAAATGTAAATATTGAGATGACGGTAATAAACTCTACTTGTAATAGTACAAAATCTTTTACTGATAAGATTATTGATACTGTAAAAAGTGTTGAAGAAATTGATACTTGTATAGTGAAATTTGTATTTTCACCTAAATGGGAAGTTACGATGATAACGCAAGAAGGTTTAGAACTATTAAGAAATACTCAGAATTAAAACAAATAAAAGTAAAAACTAACACTTATCTAGATAAGATGACTATAAGATGTAGAAAGATAAGGAAATAAATGCGAGATTATAAAACAATGAAATTAGCTGTATTAATTGATGCTGATAATGCTCAAGCTTTAGTCGTTGAAGAACTACTTGCAGAAGTAGCAAAATTTGGAGTTGCAAGTATTAAAAGAGCCTATGGAGATTGGACTACAACAAATTTAAAGCAGTGGAAAGAACATTTGAATTCACATGCTATTCAGCCTATTCAGCAGTTTTCATATACACAAGGGAAAAATGCAACAGATGCTTCTTTAATAATTGATGCAATGGATATTTTACATGAAAACTCTTTAGATGGCTTTTGTTTAATCTCTTCTGATAGTGATTTTACAAGGCTTGCAACAAGAATTCGGGAATCAGGTTTAATAGTATACGGTTTTGGTGAAAAGAAGACTCCTGAAGCCTTTATTGCTGCTTGTGATAAGTTTGTATTTACAGAAATCTTACGTGAGAAAAAAGATAATGATATTAATACTGTAGAAGTAGAAGAATCAAATAGTCCAAAACTAAGACCTATTGTTATTTCTGCAATTAATGCAGTATCAAAAGATGATGGTTGGGCAAGATTATCAAATGTAGGTGCTTATATAAATAAAAAGCATCCTTCTTTTGATTCTAGAAATTATGGCTATGATAAGTTAGGAAAATTAATAAGAGATTTAAATTATATTCTTATTGATGAACGAAAATTTAATGATGATTCAAATAACGTTCATATTTATATAAAAATTAGAGACTAGTTTAGACTCTAATTTTTATAACAGTTTATTCTTCTCTATGTTTTTTTCCATTGAAAGTAAGGACTGTATCTAATCTTATTCTTTCTTTTGAATCTAAGATTAAGTATTCAATTCCTTCTATTACTTCCATCGTTTTCACAGTACCTTTTGAAGTTAGTTTATTATCTTCATCTTTTAAATAAACTATAGTTGAAGGTATTTTTCTTTGCATTGCAACATTTAGCTGATCAAAAAACTCACATGATATAGGGTTATACATTTATTTTCCTTATTTTAGTTCTTAAAAGTTTCCATAATATCTCTATATGAATCTCTTTTATAAATACCTAGTTGTTTCATATCTTTTGCAAAAAACTTTAATTCTTCAATTGCAAGTTGCAATCTTCTTTCACTTATATGTCCATCAATATCTATATGAAATTGACTAGCATTCATACTCCCTGGAACTGAATAACTTTCAAGTTTTATAAGGTTTACTCCATTTGTAGCAAATCCACCTAAGGCTTTGTATAAAGCAGAAGGAATATCTCTTACTTCAAAAACTAAAGATGTAATATATCTTTGATCTTCAATATAATCAGGAATTTCATTATTTTTTCCAAGAATTAAAAATCTTGTTGTATTGCCATGATGATCTCCAAAGTTATCATCTAAAATATTTAAATCATAAAGTTCAGCTGATAAACTTGAAGCAATTGCTGCATGAGCTTTATCTTTCATATGAGTTAGTTCTAAAGCAGCACCTGCTGTATCAAACTTTGCAATTGCTTGCATATTCCTTTTTGTAATATTTCCTAAACATTGTGCTAGGGCTTGAGGATGAGATGATACATATTTGATATCTTTTAAGTTAGAGTCTTTAATACCTAATAAACAATGTTTTATAGGTTCAAAATGTTCATCAATAATAGTTAATTCCATCTTAGGAATTAGTCTGTAAATTTCTTCAACTCTTCCTGCTGTAGAATTTTCAACAGGAATCATTGCAAAATCAGCAACATCAGTTTCAACTAAATGCATAGCTTCTTGAAATGATTCACATGCAATTGTCCGAGCATCTGGAAATACGTTTTTACAAGAAAGATGAGAATAAGCTCCCCCAACTCCTTGATAAGCAATAGTTAGTTTTTTCATATATGTAATACCTAATTAAATTTTTTGTATTTTACTATATGATACTTAAAAGTAGAGAAGTAGATATAAATGTCATTTTTATTTTTTTATTTTATTTATAACTTTTCCAACTTTTTCAATCTCTACGGATACTATATCCCCATTTACTAAACTTTGTGTTCTTCCTGGTGTTCCCATATATATTAAATCTCCAGGCATTAGTGTAAAGTATTTACTTAAATAACTTACAACTTTTGAAGGTTTATGAATCATATATTTAGTGTTTTCTTGCTGAACTATTTTTCCATTAAGTTTTGTTGTAAGTAGTAGATTATTGTAATCAACTCCAATAGCTATTTTTGAATTAATTGGTCCAAAACCATCAGATGCTTTTGCTCTCATCCATTGCAAATCACTTCTTTGCCAATTTCGCTCAGTAAGGTCATTTCCAACTGTTACACCAAAAATATAACTTGGAGCATCTTTAATAGATACATTTTTTGCTTTTTTGCCAATTATTAAAACTAATTCTCCTTCAAAATGAACATTTCTTGAATCTTTTGGTAAAACTATATTCTCACCACTTAAAATTAAAGAAGAGGGTGATTTAAAAAATAAAGGTGGAGGAAGATCTGAAGGTGAAGAAAGATGACTTGCAAAATTCATTCCAACTGCAAATACATTTTGGGCTTTACTTGGCAGTAAAAGTTTTACTTTTTTTAGAGCGATTTTTTCTCCAACAGGTTTTAAACCTTTATAGATATTAGAGTTTAAGGGCTGTATATACTCATCATTTATTTGGCCATATTGTATTTGATTTTTATATTCAAATCTAGCAATATATATCTCTTTTGCAAAAAGATTTATTGATAAAGTAAATAGTAATAAAAGAGGTAAAAGTTTCATATTTAATCCTTTAGTGATAAATGCTTATAATTAACTATGATAATATAAAGCCACTCATATGAAAATTAAACTACTAATATTAATATCTTTATTTGTTAGATAATTGATTTTATAACAACTTTAAATTCTAATTCACAACCTGCTAATGGATGATTGTAATCTACTGTAACATTTTCCTTCGTTACATCAGTTACAGTTGCTCTAATAGGTTCATTTCTATCATTCTCTGCTTCTAAAACCATTCCAATTTGTAAATCAATTCCTTCAAATTCAGAAATATCAATAATTTCAGACAGTTTTTCATCATATTCGCCATAAGCATCTTTAGGACTTACTTTTATGATTTTAGTTTCACCTTCTTTCATATCTTTTATTCCTAATTCTAAACCCTTTATTATCTGTCCTGAACCATAAAGAAATGATATTGGATCTTTATCTATATTTGTATCTATTATTTCGTCATTAAGTTTTAATTCATAGTTTAAAGTTACATTTTGATTTTCTTTTATTGACATATTCATCCTTCTATTTTTTGCTTAGTACTATATCGAAATAAGCTATGATAAATATATATTTAATTAAAATAAAGTATGTTTAAAAGAATAATATTTCCAATCTTGATTTTAACAACTCTATCACATGCCTCTTTTGAGAAAATAAAAATTGGTAAAATAGATAATTACTATAAAAATAAAATTAGCTATCAAGAAGTTCGTAATATCTTAGATGAAATAGAATATATCTTTGAATCACAACTGGATATGAATATTTTTGATTATTCAAATGATGGAAAAGTTATTGATATTCTTTATGTACCACCTTCAAAACTTGAAAAAAGAATTGATAGAAAAATGGAAAAACTAAAACTAAAAAAAGCAAAAGTTGAAAAGATACAAGACTCTTTACCAAAAAAATTAGAAAATATTAATAAAGAAAAAGAGTTTATAAAAGAAGAACGTCTTATATTAAATAAAAAAATAGAAACATTAAATGACTATATAAAAGAGAAAAATAAACAAAAAAACTTTTCAAAAAACGAATATACAAGAATTAAAGCATATATAAAAAAAGAACAGAAAAAGATTAAAGTAGATACTTCTATTCTTAAAAAGAATCAAAGAAGAATACAATCAAAAGTAACTTCATATAATCAAAAAGTAAATTTACAAAACTCATTAATAAGAGATTTAAATAGATTAAATAATGAACTTGAAAGAATGAATAGAAGTTTTAAAAAAGTAAAAGGCAATACAATAGGACTAAAGCAAGTTACTTCAAAAGTTTTTTATAAAAATGGGAAAAGAGTAAAAGAAAAAACTGTAAAGAATATTATGAATAAAATAGAAATTTATGGTTTTGAAAGTAAAAATGAATTAAAAGTAATAATTGCACATGAAATTGCACATTTAGTAGGAATACCACATATAAATGAAAAAGATGCATTGATGAATCCGATACTACAACAAAATCAGATAAATCAACTATCTTTAACACGCAGTGATATTTTAAATTTTAGAAATAACTTCTAATTAGATAATAATTTCACCATTTGGGATTTTTCTTAAATCATCAATTTGGAAACAAGAATTTGCAATATTTCTAGGACTTGTACTTTTATGTTCACTTACAACTTTATGAATTGTTTTCATCTCATCTTCATCAAAAAGTGATTCATCAAACTCTTCTTCCATTTTGATAAACTTTAATTCAGCAAATTTCTTTCTTTCAATAACTTCAATATCTAAATAATCTAAAAGTTCTTGAATAAAATAAAGCCTTTCATCCTCTTCTTCTAAATCTTCATTATTTGCAATCACGTCAAAAAGTTCGCCTAAAAGTACTGGTTCAGGGTTTCTTGAGTTCTTAATATATTCTTCATTGAATATTTTCTTGCCACAAAACTTAAGATGATTATACTCCATTAAGAAGAGCATTATTGATACTTTTTTATCATTTAAGTGGTCAACTTTCTTATGTAACATATATAAAATCACATTAGCTATTTTTGTAATATCTACGTTCAAATAAATTCCTTTAAATTAGTAAACGCAGTATATAATATAATGCATAAATATTTGTTTTATTGGCATTTAAGTTTATTAATATAAAGTTAGGTTTTAAAAGGAATTTAATGAATTGGTTAGCTCATGCTTTTTTATCAGAAGATCATATTGATTTCCAAATTGGAAATATTCTTGCCGATCCTTTAAAAGCTAGAACATGGGATGATGCTAGTATTCATATGGAAAATGGAATGCAAACGCATATAAGGATTGATAGGTACACTGATTCACATGATATTGTAAGATTAAGTAAAAAAAGACTTAGAGAAAAAGGTTTATTAAAACCTGTAATCATTGATTTGACTTATGACTATTTTCTTACAAAAAATTGGGATTTGTATTCTAATATTTCACTTGATGAATTTACTGAAAGTTTCTATGCTAAGGCAAATAATAGTTTAGAATATTTACCCAAAAAAGCTTCATATATAGTAACAAATCTAATAAATAAAGATTTATTAAATAAATACCATACTTTAGATGACTTAAATACTTCCTTTAAAAGAATGGATTTAAGATTATCAGAACGATTACTAAAAAGAGAAAGTGCTTCAGAGTATTTTGATGATGTTCACTTAAATATAGAAGAGTTAGAAAATGATTTCCTAGACTTCTTTCCACAGTTATGTGAACATACAAAAAAAGATTTAAATCAAGAGAAAATTAACCACTGGAAAATTTAAATCATTAAACCGTTTAAACGATTTGAAACTATCCTAAACTTACAGGTATTTTTATAACAGCTTTATAAATTAATTCTTCATTTTCTACTTTTACACAAGGTTGATGTGCATCACTTGGATAAAAAATAGCTAAGCAATTTTCACGAATAAGAAGTTTTGATATGCCATTTTCTTTTCCCTTATAATGAGCAAAATCTGTTTTTTCTACATACTCATTTATGATTTCTAATGAGTCTAAATCACATATATCCATATACTCTTCACCTTTTACCATAAACTGAATATCAATATATTTTTTATGTGCTTCAAAAAAACAATCTTTTCTATTCTTTGTATAATAAGCTTGTTTTAAAACATAAATATCTTCGTTTAACATCTCTTTTATACACTCGCCATCTTTAATGTCTAAAAAATCACTTGTAATATTTTCTAAATAATCAAAAGCCACTTGAAAAGCTTCTTTTGAAACTTGTTTTCTTACCTCTTTTAAACTACCAAAAACTGCCATGTTTAACCTTTATGATTTGATACAGTTGATGGAACTGTATTTCCACTAGCTTGTATACTTAAAGCTTGGGGATATTTTTTATAATGTTCTCGCACAACTTGCGCTAATTTTTCTTTTGTAAGCGTATTAACTTTTCCATCATTACCTATAACTTCTACTAAGTTTGAAATCAATTCATCTTGTGGTTTTGTAGCTTTTTCTTGCCATGATTTTAATAAAGCTTTATTTACAAAAGTAGGTAGTGAACCCATAATTCCAACATCATTTTGATTATGGATTAAAAGCCCAGAAGTTGTACCTCTATCAAGTGTTAGAACTTGAAATAAGTATAATGTATGATAATCAAGTTGCTTCTTTTTATCTTGTTCTAAAACTGTTTTTCTAGTATTAAAGGCATTTGAAATAATATCGATATATGTATCAATTATTCCCTCACCAAAACTATTTGCAAAATCATAATCTTCTTTAATATCTGATGTTTTATAGTTTTCTAAATAAAAGTGAGAAATACCTCTGTGTCTATTTAAATCAGGAATATTAAAGTATTTATCGCCTTGTTTGATTCCTTCTTCAAAAGTATCTTTTGAAAGAGTTTTTAAAGCTTTTTCAAATACCTCTTTATCTTCATTGTTTTCAATACTTGGATTTAAATCAGCCATAATACGCCAATAAGAATCATTCCCTTTAATTTGAGTAAGTGAAATATGAATATGAATAGATGGAACATTGGGATTTTTAGGATGAATTATAGTAGATATTGCACTTGCACTTTGAAGTTTTTTACTCTCATCTTCATCATAATGAACTTGAGATACATTTACACTTGCAGTATTAAAAAGAGTATTATCTCTTGCTTCAAATCTAGAACCACCACCGTGAATTCCTTCATCTCTTAACCATGTAACTTCTTCGTAATTTTTATTCTCTCCAATTGTTTGGCTTAAGTGATTTAGTTTGTCTACAAATCTTTTTTGTAAAGCTCTTACAAGTTTATAAGCCTCAATAGCTTCAGTTGATTTTGCCATAATCATAGTCATTTATATATACCTTAAATTTTTTCTTATTGTATCATAGTATAATCAGAAAAATAAATAAGAAACAATGGGAATAAATGATAGATTTAATAAAAAGATTACCAAAAGCTGAACTGCATTTACATATTGAAGGTTCCTTAGAACCTGAACTTATGTTTAAGTTAGCAAAAAAGAATAATATACAAATACCTTATAAAACTATTGAAGATGTAAAAGCTGCATATAACTTCACAAATCTACAAAGCTTTTTAGATATTTATTATGCTGGAGCAAATGTACTTATAACGAAGCAAGATTTTTATGATTTAACACATGAATATATTTTAAAATGTGTAGAAGATAATATAATTCATACAGAAATATTTTTTGACCCACAAACACATACTTCAAGAGGAATTTCTTTTGAAACTGTACTTACAGGAATCAAAGAAGCTTTAGATGATGCAAAAGAAAAGTATGGAATCACATCTTGTATTATCATGTGTTTTTTAAGACACTTATCACAAGAAGATGCCTTTGAAACTTTAGACCAAGCTATAACTTTTAAAGGTGATATTGTTGGAGTCGGCTTAGATTCCTCAGAATTAGGAAATCCACCTTCAAAGTTTGAAGAAGTATTTAAAAAAGCAAAAGAACAGGGCTTTAAACTTGTAGCTCATGCAGGAGAAGAAGCTGATGTTTCATATATTTATGAAGCTTTAGATTTATTAGAAATTGAACGAATTGATCATGGTGTTCAGTCTATAAAATCAGATGCTTTAATGAAAAGATTAAAAGAAGAGCAAATACCTCTTACAGTTTGTCCAAACTCAAATATAGAGTTAAAAGTATTTAATAATTATAAAGAACACAATATAAAAAAGCTTTTAGATTATGGATTAAATGTATGTGTAAACTCAGATGACCCAGCATATTTTAAAGGCTATTTAAATCAAAACTTTATAAATCTATATGAAAACTTAGAGCTTTCAAAAGAAGATATTATTACTTTAGTGAAAAACTCTTTTAACTCAAGTTTTATAGATGAAGAACTAAAAAAACAGTATATATTAAAAGTAGAAAAAGCTATATAAATTTACATAAATAAAAGGTATAAAATGGATAAAATATTAAACTATATAAAAATAAACGAACTAATCTCAACATCAGGACAGCCACGCCCTGAACAGTTTGAAACAATTGCTCAGAATGACTTTGAAGTAGTTATAAATCTTGCACTTCATAATGCCTCAAATGCAATAGAAAATGAAGATAAAATTGTAACAGATTTAAAGATGACATATTTTCATATTCCTGTAGATTTTGAAAATCCAAAACCTTCAGATGTAAAACTTTTTTTAAATACATTACAAGCATTGGGTTCTAATAAAGTTTGGGTTCATTGTGCTTTAAACTATAGGGTTACAGCTTTTATGTATGTTTATCATAAATACATCTTAAATACTCCATTTAATGAAATTAATATTTCAATGTTTGATGAATGGTCTCCTGATACAAAATGGCAAGAGATTATGAAAATAGATTTTGAAGAAATTAAAAAAGCTTAATATAAAAGTTGAAATTTATTAGTAAAAGCAAGTCTTATTTAAACTTTTGATAATATAAATTTATAAAATAATAATGGAAAAAATTTGAAAATAGAAACAAAAACACAGAAATTTGATGAACGACTACATTTAGAAAGTGGAAGGATATTAGAATCTTATGAATTAGTATATGAAACTTATGGTGAATTAAATGAAGATAAATCAAATGTAATTGTTATATGTCATGCACTTGCAGGTTCACATCATGCTGCTGGTCGTTACGGTGATGAAGCAAAGCCTGGATGGTGGGATAAGTTTATTGGTGATGGAAAAGTAATTGATACCAAGAAGTATTTTGTTATATGCTCAAATAACTTAGGAAGTACATTTGGTTCTACAAATGCACTTAGTATTGACCCTTCAACAAAAGAAGAATACAGACTAAAATTTCCTATTTTAACAATCTCAGATATTGTAAAAGCACAAATGAAACTGTATGAAAAATTAGGCATTGAAAAAGCTGTTGCAGTTATTGGCGGTTCTATGGGTGGAATGCAAGCACTTTGTTATTCAATTGAATTTCCAGATTTTACTGATACTGTAATTGCACTAGCAACTACTGCATATACAAGACCTTGGGCAATTGCTATTAATAAAATTGCAATAGAAGCTATACGACATGACCCAGCTTTTAAAAATGGACTTTATGAAAAAGAAGATTTAGAAGTACAAGGCTTACCTGGTCTTGCTATTGGACGAATGGCAGGATTAATTGCATATTTATCTCCTACATTATTTAATGACAAATTTTCAAGAGAATACAGTAGAACAGATGGTTTATATGAACTATTTGGAAGATTTGAAGTTGAAAGATATTTAGAATATAATGCATATTCTTTTCCAAAAGTATTTGATCCTTTATCTTATCTTTACATTTGTAAAACTATGAATATTTTTGATGCAGGAAGAAATAAAGATAAGTTAGAAGATTCCTTTGATAAAGTAAAGTGTAATCTACACTTAATAGCTTTTGAAGATGATATGCTATTTTTCCCTGAAGAAATGGAAGAAATAAGAGATATTATGATAAAACTAGGAAAAGAAGATCAAGTAACTTACAAACTTATAAACAGCAAATCAGGACATGATTCTTTTTTAGTTGAAGTTGATAAGTTCGCAGATCATGTTAAAAATATATTAGAAGGAAAATAATGAATAAAGAAACAGAAAAATTAGTTTTTGAAGATAAAATAGTAGAAGCAAAACAACTTTTAGAAAAACTTTCAAACCCACAAATTACACTAAGTGATTCTATAGATATTTATAAAAATGGAATCAAAGAATTAGAAGAAGCACAAAAACTTCTTGATGAAGCAAAGCTAATATTCACTACACAAGAAAAAAACTAATAATAAAACCTTACATTTTGTTATATATTTTATAGCAAATTAAAAAATCTGATAAACTTTTCATTTATGAGAAGTTTAAGGATTTAAAATGAAAACTATTCAAAACCTAGAAGAAATAAACAAACCAAGAGAAAAACTATATAAAAAAGGTGCTCAAGCACTTAAAGATTATGAACTTTTGAGCGTACTTTTAGGCTCAGGTGTAAAAGGTAAAGATGTAATAACTCTATCAAAAGAAATCATAAAAATATTAGAATTAGACTTTACTTCTATAACTTTAGAAAAACTAACCAGTATTCACGGTTTAGGTCGTGCAAAAGCTGCACAAATCTTAGCAAGTATTGAACTTTGTAAAAGATATGTAGGTGAAAAACAAAAACTTAGAATATCAAGTTCACGTGATGTATATGAAGAACTAATCCCCTATAAAGACAAACAGCAAGAATACTTTTTGTGCATGTATTTAGATGGTGCAAATCATCTCATAAATACAGAAGTCATAAGTATAGGAACACTAAACCAAAGCTTAGTTCACCCAAGAGAAGTATTTTCTTATGCAATAGAAAAAAGATGTGCAAGTATAATAATAGCTCACAATCACCCAAGCGGAACACTTGAACCAAGTCTTTCCGATATTAACGTAACAAAAAGATTACAAGAAGCAGGGAAGATTTTAGGTATTGATATACTTGACCATGTGATATTTACAAATGATGGTTTTTATTCTTTTAAAGAAGAGGGGATTTTATAAAGCAAGTTATTTATAAACTTTTAGTAAAATAATTATTAAATAAATTTAATAATTAAAATGGAAATAAATGTTCGAACAAACTTTTAAAAATATAGACGATATTCTTTTCAAAGATTCTGGTGCAGATAGTGAGCTTGATTATATAGGTCAAACTTCTTGGATAATGTTTTTACGTTACTTAGATGAACTTGAAAATGAAAAAGCTGAAATAGCAGAACTTGAAGGCGAAGAATATACTTTTATTTTAGATGAGCAGTATAGATGGAACTCTTGGGCAGCTCCTAAAACAAAAGATGGAAAGTTTGACCACAACACAGCTTTAACAGGTGTTGATTTAGTACAATTTGTAGATACGAAACTTTTTCCTTATCTAGCTTCTTTTAAACAAAAAGCAATATCTGCTGATACTATTGAGTATAAAATAGGTGAGATATTTTCTGAGCTTAAAAACAAAATCCAAGGTGGCTATGGTTTAAGAGAAATACTTGAACTAGCAGACTCTCTACCTTTTAGGTCAAGCAATGACAAACATGAACTAAGCCATCTTTACGAAACAAAAATTAAAAATATGGGAAATGCAGGAAGAAATGGTGGACAATATTACACTCCAAGACCTTTGATTCGAGCTATGATAAATGTAATAAATCCACAAATTGGTGAAACTGTATATGATGGAGCAGTTGGGAGTGCAGGGTTCTTATGTGAAACTTACGACTATATAAAAGCAAATATGCCAAAAAATGTGGACAATCTTCAAACTCTACAAAAAAACACTTTTTATGGAAAAGAGAAAAAGAATCTAGCTTATGTAATAGGTATTATGAATATGATTTTACACGGTATAGAAGCTCCAAATATCATACATACAAATACTTTAGCTGAACCCTTATCACAAATTCAAGAAAAAGATAGATATAACGTAATCCTAGCAAATCCCCCTTTTGGTGGGAAAGAGCGAAAAGAAGTACAACAAAACTTCAATATCAAAACAGGTGAAACAGCATTTTTATTTATGCAACACTTTATCAAATCACTCAAAGCAGGTGGAAGAGCAGCAATTGTAATCAAAAATACAGTATTATCAAATACAGATAATGCTTCAGTGGCTTTAAGAAAACACTTGCTTGAATCTTGTAATCTTCACACCATCTTAGATATGCCAGCAGGTACTTTTACAGGTGCAGGAGTAAAAACTGTAGTATTGTTTTTTACAAAAGGTGAAGCTACAAAGAAAACTTGGTTTTATTCTCTAAATGCTGGACGAAATATGGGGAAAACAAATCCTTTAAATGATAAGGATATGAAAGACTTTTTAGCTTTACAAAAAACAAAAAAAGATAGTGATAACTCTTGGACTATAAATATTAGTGATTTAGATGAAAATACTTATGATTTATCTGTTAAAAATCCTTTTATCAAAGAAGAAGCACCTCTTCGAACTCCTGCTATTATTTTAGAAGATATGAAAAGATTGGATGATGAGACAAAAGAAATTTTAGATTCTATTGGTGAGATTGTATGAAGTTAAGAACTTTTTCTGACATATTAGAAATAAGAAGTGGAAGAAATCAAAAAGATGTTCTAAATCCAAATGGTAAATACCCTATCTTAGGTAGTGCAGGAAAGGTTATGGGTTATTCAGATAAATTTATTTGTGAAGAAAATACTACAATTATTGGTAGAAAAGGAACAATAAATAATCCAATGCTTATACGAGAGAAATTTTGGAATGTTGATACAGCTTTTGGATTACATGCTCTAAATGAATTAGATAAAAAGTATTTATTTTATTTTTGTCAAAGTTTTGATTTTACAAAACTTGATAAAGGTTCAGGTAGACCAAGTTTAGTGAAATCTGACTTATTAAAAATCAAGATGTATTGTCCTGAAATTGATGAACAAAAACAAATCGTAAAAATCCTAGATACAGTTTTTGAAACAATTGAAAAAGCAAAAACAAATCTTGAAAAAAACCTTAAAAATACAAAAGAACTATTTGATAGCAAATTAAATGAAATATTTTCTCAAAAAGGCGAAGGTTGGGAAGAAAAAACTTTAGGTGAAGTTTGTATTTATGAAAAAACTAAAAATATAAAAAAACTTCCGTATATTGGATTAGAAGATATAGTATCAAATAAGGGTGTATTTATTGGCTCTTATGAAAATCATGAAGTTAAAAGTACTACTTTTTATTTTACAAGTGATCATTTACTATATGGAAGATTAAGACCATATTTGAATAAAGTATTTATGCCAGATTTTGAAGGGCATTGTTCTACAGAAATATTTCCTATTAGAGTTAAAAATATAGTAGTAAGAGAATTTTTATTTTATTGGTTTATTTCTTCTAATGTTGTTCAAAGAATTAATGCTACTTGTACAGGTGCAAGAATGCCAAGAGCGAATATGAATGAAGTATTAAAGTTTAAATTATTTATTCCTAATATTACTATTCAAAAATCAATTATAATAGAAATTATCAAATTAGATAAACAAACAAAACAACTAGAACAAAAATACCAACAAAAACTAAACAACCTAGAAGAACTAAAAAAATCTCTACTTCAAAAAGCTTTTTCAGGAGAGCTTACAAAGTAAAGGATTATGATGGAAGATACTTTATCAAATACAAATTTTAGTGAAATAGTAAACTTAATACAAAAAGCAAAACAAAAAGCGTATGCTCAAGTAAATAGCACAACTATAGAGCTTTACTGGAATGTAGGGCAATATATCTCCACTAAAATTATCAAAGAAAATTGGGGTAAAAGTGTGGTTAAAGAGCTTGCTATTTATATCTCAAAAAAAGAACCAAATGCCAAAGGATTTAGCGATAAAAACCTTTGGAGAATGAAGCAGTTTTATGAAACATATCA
>Ga0193954_1000933_pt1 | contig 15783 bp, 10 predicted proteins | sample BB_5_MG_FD_140340 | JGI IMG/M metagenome (GOLD analysis project Ga0193954, IMG submission 140340) | Microbial mat bacterial communities from the Broadkill River, Lewes, Delaware, United States - BB_5_MG | ecosystem: Environmental > Aquatic > Freshwater > River > Microbial mats | place: USA...
GCGGTGGCCAGCGAACAGTTCATAAGGCTCGCCACCGAAGCCAAGGCTTCGCCCTCGACGTGCCGCAGGGTCCAGGCCACCCGCTGTTCCGCAGGCAGGGCCTTGAGGACTCGATCGATCAGGGTGAGCTCTGCCGCGACCTCTGGGGGCACGTCCGCAGTCTGCATCTCTGACAGACCGGACTGCAGCTGAGGCGAGGTGAGCGTGAGCCAGCCCGTCCACCTTCGTCGACGAAATCGCCGGTGCACGTTGCGGACTGTGATGGACTTAAGCCAGCCGACAAAAGCTTCCGGCTGCTCAAGCTGCTCTAGCCGGTCGAAGGCGGCTATGAAGCTGTCTTGCATGACATCGCGGGCTTCGGCCTCGTCGGCGAGCAGGCGTGTGGCTAAGCCCAGGACCGTGGGGGCGTGTCGATGGTAGAGCACACGTTGCGCCCAGCTGTCCCCGCCCCGGGCCCGAAAGACGAGCTCTCGGTCGGACGCGTCGCTCTCGCTGCGGTGAAGGCCGCGCAGAGGCGCGACGGTGCTTGAACTCCCTGCCATTTTCGTTGATGCGCGCGTCGGTGCCTCTTGGAGAACCCGGAGCCGCCAACAATGGCTCAAGAAAACCGGAGAATTCTTTGTTGAGCCGATCTTGGTTCGGCGCGGCCCTTGTCACCATGAACACCCGCCGTTGGCAAATGCGTAGCGCAGATGCGAGTACAACCGGCCCTATCGGGCCTCAGGAATCCTTGTCTATGAACCCACCTCGTTTCCTCATTGCCCTGGCGTGTTTCAGCGCTTCGGCCTGCAGCGCGGATACCGTTGAGCTCTTCCCGGACGCAGGGCTGTCGGACTCTGGGGTCGTGGACGCCGCCTCGGATGCCGCAGCAGAAGACTCGCAGGTTGCTGATAGCGGAGGGCCCCGACCGGATGCTGGGGCAGATCCTTGGGATGCAGGGGCACCCACGGTCCTATTATGTCCGTCAGCCATCCATGGTGAGCTCAATGACTACGGCATGCTGGTGCGCGAAGACCTGGGCATGACCGTGAGCGCTGCGCCCGATTGGACAACCCGTGTGGCTGGGTCCACCGTGGACCGAAGCACCATCAGGTATGTGCACCGGCATGCACCCACCGGCTGGGATAAACAACGGGACTACAGCATCGCCGATGGTGAGATCACGACGCCGCCTCACTTGGCATCTTTCGATGACGACCGCGCGGCCGTGGTGGCCTATTCGAGCGGTCGCTCGCCCACCGTCATGACAGGCTGGCTCGTCCGGGATAGTCAGGCAGATGAGCAGAGCATCGGGCCCGTGCAGTCTACCAATCCCCTCGAACTACTCGACCTCATTCATGACGGTGACGATCTGGTATTTGCCGTAGCCAATGACGAGGGGGAGGCTTGGCTGCTCAAGCGTAATCTTGCGGGGCGGCCCACGGGCTGGCGTCAATTGGACCTCACGCCGGCGTCGGGCCGAGTGGACAAGCTGCGATTGGTGGAACGGGACGGCCGGATCTGGCTGGTAGATCTCGGCACGGACGGGACAGTCTTTGAGATGATTATTGAAGAGGGGCAGCGCAGAGAGATGCGCTTCGACCTCAATTGCGTCAATGCAGACATCGGTGATGCTGCGGCGATCGATGCGGATCGCCTCGCCTACTTGCGTACTTGTTCCGGTACAGGACCAGAGCTCAAGCTTCATAGTCTCCTAACAAGTGCGATACCACGGTATCTTCGATTCCCATCCGCTGCCATGAGGGTGCCCCGTCAAATCGCCTATGACGGGCGTACGCTGGGCATCGCTGCGTGGCGTCAGGAGGACTCAGGTCCAACTATTCGATTCTATGACTCGGAATTGCAGGCCGTCTCCCGAGAACTATCGGTGGATCTCAGTGACTATGTGGAAGTCCTCGATATGGACTTGGCGGGCGCGGTCGATGTCAATGGGCGCTTTTCTCATTGGATACTCGGGATAGTCGCCCGCAAAGCAGGCGGGGCGGCTGAGGCCGTGACGCTCAACTTCCAGGGCTGCTGGCTCGAGTAGAGGGCCCCCTGCGCGGCCCTGCGCTCAGGGGGGCATGGGGCTCACGTCAACACCGCGGATGCTGGGGCAGGGCCTCGGGCTGCGCGCGACGGAGGACTCATGGCGGGCCGCGCAGAGGGCCACAGGGTGGACCGCTCCGGGGAGATTGGGCACGGACACTGGCAGACAAGTTTGACCCTCGGTACCGTCCGGCCCGTGTCGAACCCTCGCGAGCCCGAACGCGCTGCCGACCTGGTCCTGCTGGGCTTTGTGACTGGGGTGCTCGTCCTGGCGACCCCGCTGCGTGGGCTCTGGGCGAGCCCCGAGTCCCCTTGGTGGCTACCGTTCGCAGTTTGGCTTGCGGTGATCGTCGTCGCGGCCCTCTCGGCGCGGGCGTGGATGCGCCATGGCGACTGAGCTCGCGGCGCTGGCGGGTGGGGCCGTGGCCTACCTGCTGGTGCTCATCGCCATCGCTGAACTCACGGAGCGAGGCACCATCCCAAAGACGGTGGCTCGGCACCCGCTGGTCTTCGCTTTGTCGATGGGGGTCTACGCGACGAGCTGGACGTTGTACGGTAGCGTGGGTTTCGCGGATCGTCGGGGTCTCGATTTTTTGGCGATCTATCTCGGGCCGGTACTCGCCTGCCTGCTGATCCCGCTCGTCTGGCTGCCCCTATCCCGTCTGACACGCAGCTTGCAATTGGCCAGCCTCGCCGACGTGCTGGCCTATCGGTTTCAGAGCCAGGCCCTCGCCATCGTCGTCACCCTCTTCATGGTGGTTGGCAGCCTACCTTACTTTTCGCTGCAGATCCGCGCCATCACCGAGGCTGCGGCCTTCTTGGCTCCCGGAGTGCCCAAGGGCCTCGTGGCTGGGCTGTTCTGCGCGGTGGTGCTTGTCTTCACGGTGCTCTTTGGCACCCGTCATCACGGGATTCGCGAGCCTCGCCCTGGGCTGGTTGTGGCCATTGCCTTTGAGTCGGTGGTCAAGCTGGTCGCCATCCTCACCGTCGGGGCCGTGGCCTACTTCGGGGTCCTGGGCGGTCCGGGCGGCGTGCAGCAGTGGTTGGCCGCCCACCCCGAGGCCCTTTCCGAGCTGACGGGGCCGGTCAATGAGGCCCCGTGGGTGGCCTTCATGATCTTGTCTTCGAGCGCGGCCTTCTTGCTGCCAAGGCAGTTCCACATGGCCTTCGCGGAGCGGCCCAGCGAGCGCGCCTTGGTGCACGCGACGTGGCTCTTCCCGCTGCTATTGCTGCTGCTCAACCTGGGCATCGTGCCTATCTTGTGGGCGGGAAGGCAGCTTGCGCCCGGCCTAGAGCCGGACCTGTATGTGCTGGCGGTCGCGCGAGCCTATCCGGGCATGTCTGCGGTCGCCTTCATTGGAGGCTTTTCAGCCGCGAGCGCGATGGTGATCGTCAGCAGCACGGCCTTGGCGGGCATGCTGCTCAACCACCTGGTGACGCCCTTTTGGCGACCGGCCGGTAATGTCTATAGGCGGCTCACCATGGCTCGGCGGCTGCTGGTTGCAGGTCTGATTGTCGCCGGTGGACTGACCTATGCCGTGCTGTCCCCCACCGGGGGCCTGGTTCAGCTCGGCCTCGTCTCCTTCGTCGCCGTCGCCCAGATGGTGCCGGCCATGGTTGGAGTCCTATTCTGGTCGCGGGCGACCCGCACGGGGGTCTTGGCCGGCCTAGTCGTGGGCATCATCATCTGGCTTGCAGTGCTGGTCCTGCCCGCGCTGGGGCAGCCCTACTTCCTCGAAGGCCTGCTCAGCCTGGCAGCTCAGGTGGACCCAAGCTGGAACGACCGCTGGGTCGCATCCCTGGTCGCAACGATGCTTGCAAATGGCAGCACCTTTGCGTTGGTCTCCTTGATCTCCCGGGCGACGCCCGCCGAGGAGGAGGCAGCCGCGACCTGCGGTCGTGATCTCTACGCCCGCAGCCCATTTTCACACGTCTCGTCCGTTGCCGCGCTGCGTACTCAGGTTGCGGGGGTGCTGGGAGAGCAGGTCGCTCAGTCCGAGGTTGAACAGGCCCTGCGTGAACTGGACCTACCGGGTGAAGGTCTACAGGCCGGCGAGTTGCACACCCTGGCCGAGCATCTGGAGCGTAACCTGTCGGGTCTGGTTGGGCCGTTGCCGGCGCGCGCGGTCCTGCGCGGCGCACCGAAGATGCAATCCGCACGCTCCGTGCTCGCGGAGCAAGTGCGCTTGCTTGAGTCCCAGCTTGAGGGCGCCCGCCTGTCGGGTACGGCCGCGCGCATCGACGTGGCGCGTCGTTACCTTCGACAGGTGCTGCAGGACCTGCCCGCCGCGGTCTGCGTACTCGACTCCGCCCAGCACGTGGTGCTTTGGAACCAGCGCCTGGTACAGATTACCGGCCTGGATTCCGACCGTTGCTCCGGCGAGGCCTTGGTCGACCTGCCCGCGCCCTGGGGCGCCTTCTTGCGCAGGGTGGCCGTCGCCGACGGACCCAGTCCCGTTGAGCACGAGCTTATGCATGAGGGCCGCGGCGTGGTCGTGCAGGTGGACCGCCGCCATCTCGACGCCTGGGATGACTCCGAAGGCGTGGTCTTGGTGCTGGAGGACCTCACTGAGCGCAGGGCCCTTGAAAGCAGGGTTGCTCACCAGAACCGACTGGCATCCATCGGTCAGCTCGCGGCGGGTGTCGCGCACGAGATAGGTAACCCGCTCACCGGCATTGTCATGTTGGCCTCGAATCTACGTCGCGAAGACGTGGACGAGGACGTCAGCGAGCGTCTTGGCCTCATGATCTCCGAAGCGCAGCGCATTCAGAACATTGTCAGCAACCTCGTCGACTTCAGCCACGGCGGGGCTCAGCAAGACGGGGTGACGGTGGATCTGCAGGCGACGAGTCTGAATCAGGTGATCCTCGAGGCGGGCAAGTTGCTGGACCTCAGCCAGCGCCACCGCGGTGTGCTGTGCAACGTAGAGCTCGATGCAGCGTTTCAGATTATGGGCGATCGCCAGCGCCTCATTCAGGTCTTCCTCAACCTGCTGTCGAATGCCTGTGACGCGAGTCAGCCGGGGCAGGAGGTGCGTGTGCGAGCGCGAGCGCTTGCGGGGGATGAAGTGCAGGTGCAGGTCATCGACGAGGGCGAGGGCATCTCGCCCGAGGCCCTGACAAAGCTCTTCGACCCCTTCTACACGACGAAACCCGTGTCCGAGGGCACAGGGCTCGGCCTTGCTGTGGTATTTAGCATCGTGCGTGCGCACGGAGGGCAGATCGAGGCAAAATCCGTCGTGGGCCAAGGCACAACTATGCAAGTGAACTTGCCTTTGGCGCCCGAGGGGGTCGGCCCATGAGCCGCATACTCATCGTTGAGGACGAGCTCATCATCCGCCACGAGCTTCGCAGGCTATTGGTTCGTCATGGCCACGAGGTGAGCGAGGCGGGCACAGTGGAGGAGGCGCGGGAGGCAGATCCCAAGAACTTCGACCTCGTGATCTCAGACCTCCGCCTGCCGGGCGCTCAGGGCACGGACCTGATCGATGCCCAATGCACGACCCCGGTGGTCATCATGACGAGCTTTGCCACGGTCAAGAGCGCGGTCGAGGCCATGAAGCAAGGGGCCGTCGACTACATCTCCAAGCCCTTTGACCCCGATGAGCTCCTGCTGACCGTGGACCGGGTCGTCCGGGAATCGCGGCTGCTTCGCCAAAATGTCGCCCTCAAGAAGGACGTTGAGCGGACCTGGGGGGTCGGGGGCATTGTGGGCAAGGGCGAGGCGATGCAGGCGGTGCTGGCGCGGGTCGAGCGGGTGGCCCCCACGGACGCCACAGTGTTGGTGCTGGGTGAGTCTGGCACAGGCAAGGAGTTGATCGCTCGGGCCATCCACGCGCAGAGCCGGCGCGTCGATGCGCCCTTCGTCGCCGTGAATTGCGCGGCCATCCCTGAGGGCCTGATCGAGTCCGAACTCTTTGGCCACGAAAAGGGGGCCTTCACGGGGGCTAGCCGTCAGCACGAAGGGTTGGTCGAGACGGCCCACGGAGGCACCCTGTTTTTAGACGAGGCGGGGGAGCTTCCACCCAGCGCGCAAGCTCGGTTGCTACGCGTCCTCCAAGAGTCCGAGATTCGGCATGTGGGCTCAAGTAAGACCCGCAAAGTGGACGTGAGGATCATCGCAGCCACCCACCGTGATCTGCCCGAGTTGGTGCGCACCGGCGCCTTCCGTGAGGACCTCTACTTTCGGCTGCGCGTGCTCGACATTCATCTTCCGGCGCTGCGAGACCGAGCGGAGGACATCCCGGAGCTGGCTGAGCACTTGCTGGTCCGCGCCTGCGGCCGCGTCGGACGGCCGGGCCTTGAACTGTCCCCAGCGTGCAAGACTGTGCTCGCTCAGCACACATGGCCAGGCAATGTGCGCGAACTCGAAAACGCGATTGAGCGCGCTGTTATCCTCTGTGAGGGCGCCCTGATAGACGAGCAGCTCCTCGGCCTCGAGCGCGTGACAAGACAGATTGCCGCTGAAGAACCCACGTCGGCAGCGCTGGAGCTGTCGCTTGAGGACTACTTCAAGGCCTTTGTCGTCCAACACCAAGACAGCCTGGGCGAGACGGAGCTGGCCAAGCGCCTTGGCATCAGCCGCAAGGCGTTGTGGGAGCGGCGCCAAAAACTCGGTATTCCGCGCAGCTAGTGGCGGCTCGTCACCTTTCGTAACAGGGGGCGTTACGGCACTTCCCACGCTACGCAGCGCGTCAGAGAAAATCCGCCCAGGTTGACCCGCAGAGCGAGTTGGCCCGGGGTTTGCGAAGGGCCTAGCCGTGCTGCAGCCCACCGAGTACGCCCGGCGCTATGCGCAGAGCCTGTCGGACCCCGACGCGTTCTGGGCCGAGCAGGCCAAGGCGCTCACCTGGTTTCATGCGCCCAGCAGCACCTATGAGGCCGATACCGAGGGCGCTGACGTCGCATGGTTCTCTGGCGGCCGACTCAACGCGTCCGTGAACTGCGTTGACCGGCACGCGGTCCGCAGGCCTGGCAAGACCGCGCTGATCTGGGCGAAGAACGAACCCGGTCAATACGAGCGCATCAGCTATCGCACCCTCAAGCATCGCGTAGGACAACTTGCGAACGTGCTGAAGGCACGCGGCGTGCGCCGAGGCGACCACGTCGTTGTCTATCTGCCCAGCGTCCCCGAGGCGGTCTACAGCATGCTCGCTTGCGCCCGTATTGGGGCCGTGCACGTCCTGGTCTTCACGGGTTTTAGCGCGGAGGCGCTTCGGGAGCGCATCCTAGACTGCAAGGCCAAGGTACTCATCACCGCGAACGAGGGCTTGCGCGGTGAGCAAAGGGTGCCGCTCAAGGCCCGGGTCGATGATGCTGTCAGCGGCGTCGCCCACATCGAGTGCGTACTGATGGCGCGCCGTACGGACCAAGCCGTGCCTATGACGCCGGGGCGAGACCTCTATCTTGAGGACGAAATGGCCCAACAGCGCTCTACATGCCCTGCGGAGTGGATGGCGGCGGAAGATCCGCTCTTCGTCGCCTATACGTCGGGCGGCTCGCCGGCACCGAAGGGCATTGTACATACGACCGCAGGCTACCTGCTCTACGTCGCCCGAACTCAGGCCGAACTCTTCGCGGACTCAGAAGATACGATTCACTTCTGTCCAAGCAATGTGGGTTGCATAACGGGTCATAGCTATATCGTGTACGGTCCGCTCGCGAATGGGCAGACGAGCGTGCTCTTTGAGGCCACGCCCAAGTATCCCGCCCCCGACCGCTACTGGCGGGTGATTGAGGAGACGGGCGCACATACTTTGCTCGCCTCTGCCTCTGCCCTGAGAGCGCTTATGCAGTACGGCCCGGCGTGGGTCCGCGGACATGACCTCAGCTCGCTGCGCTTGCTCGCTACCCTCGGTGAGCCCACAAGCCCGCAATTGTGGTCCTGGTTTCACGAGGTTGTGGGACGCGAGTCGCTGCCGCTGATGGATACGTGGTGGCAGACCGAAACGGGTGGCATCGTATTGGCGGGCCGGGCCGGCGGAACCGATAGTAATCCGGCCGACGCCCTCAGGCCCTTCTTCGGCGTGCGCCCGGCTCTGGTCGGTGATGATGGCACGATCGATGACTCTGGACCCAGCCAGGGTCGGATCTGCATCAGCGGCTCCTGGCCTGGTCAGGCCAGGACTATCCACGGCAACCACCGTCGATTCCGCGAGACCTTCTTTTCAAAGTATGCCGGCCTCTTCGCGACCGAAGACCGAGCTGAGCGCGATGAAGATGGGACCTATAGAATCACAGAGCGCGGGGATGACGTGCTCAACGTCGGCGGATACCGCTTCGGGGCCGCCGAAATAGAGCAGGCCCTTTGCAGCCACGAAGCGGTGCAAGACAGCACCGTGGTGCCCGTGCCCGATGACATAAAGGGGCAGGGTATCTACGCGTTCGTCGTCCTGCGCGGCGAGAACTCTGCATGGAGGCCAGATGAGCTTGCGGGCGCGCTCAAAGAGCAAGTGCGCCATACCATTGGTCCCATGGCGACCCCGGATACTATCCAGGTGGTCGACGCTCTACCACGTACTCGAGCCGGTCAGGTTCAAAGGCAGCGCCTTCGCCGTGAGGCGGCCGACGGCATAAACAATCACCACGTTTGATCTAGGGAGGGTTGAAGTGAAAGACAACGACAGAAGCCAATACTGGCGAGAGAATATCCGCTACCTTGGCATCCTGCTGAGTATCTGGTTCCTGGTGTCCTACGGCGCAGGGATTCTCTTCGTCGATACGCTCAATCAGATTCACCTGGGCGGTTTTCCGCTCGGGTTCTGGTTCGCCCAACAGGGCAGCATCTACGTCTTCATCATACTCATCTTTGTCTATGTGAAGCTGATGAACCGCCTCGACGCCAAGTACGGCGTCGATGAGCAGTGAGGGGATGACAATGACTGTACAGAACTGGACCTTCCTCATCGTTGGCATCACCTTCGCGATCTACATCGGCATCGCCGTCTGGTCTCGAGCAGGCTCCACCAAGGAGTTCTATGTGGCGGGAGGCGGCGTGCCGCCGCTGGCCAATGGCATGGCGACCGCAGCGGACTGGATGAGCGCCGCCTCATTTATCTCCATGGCAGGCCTTATCTCCTTCCTTGGCTATGATGGCAGCGTCTACCTGATGGGATGGACTGGCGGCTATGTGTTGCTCGCCCTTCTATTGGCGCCCTACCTTCGTAAGTTCGGAAAGTTCACGGTGCCTGACTTCGTGGGCGACCGCTACTATTCTAAGACTGCACGCATTGTCGCGGTGGTCTGCGCCATCTTCGTCTCTTTCACCTACGTCGCGGGCCAGATGCGCGGAGTCGGTGTGGTCTTTAGCCGCTTTCTTGAGGTGGATATTAACCTCGGGGTCGGCATCGGCATGGTCATGGTCTTCTTCTACGCCGTGCTCGGCGGCATGAAGGGCATCACGTATACGCAGGTCGCTCAGTACGTCATCTTGATCTTCGCCTACATGGTGCCGGCGATCTTCATCTCCATCATGTTGACCAACAACCCGATTCCGCAGCTGGGCTTCGGGGGCATGGTGAGTACGGCGGCCGGTGAGAGCATGCCGCTGCTCGAAAAGCTCAATCACCTGCACGCTGACCTCGGGTTTGCGGCGTACACGGACGGCAGCAAGAGCACGCTGGATGTCTTCTTCATTACCGCGGCGCTGATGATCGGCACCGCGGGTCTACCGCACGTGATCGTGCGATTCTACACGGTGCCCAAGGTCAAGGACGCGCGCATTAGCGCCGGCTGGGCCCTGCTCTTCATCGGCATCCTGTATACGACTGCCCCCGCGGTATCGGCCTTTGCACGCACCAACCTAATCACCTCGGTCAGTGAAGCCACGTATGCGTCCGGCTCAAGCGACAGCAAGTCCATCCCTGAGTGGTTCAGAAAGTGGGAGACCACCGGCCTGATCGCCTGGGTCGACAAGAACGACGACGGCAAGGTGCAGTACCGCGGCGGAAAGGCCTTCGACGGAAAGCCGGCCTTCAAGGTGGCTCAAGATGGCACTCCACTCTTGGGCAGTCTGGGGCAGCGCATGCTCTCGAACGTGCCCAGCGACGGGGAGAACGAGCTGTACATCGACCGCGACATCATGGTGCTCGCGAACCCGGAAATCGCCCAACTGCCCGCATGGATCATCGCCTTGGTGGCGGCCGGAGCGCTGGCCGCGGCGCTGTCGACGGCGGCAGGGCTGCTGCTCGTCGTATCGACGTCCGTGAGCCACGACCTGCTCAAACGCACATTTATGCCCGAGATCTCCGAGAAGAACGAACTGCGTGCTGCGCGCATCGCCGCCGCCTTCGCAGTCGGCATCGCCGGCTATTTCGGCATAAATCCGCCCGGGTTTGTCGCTCAAGTCGTCGCATTCGCCTTTGGATTGGCCGCGGCCAGCTTCTTCCCCGCCATCATGCTCGGCATCTTCTCGAAGCGAGCCAATCGCGAGGGCGTCGTGACGGGCATGATTGTGGGTATTGGGTTCACCTTCGCTTACATCGTCTACTTTAAATTCATGGGGGGAACTGCCGACCAATATTGGTTCGGAGTCTCACCTGAGGGCATCGGGACCTTGGGCGCGGTTTTGAACTTCGTGGTGGCGACGGTCATCTCACGGTTCACCCCGCCTCCCCCCGCCGAGGTGCAGGCAATGGTTGAGGATATCCGTGTGCCGAGGGGCGCAGGGGAGGCCTCGTCACATTGAGTTTCACTCAACGTTGGGTGGGCACGGGGAGGATACGATGAAGCTGAATACACTAGGACTGACACTGGTCATGGCCGCAGTCTGCGCTGCACCAAACGCGCAGGCTGCGGGTAAGATGCAATTCAACTTTACGGAGGACGGGAAGAGCTTCGTTCGCTTTCATACATGGCATCAGATCTGGGTGCGCTATACCCAGATGAACCCCGGCACCACGGTGGATGGGCGCGCCATCAACAGTCAGGTTGATCCCGCGATTCGTCGCTCTCGATTCCTGGCTTTCGGGCGCCTTGCTGACCGGATGACGATGGTGATGCATTTTGGCATCAACAATCAGACGTTCAATAATGCGCGTAAGCCCCAGCTCTATGTGCATGACGTGTGGCTGGACTACGATGTTGTGCCTAAATACCTCGGAGTAGGGGCCGGGCTACACTATTGGAACGGCATCTCTAGGGCGAGCAACTGGTCGACCATTAAGTTCATGTCGCTCGATGCTCCGATCTCGAACTGGCCGACGATTGAAAAGACGGACCAGTTCGCGCGACAGATGGGCGGCTTCGCCAAAGGCAAGGTCGACAAGCTCGATTATCGCTTTGCGCTCAATCGGCCCTTTCAAACTGGAGACCGTGACCTTACACAGTTCGGGGAAAAGACGGACTACAACCCGACCAATGGTAGCCCCGCGTTCGCAGGATACTTGATGTACCAGTTCTGGGATCAAGAGGGGAACGTCCTGCCCTTTATGACGGGGACGTACCTGGGCTCCAAGAGCATCCTCAACGTGGGCGCAGGCTTCTATTGGCACCCCAACCAGATGCGACAGCGCACGGCGAAGGCCAATATGACCTTCAACGCTTCCGACGCAGGCACATTTGATGAGCAACTGCATGACGGACTCGTTCTGTCGGCTGATTTGTTCCTGGATATGCCCTTCGGCGACAAGGGCAAGGACGGGGCGCTCACGGCCTATCTGGCATACTATTATCTCGATTTTGGACCGGACTACGTGCGCAACGTCGGCATTATGAATATCGGCCAGGGCGGTACATCTCTCAACGGTGGCGGCAACAGCTATACGATCATGGGCACGGGGCACCAGGTCTATACGCAGGTCGGTTACGTTCTGCCGATGCAGCCGATGGGCACGAAGATCCAGCCGTATGTGACCGCGCAGCTGAGCGCCTTTGATGGGCGTGATGCGCTGTCGATTGTGCCCGAATTAGGGCTCAACTGGTACATCAAGGGGCATAACGCGAAGTTCACGCTGATGTACCGGGCGCGACCCATCTATGAACTGAATGACAGTGGTGAGTCCACGGTCGATACTTACAAGAGTGAAGCCCAGCTACAGGCGCACCTCTTCTTCTGAGTCAGGGAGGCTCAATAACTAGCCATGTCAACGTACAAAGCCGCGCATCGACGATCTCTAGAGGACCCGGAGGGTTTTTGGGGGGAGGCCGCTGAGGCCATTCAATGGTCCCGGCCCTTTGATAAGGTCCTCGATGATAGTCAGGCGCCGCTGTACCGGTGGTTCAGCGGCGGGCAGCTCAACACCTGTTACAACTGTGTCGATCGGCACGTTGAGGCGGGTCATGGCGACCAGACCGCGATCATCTTCGACTCACCTGTCACTGATACAAAGAAGAGGATCAGCTATCGGGATCTCCAGGATGAGGTCTCCCGATTTGGCGGCGTCCTGCGCGGCCTGGGCGTAGAAAAGGGGGACCGTGTCCTCATCTACATGCCGATGGTCCCTGAGGCACTCATTTCGATGCTGGCGTGCGCCCGAATTGGTGCCGTGCATTCCGTCGTCTTTGGAGGTTTCGCAGCGCATGAGCTGGCCAAGCGCATCGTTGACGCTGAGCCTAAGGTGATCGTCAGCGCGTCATGCGGAATCGAGCCCAGCCGCACGGTGCACTACAAACCTATGCTGGACGCCGCGATCGAGGAGAGCCCTTGCAAGCCCAGGGCCTGTGTGGTGCTGCAGCGACCCCAAGCGCCGGCCGAGATGGTTGAGGGCCGAGATCACGACTGGCAGGCGGCGATGCAGGCGGCGCAGCCGACCGAGTGTGTCGCCGTGGAGGCGACGGATCCGCTGTATATTCTATATACGTCGGGGACCACGGGTCAGCCCAAGGGGGTTGTTCGGGACAATGGCGGCCACGCGGTGGCTCTGCATTGGTCGATGAAGAACGTCTATGGTGTGCAGCCGGGCGAGGTCTATTGGGCGGCATCCGATGTGGGCTGGGTCGTAGGCCACTCCTATATCCTCTATGCGCCGCTGCTGTACCGGGCGACAACCGTCCTGTATGAAGGCAAACCAGTGGGCACGCCGGATGAGGGTGCATTTTGGAGGGTGATTGAGGAGTACGACGTAAAGGTCTTCTTCACCGCGCCCACCGCCTTTAGGGCGATCAAGCAGAAGGATCCAGAGGGTCGTCACCTCGATAAGTATGATGTCTCCGGGTTGCGTGCGCTCTTTCTCGCAGGGGAGCGCTGTGACCCTGATACTTTGCGCTGGGCCGAAAATAAGCTGGGCGTACCCGTGATCGACCACTGGTGGCAGACCGAGACCGGCTGGCCGATCGCGGCCAACTGCCTGGGTATCGAGGCGTTGCCTGTCAAAGCTGGCTCGCCCACCTGTGCGGTGCCAGGGTGGGATGTCCGAGTGGTTGATGAGGCCGCCCATGAGATTCCTGCCGGCCAGATTGGCAATATTGTCGTGAAGCTGCCCCTGCCTCCCGGCAGCTTGCCTACACTTTGGAATGCCGACGAGCGCTTCGTGATGAGTTATCTCTCTGAGTTCGAGGGGTACTATGCAACGGCCGATGCCGGCATGCTGGACGAGCAGGGCTACATCTACGTCATGGCGAGGACGGATGACGTGATCAACGTCGCCGGCCATAGGTTATCTACGGGCGCGATCGAGGAGGTGCTGGCCGAGCACCCCAATGTCGCGGAGGCGGCGGTGATCGGCGTGCATTGTGAGTTCAAGGGTCAGGTCCCGGTGGGCTTCGTGGTTGTCAACGCTGGGGTGCAGAGCCCGGATGAAGATATTGTCGCCGATGTCGTTCGCATGGTCCGGGAGCGCATCGGTCCGGTCGCGGCATTCAAGGTCGCGACGGTCGTCAAGCGGTTGCCGAAGACGCGCTCGGGCAAGGTCCTAAGGCGCACCATGCGGGCACTGGCCGACGGCGAGCATCCGAACATCCCGGCCACAATTGAAGACCCGGCTGTGCTGCCTGAGATCGAAGAGGCGCTGCACGGTGTGGGTTACCCACAGGCAGCAACGTAATTGCTTCTACCTCGCCAATAACTCGCCGAGTAGCTTGATGCCTCGGCGTTCTGCGAGGTGCAGCAGCGCCATCAGGACCTGAGCGGTGACCAGCGCGTCGCCGCTGGCGCTGTGGCGGTGCATGATGTCAAAGCCAAAGCGGGCGGCCAGGGCGTCTAGACTTTGGGGGCGCTGGAGATTGGCGTCACCCATGACTGCACCTTTTTCGAGGCGGCGGGCTAAGTGACCGGTGTCCACGACGGAGTTCGCCAAAGTTGGCGACCGCATTCGGCTCAGCGCCGCGCTCAATACGGCGACATCAAACGCAGCGTGGTGGGCCACCAGGACATCTGCGCCTAAGTACGTCAGTAGCTTGTGCAGGCCCTCAGACTCGGCGCAGCCGCCGTCCAGGTCTCGCGTCACCAGGCCGTGAATGGGGGCCGCTGAGACCCCGCCGACCGAGCGCCCCGAAAAGGTGACCTCCAGGCGGTCCTGTAGGTTGATGGCGCCGCCGCAGACCCCAACGGCCGCGAGGGACAGCAGCCGGTCTTGGCTGGGGTCGAGGCCCGTGGTCTCGGTATCAATCACCACGAAGCGGGTGCTGTGGATCGTCTTCTTTTTGTCCGGGGCGAAATTCAGGGAGAGATAGTCGATCAGACGCGGGTCCGCGCCTTGCTTCTGCAGCCTGTGTCGCGCCCGCCGTCGCTTCAGGCCGCCGATCATCGGAACATCTCAAGCCGATAGCGGGACGACAGCGCGTGCTGCACGTCATGAATGACCGCGAAGGTGTTCCTGAGGGTGCGGCGCTGTAACTTATTCAGACGGTCGATCTCGACATATCGACCCGAGGTGCCGGTGCGTAGGCCCTCCTGGGCGCGCATGCGGGCCAAGATCTCATGGGCCATCGCGGCCTCCTGGGCCAGGGCGCTGAGGGCGGGCTCAGCCTCTGCGATGCGGCGAAAGCGGGAGGCGGTGGTATCGCCGGTGGGGTCCAATCCGAGGTCATAGGTGAGGACGCGCGCCGCGTCGGTGAGCGGCATCATTGCTCTGGCCTTGATGTCGAAACGCTCCGAGTTGTCTCCGCTGCGCTCGACAACGAATCCTCGAAAGAACGAAAGGGGCGGTGGGTTCTGAAGAGCGTTTTGGGCAAAGAAGTTGAGAAAGGCCCGCTCGCTCTTGAGGTCCTTAAAGATGCCCTCGATGAGTTGTTGGGCCAGGGCTGATTCGCCAAAGACGGGTCTGAGGTCGAAGAAGATCGTAGCCAGCATGAGCGCCTTCGGATCGGGGTTTCGAACCCAGCGTGAAAAGCGCTTCTGCCAACTCGATAGTGAGCCCGTAAGCTCTGGGTTATTGGCCATAATGCCACCGGGGCACCGCTCATACCCCGCATGCACCAGGATGTCTGTGGTGCGGGCCCCGAGGGTGAGGAAGTAGTCTTGCACTTCCTCCGCGTCGGCATCAGCTGGGTCTTCGTAGACGATCGCCTGATCAAGGTCGGTGCGTAGTAGCTGTTCCTTTCTTCCCTCAGAGCCGAAGCTCAGCCAGGCGAACTTCAGCGGCGGAGCCGCGTGCCCGGCGACCCGGAGTTCATTCTGCGCAATGCTGATTGCGGAGCGGATCAGCGCGTCTTGGATGCCGGCCATGACCGTGCACAGGTAGGTCATCTCCGCCCCATGCTCCAGGCCCCGTGTGAGCATGAGTTCTACTTGGTCGCGGTAGCGCCTCAAACTATCTGGGTCATTGGCGCGGGCCATCTTTTGGCGGAGCACACTGGGGTGGCGGTGGTGCGCGCTGA
>Ga0193954_1000934_pt1 | contig 15774 bp, 27 predicted proteins | sample BB_5_MG_FD_140340 | JGI IMG/M metagenome (GOLD analysis project Ga0193954, IMG submission 140340) | Microbial mat bacterial communities from the Broadkill River, Lewes, Delaware, United States - BB_5_MG | ecosystem: Environmental > Aquatic > Freshwater > River > Microbial mats | place: USA...
GGTAGTTTGGCAAACCAAACCTCTAATCAATAACGGCTTTGTAGTGCGAAGTGATGTCGATATTAATATCTCAAAAGCTGTAGCAAGAGAGCTTGTATCTCTATCCTCAACCAAAGAGGGTAAAAAGCTACTTGAAGTTGCAGGATTTGCAGGGTTTGTGTATGCCAATGATAGAGACTATAGCGTGGTTAATAGATTTATCCAAAAGTATGACAAAGCTATAGGATTGCCCAAATGATGTTTAATAGTATAAAGACACAACTTATATTTAATGTGATTTTAATTCATATAATTCTAATGGGCTTTGTCGTCTATGATATGGTCAAAAGAGAGCAGATATTTATGCATAAACAACTCTCAAAAAAGGGTTATGATATAACCTCACTACTAGCATCAAACGCCTCTCAATATCTTCTCAATAATGATATTGTAGCACTCAATGAGCTAATTAGTGGGATGGAGAATATTAGTGATAACTATATGATGTTTATTTTAAATAAAAAGGGCAAGGTCTATGCCTCTTTACCAAGTAGATATTTCAACCTCACACTAGATGATAATATAAGTAAATCTTTGATAAGAAGATGTAAAAAAAGTATCAAAAATGGAGTTCAGATAGAACACTTTGATTTGGTAGATACACTCTATCCTATTGATGTAAATGACAAAACTATAGGTTATGCTCGTACTATTCTTGATGCCAAAAAAATCCACCATGATATAGATGTTGTCGCCCAAAAAGGTCTGCTTTTTATATTGATAGCGATATTTATAAGTGCTATTTTTACATGGCTTAGCGTAAGGAGGATGACCAAAAGATTGAATGAGCTTACCAAATCAGCAAATGAGTTAGCCAAGCATAATTTTGATGTAACACTTCCTAAAAATAGAACAAATGATGAAGTGGGAACTATGATTAACGCTTTTGCTGTGATGCAAGACTCAATTGAGGAGTATATAAATAAGATTGATGCTAGTCAAAAGCGTCTCAAACTAGCACTAGAGGGGAGTAGTGATGGGTTGTGGGATTGTAACCTTGTCACAAATGAGATATATTTCTCACCTAGATGGAAAGAGATGTTGGGCTATAGTGATAGTGAGTTAGAGAACTCTTTTGCTAGTTTTACAGATAATATCCACCCCGATGATAGTGAGAGAATGTTAAACTTTATTGAGATTTTTCTCAGCTCATCCAAGATTTTTTATGAGCAGAGATTTAGGATGAGAATGAAAGGGGGACACTATATACCTATCTTATCAAGAGCCAAAAAGGTCTTTGATATCAAAGGCGATGCCATAAGGCTTATAGGTACACATGTAGATATGAGTGAGATAACCAGAGTCCAAGATAAGCTTCGCTATCAAGCCCAACACGACTCACTCACTCATCTGCCAAATAGACTACTCTTTATAGAGCGTCTCGAAGAGGCTATGCTAAAAGCCCATCGCAATAACTATGAGGTAGCTGTACTATTTTTAGACCTCGACCACTTCAAGGAGATTAATGACTCTTTAGGGCATATTACAGGTGATAAACTACTAAAAATGATAGCCATACTACTCAAAAATAGTATGCGTGAGTGCGATACAGTATCTCGCTTTGGAGGAGATGAGTTTGCTATCATTATTGATAATGTCAAAGATAGAGCTATTATAGTAGATATAATTGATAATATGATGAAGAGTGTAAATATAACCCATAGCATTGAGGGGCATCAATTTTTTGCTAGTTTTAGTATAGGTATAGCACTCTACCCCAAAGATGGAACAAGACCTGATATACTACTCAAAAATGCCGACTCAGCGATGTATAAAGCCAAAAAGAGTGGTAGAGATAACTATCAATTCTACACTAGTGATATGACCAAAAAATCACTAGAGAGGATGCAGTTGGAGTCGGCTCTTAGAAATGCGTTACAAAATAATGAACTAGATGTATATTACCAACCACAAGTCAATCTCAAAAATCAAAAGATTATCGCTATGGAGGCTCTTGTGAGATGGAGAGACTCCAAAATCGGTATTATCACACCTGATATTTTTATACTACTTGCAGAAGAGGTAGGATTAATATCCGAAATAGATACCTTTGTGATGAAAAGAGTAATAGAAGATATGCACAGATGGAAGAGTAATGGTATATCAATAGTACCAGTAGCTATCAATATCTCAGTAATTGAGCTAGTTAGAGGAACATATTTTGAGACCTTTGTAGAGATGATTGAAAGGTATAAGTGCCTTCCCTCATATTTTGAGTTTGAGGTGACAGAGTCACAGATTATGAAAGACCCTGAATACGCTATCCAAAAGCTACACTACCTAAATGAGCTTGGAGTAAGACTATCTATAGATGATTTTGGTACAGGATACTCATCTCTATCATACCTAAAAAAGCTACCTATCCATAAGCTCAAAATTGATAAGTCATTTATAGATGATATAGCCTACGACAAAGATGACCGTGAGATAGTAAAAACAATTATCTCAATGGCAAAAAATATGAATATATCAGTCATAGCCGAGGGAGTTGAACACAAAGCACAAGCTGATTATCTCATCAAGCATGGATGTGATGAGATACAAGGATACTACTACTACAGACCAAAATCAAGAGATGATATTACAAAGATATTAAAAAATCAAGATTAATATCTTCTATAACATCTCTCCCGACTTCGCCCCAAAAAGCACTAAATCCCCCTAAAACAGGGGACTCTATCAAAATTTTAGGCACTACAAATCTCAGAGGGTAAGGTATTGATACTATTTATAAGGTTTTGTCGCAAATCTACAGCGTCCATTGATAACTCATTTTTGAAATATTATAACTTATAAATACTTAATCATCTAATATTCTTCAAAACTCGCTACATATATCCTGATATGTAGCTCTAAGACTATGATAAAGTTATAAATATTATGGTGTCCATATCAGGAGAGATGGCACTAATAAAGTTTACTTTACTTAAGAGATATAGATTATTGAATGAGTAACATCACCTAATCAGTCCCAAACTAAGTTTGGGACTGAGAAAAAAGAAGCTCCAACCTTTCTATATTAAGTAAAGAGATAAGCGTTGTACTATCTGAAATAACAATAGAGTTTAGAGCCATTTACTAGCCTCTGCCTTGATATTTTCAATATCATCTTCTATCCATGTGACATTGAGACTATTGAGTAGGCTCATCGCTTCTTGTTTGGGTATTTCTAACATTTCAGCCATTTTACCAAGAGAGATTATATCCATCTTATATAGTTCAATAGCAACAGTTTTTTTGACACCAATAGAGAAAATATCATCATTAAGAGGAAGGGTAATTCCGATAGGTTTGCCATGTCGTGTTACAAAAACAGAAGTTCCCTCATCAAGGTATTTTGTCATAGATGATGGATTATTTTTTAAATCTCTTATAGCTACAGTTTGCATATTAGACCTTTTACTACGATTTGTAGGAATATTATACCTTGATTTATCCAAAAAGCAAATCTCACTCCCTGAGATATAAAATAAAAGTATCCACGAAAATCTACATTAAAAGATATAAAGAACTAAGAAGATGACTAAAACGGAAAAAATCCGTTTTGTCTATTTGTATCTGAAAGTGATACGACCTTTGTCTAGGCTATATGGAGTAAGTTCCACTTTTACAGTGTCTCCAGGGAGGATTTTGATGTAGTGCATTCTCATCTTTCCTGCGATATGACAAAGAACTATATGTTTATTGTCTAACTCTACTCTAAAAGTAGCATTTGGCAACGCTTCAACTACTTTACCATCTATCTCTATTACATCATCTTTTGCCATTTTTTTCCTTTAACAATTTTCTACTTGTGTCAAAATCATAGCTTTGCCATCTACTATTGCTACTTGGTGTTCGTAGTGAGCAGTTCTTAGACTATCTTCACTAACTACTGACCACTTATCATCTAATAGTAGAGGTTTACCACTCTTTTGACATACCATTGGTTCGAGACAAAATACCATACCATTTTTGATTTTTGGTCCTTGGTTGGGTTTGCCCTCTAGGTAGTTTGGGATGTTTGGTTCTGCGTGAGGTGTAGTTCCTATACCGTGTCCACAATAGTCACGCAGAGGGACAAATCCAGCATTGGTAATATAATCTTCAAGAATTTTTGTAAGCTCTTTAAATCGCATACCTACTCTAATGGAGTCAATGGCGTGATATAACGCACCTTTTGAACACTCTATTAGAGCTTTATCTGCTGGAGTAATCTCACCCACAGCCATAGTAATAGCTCCATCACCATAATAACCATCGAGCTTTGTTCCAATATCAAGACCTAGTATATCACCATCTTGGACTACTATATCAGATGGGACACCATGGATACACACCTCGTTTAGAGATGTACATACAGAGCCTGTAAATCCATAGAGTCCTTTAAATGATGGTACAGCACCTAACTTATGAACATAGGCTTCACCAAGGGCATCTATCTCTTTAAGAGTCATACCTGATTTAATAGTTTTTTGAAGGTATTGGAGAGTTTTAGCGACGATTTCACCAGCTCGTTTGAGCTTGGCGATTTCGTCAGTTTTTCTAAGAGCAATAGCCATTATAGACCTACATTACCTAGAGTATTATAGTTATTCATTGTTCTTTGTGCCTCGATTTTTCTCATTGTATCAAGAGCAACTTGAACGATAATAAGTACAGCCACACCACCAAAGTAGAATGACGCACCCATACCAGAGATAATCATAAATGGTATAGTAGAGATAATAGCTAGATAAATCGCACCACTACCTGTAAGCCTACTTGCCACTTCATTTAGAAACTCCTTTGTATGCTCCCCTGGTCTTACACCGGGGATAAATCCACCCTGCTTTTTGAGGTTGTCTGAAATATCTTTGGCATTAAACGCGATTGAAGCGTAGAAGAATGCAAAGAACATAACAAGCAAGAATGTCACTACATTAAATGTAATGCCACCAGGGGCTAGTGAGTCTGCTACAGCAGTTAGCCATGGATTGGTACTAGATTGTAGCATAGTCAGAGGGAACATCAATATAGCACTTGCAAAGATAGGAGGAATAACACCTGAAAGGTTTACTTTGACAGGGATGTAGTTCATCACTCTCTTTGTTTGATTTTGCATAATTGTTTTTCTTGAGTATGATATTGGTACTCTTCTCTCACCTAGTTCTATATAGATAATAGCCAATATAGTAATCAACATAATTGCTAGTATTCCAATAAGTACGATAAAGTTCATCTCACCTGCATTTACTGCTCTAATAGTGTTTCCTATACCAGATGGAAGACCAGAGACGATACCTGCAAAGATAATCAATGATATACCGTTACCGATACCTTTTTGAGTAATCTGCTCACCTATCCACATAAGTAACATAGTTCCTGTTAGCATAGAGAATGTAGTAAGCACCGTAAACATCATTGGGTCAATCATCACAGCACTTTGACCTGCACGACCTGTCATACTCTGAAGTCCCATAGAGACACCAATAGCTTGGATAACAGTAATAAAAATAGTGAAGTAACGGATAATTTGCATATATTGTTGCATACCATCTCTCTCTTTTTTCATTTGACCTAATGCTGGGAAAGTGGCTGATAGAAGTTCCATAACGATGGAGGCAGTGATGTAGGGCATAATCCCTAGTGAGATGATACTCAGTCGTTCTACGGCATTACCAGAGAACATATTCATAAGTCCTATAGCGTTGTTGGTGTTGTCATCAAAGAACTCTTTGATGACACCCAAATCAACACCAGGAGTTGGAATATAGGCTAAAACTCTGTACGCAAAAAGAAACCCTAATGTAATTAGTATTTTTTGAGTTAAAGCGTTACCCATAACTATTTTCCACTTGTTGTAACAGCTTCGTCTTTGATTTTAGATGCTAAATCTTTTGCACTAGCACCAATCAATTTGACTTTTGTTACTGATTTACCAAGCTTATGAACTGATTTGATACTCTCTAGTGTAATTTCAGAGAGTTCAGCGATAGCCTTGATTTTCTCTACATTTATAACATAAGGTTTTACTAGTGAAGATGTAAATCCTATCTTAGGTAATCTTTTGTAAAGTGGTTGTTGTCCACCCTCAAAACCTCTTTTTCTACTATATCCAGTTCTTGACTTTTGACCTTTGTTACCACGACCAGCTGTCTTACCTGTTCCTGAACCCTGTCCTCGTCCAACTCTTTTTCTATTTTTAGTTGAACCAGGAGCAGGTTGTAAATTATGTAAACCCATAACTACCCCTTACGCTTTAATTCTAGTAAGTGCTTGGATTGTCGCTCTTACTAGGTTGTTTGGGTTATTTGAGCCGATTGATTTGCTAAGAACATCTTGAATTCCAGCAAGTTCTAGTACTGGTCTAGCAGCACCACCAGCAATAACACCTGTACCCTCTGATGCAGGACGAAGAACAATTCTACTTGCGTTGAATTTATGTTCAATGTCATGAGCAATTGTTGTACCTTTGATGTTTACTTTCACAAGGTTTTTGTGTGCATCATCAACAGCTTTTTTAATCGCATCAGGAACTTCTTTGGCTTTACCAAATCCATATCCTACTGTACCTTTTTTGTCACCAATAACTACAAGGGCTGTAAATCTAAATCTTCTACCACCTTTGACAACTTTAGTAACACGACCGATATTAACGATTACCTCTTCAAACTCTTTTTCTATCTCTTCATTATTATTATTTTGCATCATCAGTCCTTAAAACTTAATACCAGATTCTCTAAGAGCATCTGCAAAAGATGCAACAACACCGTGGTAGAGGTAACCATTTCTATCAAATACAACACTCTCTATGTTGGCTGATTTCAATGCTTCACCCATAGCTTGTGCTACTTTCTTGACATCTTCTTGATTAACTTTGAGTCCCATTTTTCTTCCATCAACAGAAGCAAGTGTAGTCCCAGTAGTATCATTGATAGCTTGTGCATAGAAGTGTTTATTTGATTTAAATATAGTTAATCTTGGAAGTTCAACTGTACCAAATACTTTTCCTCTTACTCTAGCTTTTCTTTGAGCACGAAGTTTATTTTTTCTTTTCTGAATACTTTTTAACATCTACCTGCTCCTTTACTTACCAGCTGCTTTACCAGCTTTTCTGATGATAACTTCATCTGTATATTTAACACCCTTACCTTTGTATGGCTCTGGTGGTCTGAAGTCTCTAATCTCTGCTGCTACTTGACCAACTACTTGTTTGTCAGTACCATTGATAGAGATAATGTTTTTCTCAACTTTAATCTCTATTCCTTCTGGAATATCATAGTTGATATCGTGAGAGTGACCTAGTTGAAGGTTAAGAACTTTGCCTTGAACGGCTGCTCTATAACCAACACCATTGATTTCCAAAGATTTTGAGTAACCTTTGTCCAATCCAATGATAATGTTATCAAAAAGAGCTCTATATGTTCCCCAAAACGCTGCGTCTTGCTTCTCATCTCCAACTCTTTGGAATGTCACTTCATTGCCCTCAATCTTTACAACTACTCTACCGTAAGTCTCAAGTCTCTTTTCAAGATTGCCCTTTTTAGCCACGAGAGTCGTACCATCTTGTGATACTTCAATACCACTTGCGATAGTTACTATTCTTTTTCCTATTCTTGACATCTTTTTTCCTTACCAAATACTACAGATTACTTCGCCACCGATACCACGCTTATACGCTTCATCGTTTGCGATAACACCTTGGCTAGTCGAAACTACCAAAGTACCATAACCATTTTTGAATGTTCTAATCTCATCTTTGCCTTGGTGAACTCTTCGCCCTGGTTTTGAGATTTTTTTAATTTCGTTGATAACACTTCTTTCATTCTCATCATATTTGAGAACTACTTTAATTGTCTTTTTGTTGCCATCTTCTTTTACTTTAAAACTCTCTAAGTAACCTTTATCTACCAATATAGATACAGTAGCTTCGATTGTGTTAGAGTGAAGAAGTGTCGTTACATCTAGTCTTCTTTGTGCAGCATTTCTTATACGAGTAAGAGAATCTGCGATTATATCTGTCATCATCTGTCTATTCTCCTTACCAACTAGCTTTACGCATACCAGGGATTAGACCCTCGTTTGCCATTTTTCTTAAACATATACGACAAAGTCCAAAATCTCTATATACAGAGTGAGGTCTTCCACAAATGTTACATCTTGTATAAGCTTGAGATGAGAATTTCGCTTTTCTCTGTTGCTTTGCAATCATTGATTTTTTAGCCATTATTTTCTCCCTTTAGCAAAAGGCATACCAAGCTTTTCTAAAAGCATAAACCCTTCTTTGTCATCTTCTGTACTTGTAACTATAGTGATGTTCATACCGTGAGTTTTGATTATTTTATCAAACTCAACTTCAGGGAACATAAGTTGCTCTTGAAGACCGAAGTTATAGTTACCACGACCATCAAAACCTTTTCTAGGTGTTCCTCTAAAGTCTTTTACTCTAGGAAGAGCGATAGATACAAGTTTGTCAAAGAAGTTATACATATTTGCACCTCTAAGAGTAACTCTAATCCCAGATGGTGCTCCCTCTCTAGCTTTAAATCCAGCAACAGATTTTTTGGCATTAACAACAACAGCTTTTTGTCCAGCGATTAGAGATATAGTATCAGTCATATTAGCTATAAGCTTATTGTCTTTACCCTCTTCACCAGCACCTACAGAGATAACTATCTTCTCTAATTTAGGCAGTTGCATTACATTTTTGATACCACACTCTTCTTGTAAAGCAGGAACTATATCTAAGTATTTCTGTTTCATTCTACTCATAAGACTACTCCTCTACTTTTTTTACATTTGATATGTGTATTGGCATCTCTTTGTTTGCAAATCCACCATCTTTATTCTCATCAGTTGGTTTGATAGCTTTTTTAGCCAACTTACAACCCTCAACGATTACAGCATCTTTTTTTGTAAGAACTTTAAGAACTTCTGCTACTGTACCTTTATCATCACCAGCGATAACCATAACTTGGTCACCTTTTTTGATTTTGAATTTTTTAGCCATTACCATACCTCCGGTGCAAGTGATACAATTTTCATAAAACCTGCATATCTTGTCTCACGACTAACAGGGCCAAAGATACGAGTACCAATAGGCTCTCTTTTGTCGTCGATAATTACTGCTGCATTGTCATCAAATCTAATAAGTGAACCATTCTCTCTTTGTAGCTCTTTTCTAGTTCTAACAACAACTGCTTTAACAACTTTACCTTTTTTTACTTTTCCTGTTGGAAGAGCCTTCTTTACAGAAGCTACGATAACATCACCTACAGATGCATATCTTCTCTTAGAACCTCCAAGAACCTTGATACACATAATCTCTTTTGCACCAGAGTTGTCTGCTACATTCAATCTTGTAAAACCTTGAATCATTACAGCTCTCCCTTCTTCAAGACTTCAAGAAGTCTGAAGCTCTTTGTTTTTGATAAAGGTCTGCACTCAATAGCACTTACAGTATCTCCAACATTAATAACATTCTTCTCATCATGAATAAGATATTTTTTAAATCTCTTTACGGTCTTGTGGTATCTAGGGTGAAGAACTCTTCTCTCAACTAATAGAGTTGCAGTTTTGTCTCCAGCCTTTTTAATCACAGTACCAGTTATTTGTCTTTTTGGCATGTTTTACCCTTCTACTTAGCTCTAACAGCAGTTAAAGCTGTTTGGATTTTAGCGATATCTTTTTTCGCTACTCTCAACTCTGCAGTGTTTGTTAGTTGCATAGTTCTCTGTTTTGCATTCAATGTAAACAATTCAAGTTTTTTCTCTTTAAGCATCGCTACTAGTTCTGCTTCTGTTTTATCTTTCAAATCAATATAATTCATTTGTGTCCTTCAAAGCAACGATTTTGCACTTAAATGGCATTTTGTGAATAGCAAGTGTCAAGGCAGCTCTAGCTAGAGTCTCTTCAACACCAGCCATCTCAAAGATAATTCTACCTGGCTTAATATTCATAACCCATCTATCAACTGCACCTTTACCTTTACCCATTCTAGTCTCTAGTGGTTTAGCAGTCAAAGGCTTATCTGGGAATACTCTAATCCAAGTCTTACCAGTTCTAGCGATTTTTCTAGTCATTGTAATCCTAGCAGCTTCTATCTGACGAGAGTCTATTCTTCCAGCTTCAACTGCTTTTATTGCGATATCACCAAACTCAATGCTGTAACCTCTAAACGCTTTACCACGGTTACGACCTTTCATCTGCTTTCGCCATTTTGTTCTCTTAGGCATCAACATAACTATTCACCTCTTTTTCTATTAGATGGTTTTCTTCCACCTTTTTTCTCTTCTGCTGGTTCTGCTTGGATACCTTTAGCAAGTACTTCACCTTTGAAAATCCAAACTTTGATACCGATAATCCCATAAGTTGTATGAGCTTCTGCAAAACCATAATCTATCTTCGCTCTAAGTGTATGAAGAGGCACACGACCCTCTAAGTACCACTCAGTTCTTGCCATCTCAGCACCACCAAGTCTTCCTGAAACTGAAATTTTGATACCCTTAGCACCTGATTTTAATGCACCTTGAATAACTTTTTTCATAGCTCTTCTAAATGCTGTTCTTCTCTCAAGTTGAGTAGCAACATTCTCAGCAGCCAATTGACCTGAAGCTTGTGGGCGTTTCTCTTCTTTGATATTTATAGCTACATCTTTACCAAGCATCTTGATAAGTGTTGCTTTCAATTTTTCAATATCAGCACCCTTTTTACCAATGATAATTCCCGGTCTAGCTGTCACTATGTTTACTCTTAATTTCTTTACAGTTCTTTCGATGATGATGTTAGAAACACCAGCATAAAAAAGCTCTTTTTTAAGAAATTTACGGATTTTATAATCTTCAGCTATAAAGTCAGCAGTTCTCGCTTTTGCTGGAAACCATCTTGACTCCCAGTTTCTGTTAATTCCAAGTCTAAGACCTATAGGATTTACTTTTTGACCCATATTATGCGTCCTCCCCAGTTTTTTCAGCTACGCCAACTTCTACTAAGATGTGTGCCGTTGGTTTGATAATTCTACTCGCTGTTCCTCTAGCTCGTGGTCTCCATCTCTTCATAACAGCTGCTTTATCAACTCTACAAGAAGTAATAACTACCTCTTCTGATTCATAATCACCATTTGCCACAGCAGAAGCGATTACTTTTGAGATAATCCCTGCTGCTTTATTTGGCATAAACTCAAGTGAAGCGAGTGCTAATTCAGCATTCATACCTTGTACTTCTCTAGCAATAAGTCTAGCTTTTGTAGGAGATACTCTTACAAATTTTAATAATGCTCTACTCATATTAACCTACCTTCTTCTGAACTGAGCCTTTGTGACCCTTGAATGTTCTAGTTGGTGCAAATTCACCCAATTTATAACCAACATGATTTTCAGTTATAAATACAGGAATAAATTGTCTTCCGTTATGAACATTGATAGTCAATCCGATAAACTCTGGGAAAATCACAGAGCGTCTTGACCATGTTTTGATAGGTTTGTTAGAACCCTCTTCTTTTGCCTTAAGCACTTTTTTCATTAAGTGACCATCGATAAATGGACCTTTTTTCGTCGATCTTGCCATATCTTAGCCCCTTATTTTTTCTTCTTGGAAATGATGAGTTTATCACTCGCTTTTTTCTTACGAGTCTTAAACCCTTTAGCTGGAGTACCCCATGGAGATACAGGGTGTCTTCCTGAGTTTGTCTTACCCTCACCACCACCGTGTGGGTGGTCAATTGGGTTCATCGCACTACCACGAGTCTGAGGTCTGATACCTAAGTGACGACTTCTACCTGCTTTACCAATTACGATATTTGAGAAATCTTCATTTCCTACAGTACCGATAGTAGCTAAACACTCACCTAAGATATATCTCATCTCACCTGATGGTAATCTAAGAGATACATATTTGCCATCTCTACCCATTATCTGAGCATAACCACCAGCACTTCTTGCGATTTGACCACCATGACCTGGACTCATTTCGATATTGTGTACAAGTGTTCCAACAGGAATAGCTTTTAATTTCATCGTGTTACCAGTCTTGATATCAAGTCCAGTATCAGCAGAGATAATTTTATCACCTACTTTTAGACCTTTTGGTTGAATGATATATCTTCTATCTCCATCTGTATATTTAACTAGACAAATTCTACAGTTTCTATATGGGTCATACTCTACAGTAGCTACTGTACCCTCAACATTAAACTTGTTTCTCTTAAAGTCGATAATTCTGTATAGTTTTTTAGCACCTGCTTCTCTGTGACGAGAAGTTATTCTACCGTTACTGTTTCTACCTGCACTTCTAGGAAGATTTACAAGTAATGCTCTAACACTTGCTTTGGCAGTGATATCACCACTGTCAAGGTTAGTCATATAACGACGGCTCGGTGTGGTTGGTTTATATGTTTTAATTGCCATCTACGCTCCTTATACCGCTAAGCTTTCGATTTGTGCATCTTCTGGAAGTTGAACATAGAACTTTTTAGTGTCTGGTCTTTTCCCCTCGATACCCTTAAATCTCTTCACTTTTCCATTTACTCTCATTGAGTTTACTCTAAGTGGATTAATCCCGAAGAACTCTCTAAATACTTCTTTGAGACCATTTTTGGTCATTCTTGGAGTTGTTTGTACTACTATTACACCAGACTCTTGAAGAGCTAAACTCTTCTCTGTGTACATAATTGCTTTAATATCTGTAATATCAGCCATATTAAGCCTCCTTAGTCAATTTGTCAAATACAGCTTTTTCAATCACGATTGAGTGATACGCTGATGCGAGATAAGCATTAAGCTCATTTGATTCGATAAGGTATGCATTTTGAAGATTTCTAAATGCTAAGAAGCTCTTATCATCTATCATCTCTTTTACTACAAGTACATCTCTTTGTTCCAAACCATTTACAAATGCCAAAGCATCTTTTGTCTTACCTGATTCGATAGTGATATCATCAACAACAAAAAGTCTCTCATTAGCTGAAAGTTCAGCTAGTGCATGATAAAGAGCCAATTTTTTCTGTTTTTTGTTCACTTTTTGGTCATAATTCTTGTTTGTACTAGGACCAAATGCTACACCACCACCTACAAATATAGGTGAACGAAGTGAACCAGCTCTCGCACGACCACCACCCTTTTGAGCCCATGGCTTTTTACCACCACCACGAACCTGAGAACGAGTCTTAGTTTGTGCTGTATTTGCTCTAAGTCCAGCTGCATACGCTTTACAATATAAGTAAAGGTTGTGTGGGTGAACTTCCAAAAATGCTTGTGGCAAATCTGTTGTTTTTATTACTGTTGTGTTACTCATTTAACAATCCTTACTAATCCTCTAGCCCCATTATGCCCAGGGATTGAACCTTTTAATACTAAGATACCATTTGTGGCATCAAATGAGACTACCTCATTTTTTACTGTTGTTTTGGTATTACCATAATGACCAGGCATCTTCTTACCTCTCATTACACGACCAGGCCACTCGGCGTTACCGATTGAACCTATTCTTCTACCAAATCTATGACCATGTGAACCAGGTCCTCCACCAAAATTATGTCTCTTCATACCACCAGCAAAACCTCTACCCTTTGTGTTGAGAGATGTTTTTACAAGCTCTGTATTAGATAATACTTCTGTGCTTAAATCACCAGCCTCAGTACCCTCTGCTACTTCAATAGTCATAAATTTGTTAAACTCTTTAGATACATTGAATTTAGTCTGCTGACCCTCAATGCTCTTATTTAGTTTTTTGCTTGAGTTATATGATACAAGTGCTTTTCCGTCTTCTCTGACTTCACATACTTTTGTTTCAATAACTTTCAGAAGTGTAACAGGAACACTTGGTACATCAACAGTTCTGCTCATACCAATTTTTTCTATAATAAATTCCATACCCTACTCCTTACTTGTCCATTGAACGAATTTCAACTTCAATTTCAGGTGCTAAATCCAACTTCATAAGTGAATCAATAGTATCTGAAGTAGCTGAAACGATGTCAATCATTCTTCCGTGAATTCTAATCTCAAATTGCTCTCTAGCGTCTTTATTGACATGAGGAGATTTGAGAACAGTATAACGCTTCATCTTAGTTGGCATTGGAATTGGCCCTCTAATCTCTGCACCTGTTCGTTTAACTGCATCTATAATAGCAGCAACTGACCTGTCTAACACTCTGTGATCATAAGCTTTAAGCTTTAATCTAATCTTTTCCATATTTACCCTTTAAAGAACTCGTTAGCCAAAGACATTGCTCGGGTGCCTAAACACAGGGATAAAACCCTCTAACATAAATTTAGGAACGCGAATTATACCCAAAGGATTATGATAATACAATGGTTTTGGCTCAAAAATGGGTATAATTTGAAAAATTGTTTCCTTTTTAGGAGGAAATAATATGCTTTAATCAAAAATATTATAAAGAGTACAGCATAATTACTATTATGATATAATTATATAAAAAGGAGTATAATCTATGCAGAAAGTTACCCTAGAAATCAATAACTCTATATATGACTATATTATGTTTTTTCTTGAAAGTATCCCCAAAAACTTAGTTAGTATAAAAAAAGAGGGTTCAGTAGAAGTAGATAAAAAAAGTAGCCTTCCATCAGGCTTTTTGAACCCCATAACAATAGATAGTTATAAAGATATTGCTACTAGAGATGAACTCTATGAGAGATAATGTATTTCTTGATACCAATATCTTTATCTATGCCTTAACACAACCTAAGAATAAAGATGATATTCAAAAAAGAGAGAGGGCTATAAATCTTTTAGAGAAACTTATCAATCAGAGCTATATTTTTGTATCTGTACAAATTATCAATGAACTACATATCAATATGGTTAAAAAATTTAAAATAGATGATAGTCTAACTTTTAAAATTATAGAAGATAATATTTTAGCCATTGCTTCTGTTGAGAGTCTAAACCATCAAACATATACCATTGCTTTTGAGATTAGACAAGAGTACAATATCTCATATTGGGACTCACTAGTAGTTGCTTCTGCTTTAGAGAGTAGTTGTGACCTACTCTACTCAGAAGATATGCAAGATGGATTAATCATAAAAGATAGACTCAAAATTATAAATCCTTTTTGAGTCTTTAAGTTAGTTATCAATGCAACTACTAGAGTATTACCAAAATCAAACTCCACAAGTAGAAAACTTTGTATTTCGTAAGTGCCAACTTCACTTAGAAAAAAATATAAATCTCTACGGTGTAAGAGGTTCTGGCAAGACCTCTTTAATTTTAGACTCTATTAAACAAGAAGTGTTAGGTAGCATACTATATATAGACCTAGATGATGCGAAGCTAATTTTAGAGAGTATATCTTTGGAGACTATCAATAGCTATATTAAAGAAAAAAAGATTACCCTACTCATACTAGACCACTACACACAAGGCTACTTTAGAGAGTTACCTAATGTTGATAGACTTATCATCATATCTCGTATCTTCTTAGAAGAAAAAACTCTCACACCTATAGAGCTATTCCCACTAGACTATGAGGAGTTTTTGGCATTTGAGACGACACTATCACAAAAGGTAGGCTTCAACCACTTCTTGCGTTCTGGTACTCTACCCTACTTAGCCAAATCTCAAAAAACACACATAGAGACGATGAAGAGATGTTTGAAAAGCTCATTTGATGAGAACGAACAAAAACTCCTAATCATACTAGCCCAACACCACACCAAACACCTAACAACCCATCAGATATACACATTTGCCAAAGAGAAGTTCAAAGTATCCAAAGATTGGCTATATAAGACAATCAAAGCATTCAAATCA
>Ga0193954_1000935_pt1 | contig 15771 bp, 5 predicted proteins | sample BB_5_MG_FD_140340 | JGI IMG/M metagenome (GOLD analysis project Ga0193954, IMG submission 140340) | Microbial mat bacterial communities from the Broadkill River, Lewes, Delaware, United States - BB_5_MG | ecosystem: Environmental > Aquatic > Freshwater > River > Microbial mats | place: USA...
CTGCTCGATCGTGCAGCCGGGCACTTTGGAGGATACGTGGCGCGGCGCGCTCACGATCCCCTCAGTGGTAGGCGGAAGGTTCACAGTGACCACCATTGTCTCAGCGACGGGGCGTACGAGCAGCGGCCTCTTGCGCACCGGGACCCTCAAGTAGGCCCCCAGGGTAGGCAGGCCCATGGTGCGCAGGGTCAGCGGCGCGCCGAAGAACTGCTCGGCGATCAGCTCTGAGCCCTGTCGGCTCATGAAGAAAGGGATCTCGAGCTCGAGGTCGATTGTGAGATCTCGCAGGTCATCTTGCAGGGGCTCAGCCCGGTGCGAGATGAGCCGAGCGCTGGGCAGCAGCGTAGCGCTGAGGCCCTGAAGCTGCTGCTGGACCTCGCGGTCCTGCGCTGACCCGAAGAAGGCCCGCAGAGGGCCCGCGTAGCCCGCAGGAATCGTCAGTCGCACATGCCCCGTCGCCTGCCCCAGCGCGTCGACCGTCAATTCAACCTGCGTGTGGGCTCGCCAAGCATCAACCTGGGATGCCGGAATGTGCTCCACCAGTACGTCGCTGGCGCGAGCCCGGATGAATCGCCCGCCCTCGAAGTGGGGCGGCAGCTGACCCAACCACGTCTGCTTGTCCTGCAAACTCGCCCAGATGACCTGCCCTTGGGGCAGCTGCGCGCGCACCAGCCGATTCGAAAAAGCCCCGGAGTCGGGGTAGGGCGGCTGGAGCTGCGGCGTGACGCCGGCCGCCGCCCAGACCACGTCGGCTTGCAGCCCCGAGGCCCGGGCCAGGGCTACCAGCAACCCCGAGCGCTCGCCGCGCCCCGTTGTCAGCACACGCTCCGGCGAGCGCGCCGGGCCGTCATCCACGTTTGCCACCACGAAGCGAAAGAGGTGTGTCAATTTATCTTGCGGAGTCGAGACCGTGGCCGTGAGGGTACGGGCCAGCTGGTCCACCTGCTGCGAGCCCCGAAGCGTCTTAAATGTACCCAACAGGGGCGTGGCCCGGGTGGCGATGGCGTCAAGGTTCACGCTGACGACCACAAAGGGCAGCGACTCGTTCGCGCCGGTGGCGTGGGGCTCCGCGGCCACGGGCGGGATGTCTTGAGCCTGCCAGCGATACACCGACTCGGTGGGACCGTGCGTCACAGTGGGCTCCGGCGCACCGTGGTAGCTGTGTGTCCACAACTGAGCGCCCTTGGGCACGATGACGACCCGCTCCGTGCGGACCACCGGGGAGGTGCCGTGAAAGGTAAACCGGTTCACATAGCCTCCCCAGGCGGTGGCCGGGCTGCTGATCTCAATCCACTTTCGTTGAACGGCGTCGCCGGGCGCCAAGGCCGAGAACGACAGGTCCTCTTTGCCCGCGTGACGGTCCGCTTGCACACTGCGGCCGTCGGACTTGAGGGTGCGCGCCGCCAATACCATCGCCTCCGGAGCGCTGCCGAACTCCCCCGCGCGGTCCGTGGCATCCTTGGTCTGCAGGCGCACGATCGCGTGGCGCAGGGACAGGGCGCTGCCATCGGGCCGCACTCGGTCGACGGTCTTCTCCAAGAGCACCACGCTGTCGAACTTCGCCCAACGATCGGCCGGATCCAGTCCCGGGGGCAGCGCATCTGGCCCGGGCGCGCGCACGCCTAACCATGGGTCATAAGCGCTCGCTTCGGCTTCAGGGTCGGCCGCGCTCCTGAGCTCGTCGACCATCAGCTCCAGCTCCAAGGTGCTCTGCCCAAGGCTACGCAGTCTCTGCAGGATACGTTGCGAGACCCCTTGGTCCTTCTGCATCAGCGAGGCTTGCAGGGCAGCGCTCAGGGCCGGCGCATGGTCGGGCTGCTCTCGCAGGACGTCTTCGGCACGACGGGCCGCTGCTTGAGGGCGTAGCCTGGCCAGCTCCAGCTCAGCCACTCGAGTTAGGGCTTGAGTCCTGCGCCGCCCTGTGGCGGCCCGCAACCAAGATTCAATCGCCTCATCGCTGCGTCCCGCCAGCTCCGCCTGTTGGGCCTTGTGCCGGAATCGATCACGCGGAACTCTGCTCTGCAAGATGGACTGCGCGCGGTCGGCGGCGCTGAAGTGCTCGATGCCGCGCAAGAACCGCACCGCGGTCCTCAGCACGCTGTCGGGCGCGCCCAATGCTATCGCTGCTTCGAAGGCTCGCGTGGTCTCCGCGTTCCAGCCGAGGCGGCGGTAAATGGCGGCCTCGGCCGCGTAGGGCTGCCACGCCTTGGGGGATTGACTTCGAGCCTCTCGAAGCCGCTTGAGGGCCTTCTGTGGCCGCTCTTCTGCGATCAGACGGGCGAAGGCGATCTGTGCCCCGGGGTGATTGGGGTCGTCCAGCAGGCCGGATTGCAGCATGCCTTGGGCGAGGCTTTGCAGCCCCAGGTCTGCATAGGTTCGGGCGTGGGCATAGCGCACGCTGGCAGAGTTCGGCAGCGCCTGCTTCAGCCCGTGCAGCATCCACCAGGCGCGGTCGGGATCGTAGCACCAGGTGCTCAGGGCCAGACGTTGGCCTAGGAGGCGGGCGAAGACGGTATGTTGCTCATCTTGGATCAGCCGGTGAATCAGGCCCCATGGAGAGCGATCGCCCTGCTGATCCACAATGATGCTGCCTACGGCGGGGCGGGGCGCGGGCGGCGCGCCCAGCAGCTGCCCCGAGCGTGATTGGGCCGTCACGGCGCGACCGTCTCGGGTTGTCAGGGCGATGGAAAAGCGCTCCTGGGCACGGGTGAGCATCGCGACCGCCACTCGGTGCCAGCCGGGCGCCAGACGCAGGGGGACCTGGGCCAGTCTTCCCTCGCGGCGCTGTGCGCCGTCTTTGTGCAGCACAACCTGGCCATCAACGCTGACCCGCGCTGAATCCGGCAGGTGAGCTTGCAGCATCAAGGATGCCTTGTCCGCGCGGTCTGAGACCTCGAAGTAGGCGTCAAAGACGTACAAACCCGGCGGGCCGGAGGGGGCCCTGAGCCAGGGCGTGCTGTGTGCTTTGACGGTCCGAATGGGGGCAGGGCGGCCTCGGAAGTGTCGCACCATTGACCAGTCCCCGGTGGACTCGTAGCGGCTGTCTTCGGCCATCGAGATTGCGACGGCCGGCGCCAATGGCCCGATGCTGCGCATTTGGGACACAAAGCCCGCACGCTCGAGCACCTGTTGGGCGCGGTCCGGCTGGTCGGCGCGGTCCGCGATGCGGGCAGTGAGCGCCGCCGCCAGCGTCACTCGGCCCGCGGTGGCCGCTGGCCGATCGTCCAGCAGGCCGCTGGCCTCGATGGCTTGGGCGATGGCGGCGTGCTGCTCGGGAACAAGATCGAACATGTCCAGCAGGAGCACGAGGGCGAGCTCAGCCTCTGCGGATTGAGGGCTGTTCTGCACCAGCGCGCAGAGGTCTTGCACACTGTCGGGCAGACGAAGCTCTGTGTAGTTCAGCAGGGCCCTCCGCAGCCTGAGAGGGGCTTGTTTCGGGCCGCCTTCGAGGCCTTCATCGAGTCGCTGGCGCGCGTAGCCGCGATCATTGCCCTGGTGCCAGGCCAACTCAGCCGCGCGGGCGGGGTCCTTGAGTTGGCGGGCTTCGCTACGGGCCTGCTCGGGGGCTAGGACCCCATTCAGCGGCGCAAAGATGGGGCCGCGCTGCGGCGTTTGGCAGGCGGCGTTGCCCAGGGCAAGCAGGGCGCCGAGAGCGAAGGCGGTGGGCTTGCAGGTCTTCACCAGGTCACCTCGACGGTGCGGGCCATGGCCCGGTCAATGGCAAGGCAGGCCTCGCGGAACTGTGGGTAGGCCTTGGCGGGCACGATGCGTTCTTTGAAGGTCACAGTATCGTCCGTCTCAAAGCCGTCGTCCGTGCGCACGACCTTCTGGTGCAGCGAGATGTACGGCGTATCGATGGTCTCTCCCTTGGGCAGCACCGTGATTTGCGCGCCCTTCGGCAGCCGGTACCGGATGACGTTCTGGGTCTTCCATGCGTGAGGGGTGTGCAAGGCAGATTGACGCTCGGCCAGCTGCGCGTAGGCGGCGGCCACTTCGTGCCGGTACAAGCTGACAGGAAAGCTCAGCGTCTGACCTTCCTTGAAGCCATACTTCGGTACCGTGAAGGCGTACTCATACGAGACCTCACGCTCCAGATCGCTGAGGTCGGAGAAATTGGCCTCCGTGACGGTCACCCCGGGGAAGATCTGGGCCAAGGGCTGCTCTAAGAGCCGAACTCGCTGGTCGGGCTCCTGCATCTGGCGCCGAAGCTCCGCGGCGCGCGCCCCCCTGAAGCGCTCCCTGCCGCGCAAGCTAAGCTGCGTGCCACGGCTTAGCGTCGCCTCATAGACCGAGGCGTTCAGGTTTGCGTCCGGGGACGAGACGGGCAGGGTTACAGGTTGGGTACGGCCATCCGGGTATACGACCAGAGCCATGGCCCCTTGGTCCTGATGCGGAAGCTCGGTGCTGCCGTTGAACTCCGCCGTGGGGTCGAGGAAGAGGTCCTGTCCGGGCACGTAGGTGATGGCGTGGTTGAAGGCCCACATCGTGGCGTGGTCTTTGGGCACAGCGCCCCGGTCAACGGTGCGCACCAGGGTGATCGTCGCTTCGACTCCGTTGTCGCGGAGCAGGGCGGACAGCAGGGTCGCCTTATCCTTGCAATCTCCATAGCGACGCCGGTGCACCTCCGAAGCGGGGAAGGGCTTCCAACCGTGAATGCCCAGCTCGATGCCCACGTAGCGGGTATTCTTCACTACGTAATTGTAGAGTCTGCGGACCTTCTCTTCATCACTGCTCGCGCCTTGAACCGCAGCTCGACCTGCCCTTCGCGCATCATCGTCGAGCTGCATCTGCTCGGAGAAGAGGCGCCCATACCAGCTGCCCAGCGCGTCCCAGTCTTTGTAGGTGCTCACGCTGATCAGCCGACCAATATCGGGGTAGGGCGGGGCTAGGGGCTCAACCTGCAGTCCGGGGATGTCTTTGAGATGCCAAGTGAGGGTTCGCAGGTCGTCTTGCGATTCTGCCTGAGGCCGGGGGGTTCGAATCTCCGCATCATAGAGGGGGCGCTGCTTCGGGGTGATGACGCGATAGAAGAAGTCCTGCTTTGGCAAGCGGCTCTGCACGGCGGTCACGTCTCCAAAGAAACCTGCGAAGATGTTCGAGCCCAGCGCGTCGACGCGATACTGAAGGTGCACAAGGTCACCCGGCTCAAGGCGATCGAAGATGATCAACTTATAGCGTTGGTCCAGGTACATTCCCGAGATCTTGCCGTTGGGGCCCTCGTCGCGGATTTGACTGGCGCTGCTCACCTGCCCGTTTGGGCGGATGCGTTCAGCGGCTAGAATCTGCACAGACTCTCGGCTGGGTGAGTAGTCGATGCGGTGGCCGCGAAGCGCATCTTCCAGTTGAGGGTTCGACAACCGCAAGATAGATTGCTGAAAGCGCACCGTGCGGCCGTCCTCGAACAGCCGAATGACCTTGCGGTCGCTGAGGTAGGCCGCGCCGAAGCGCTCTTCCTGGGGGGAGCGCGCACGCTTGGCCGCCTCTGCGGGTTGCAGCGCGTATTCATCCTCCAGCTCCGCTGAGTCCCCTGAGAGCGCGCGTTGATGCTGGCGCAGCCCCGGGTCATGGTCGTCCAGGGCTCGAGCCCTTGCCAGTGCCTCAAGGGCGGCCGGGGTACGGTCTGCGAACAGGTGCAGCTCGGCGAGTAGCTTGTGCACCCGGGGGTGCTGCTCAAAGTGCCGCTGGGCCTTGGTCAAGACATCCAGTGCCTCGCTGAGTCGGTCGGGCTGTCCCATGAGCACCCGTGCGTACTTGATATGTGCGTGCAGACTGAAGGGGCGCCGACGGCGTGCCTCATCTAGGTGTCTCAGGGCAGCGGGAGTATCCGACGCCTCGAGCGCCAGCTCCGCTACGAGAGCTCGAGCGATCTCATCGTCTTGGTTGAGCCCCAGGGCGCGCTGTGCGCTCTTCCGAGCGCCAAAGCGATCGGAGACACCGCGTTGCATGCGCGATAGCTGAAGATGCAGGCTGGGCTGCGTCGCCAGGACCGACGGGGGGCGCAGGCTCTTTTGAAGTCTTGCGACGGCAATGACATCCTCGTCGAGCAGCTCGTAACCCAGGGATGCTCGCGCGAGCTGTGCGGCTGCGAAGTTCTCGTCTGCGGCGAGGGCCCGGTCGAGATGATGCCGGGCATCCATGCGCAGCCCACCCTGCCGTGCGAGCTGACCCAGTACGACCCAGGCAGGCGCGTATCCGGGGTCGGCGACCAGGGCCTGATGAAGCGCGCGCCGAGCCCGGCTGGGATCACGGTCGCGGATGCGGTGCGCCAGGAAGAAGAACAGTCGGGGGTCATGGGGGGCCTTTTGAAGCGCCTGGACGAGCAGGGCCTCGGGCTCCAAGGGCAGGACTCGCTGGTCGTACAGGCCGAGCACAGCCACAAGATCCGCGAGCAGCCCAAGCTCGTCTGCGCTCTTGGGGCGTTCGAGCCGAGAGCGAACCGTGCGCAGGCCCCGAGCGGGCGAGGGCGGGGCTCCCGCCACGGTGGGGAACCGGCGCAGGGCATCGAAGACGGCGGTGCGCTCTGGCTCGATCTGCACGCCCGGGACGGGGCCGCCTTCGGGGCGACTGATGCGAAGGAGCAGCCGGCCCCTATCTGCGGTCCAGGAGACCTTCGCCAAGACGAGGTTGAGCCCTGGTTGCAGAGTGATGGAGGCGGCGTCCTGGTCGAGCGCGGCAAAGCGACGGGTATTGCTATTGAGCACAGGTTGACCGTTGACCCAGACCTTGAGGGCGTCGCTGGAGCCACTCCGCAAGGCGGCCTTCGTTCGCCGCTGGGCCCTCAGCGCCACCGCCACATAGGCGGTCGCCTCGTTGGCGGGATGCAGCAGATGCGATAGCTCCAGGACCCCATGGGCAGCGAGGCCCTCCAAGGAACGCCAGCCGCTGGGGCCGGCCCGCGTCGCTGTGGGCTCATTTGGGTCGGCACTGAGTTCAGGGCCATACGCTGTGTCATGGCCGGCCCCGGCTGGATTATCAAAGGGCCCCAGCAGCCACCCGCTGCGTACGACTTGAATGCTCTCAAGGTGGTCTTGGGCCTGTTGCTCTCGGCCCTGCCGCACGCGCAGTTGAGCTTGCACGTAGTGGGCATGGTCTCGGGTCAACGCATCTACGCGTTTGGTGTTGATGATGGCCTCGCTCGCGCGCTCGATGGCCTCGGGCGCGTCGTGCAGGTGCCGAAAGTTCTCTAGCCTCAGCAGCCGCGCCAAGGTCCAGGGGTCGCCCGTCTTTGCACTACGAATGACGGCTTGGGCCAAGCGGTCTACATGGGCGGGCGCCCCGGGCCAGCGAAGCTCAGCGGGCGCGGCGGCGGCGGTGGGTAGGGCGTCGGCCGGGCGTTCTGAGGAGGCAAGTTGAGTTGCGAGGAGGATGGCGAGGGCAAAGTGCTGCAAAGGGCTGGTCCTAGGTGGCCGAAAGTCGACCAGATTCCAGGGGCATAGACAAGCCACGCCTCTCAGGGCCCATCCCGGGCTGGACGCGGCCGGCTCCGGTGCGCACACTGCCTTTGGCCCGGGCGGGCCGCACCATGAGCGAACCCTCTATCTTTGTCAGACGTGGCCTCAAACCCGGGATCGCCGGCTTCTTTACGGGCGTGGGGTCCGTGGTGTGGGGGCTTTCGCGGATCCTGGGCAATGCCCGGCTACGCAAGCTGGCCGTGGTGCCTCTGCTGCTGACGGCTGCCCTGTACTTCGTGCTGATGGCCCTTACAGTATGGAAGGGTCCCGACGTGATGCAGTGGGTGTGGGGCACCTTGAACCTCTCCCGCGAAATCTGGTGGCAGGCGGCGCTCTTTTGGGTGCTGGCCGTCATTGGGGTCGTGGGCTTGCTGGTTTTGCTCGTTCTGCTGTTTACGACCATCGCAGAGGCGGTTGGCGGCCCTTTTTACGACAAGATGGCCATGCAGGTGCTCGATGAGCACGGCATCGGCACGCGAGAGCCGGGCCTCATCGAAGGTACGGTGCCCGACCTCATCCGCTCGTTGCTCTTCTTAATCCCTGCCGCTCTGTGCTGGGTCCTCGGCTTGATTCCGGTAGTCGGGGTCGCGTTTTGGGTCCTGGGAGGTGTGGTGGTCTGGCTCGGCTTCGCCTCAGCGGCCATCAATCCCGCCCTGATCGTGACGGGCAGCGGTCTAGGGGCCCGCGTGGGCTTCGTTTTTCGATTCTTCTTCACCTTTCTCGGCATTGGCGGGGTGGTCGCAGTGTCGATGTTGGTGCCGATCGTGGGCCTCATTACGATTCCAGGCAGCATCGTCGGCGCCAGTGAGCTCTTCGCGCGGACCCGGCGGGCGGGGGCGCTTTAGTCTGTACACAGTCTGTACAATCTCCGCCGGCCACAGCGCTGAACCATGCGCATGACGCGGTTTGGCCCGCTTTCAGCGCCTGCCGGGGCGGCACAAGCCTTGCGAACTAAGCTCGGTATGGCATCACACCTGACCCGCCTCTTTTTCGGAATCCCAATCTTGCTCCTGCTCGGAGCCGCCCCGCCGCCCACCTCAAGGGCTGAGCACCGGCTTGAGATCTACAAGGCCGACCGGCGCATGGAGCTGTGGGTTGCAGGCGAGCGGGTGCGCACCTTTCGGGTCGGCCTGGGTGGCCAGCCCATCGGCGACAAGGTCCGCCAGGGCGACAGCCGGACCCCTGAGGGCAGCTTCTACGTGGCGTGGAAGAACCCAAAGTCCAACTTCCACCTCTTCCTCGGGCTCTCCTATCCGATGCCTCGGCACGCCAAGGCTGGCCTCGACGCAAAGCGCATTGGTCGGTCCACCGCCAAGAAGATCGTCAAACGTACGCGACGGCGGGCCATACCGCCCCAGACCACGCCGCTGGGCGGATACATCGGTGTTCATGGCGGAGGCTCCGGCATTGATTGGACGCTCGGCTGCATTGCGGTCAGCGATGCAGAGATTGAGTGGCTATACGCCCGGCTGCGCCGGGGTGATGAAATCCGGGTGCACCCATGAGCGCCGTGGCTGTCGCCTTGATCCTCACCTCATTAGACGCGGGCCCAGCGCGTGCCCGCGACGTCATGGCAAAAGCGGGCCAGCAGATTGAGTTGCACGCGGCCGTACGGGTCGGTCGAGGCAGAAAGTGCGTGCTGTTCACGGACGCAAAGCGAGTCAAGACACGTTGCGCTGTGAAGCCCTGGCCGCAGGCGGCAGAGGTCCGCTGGTACAAGGTTGAGGCTGATAGCGCAGCCTACAATAATGTGCCGCAGGGCAAGTTCTCTTTCGCAGCGATCGCGTGGCAGCGCAGCCTCTGGCCTGGACAGGCGGCCACCCGGGCGGCCGATGTGCGCGCGGTGCGCCGGCGGGGGCTGCCTGGGGTGGGCACGATGCGCTACCAGATTGAGGTGAGGTGGATGCAAGGGAAGTTGCTCGCATCGCCGGGGCTCGGTTCTCGGCCGGGCGGTCCTCAGCGGCGCGAGGACATTCGCAAGGTCAGCGTTCGATCCGGCGACGGCTATCTTGACTACATGGCGGAGCTTGCCGGGCTGCCCTATGTCTTTGGCAGCGCAGCGCAGGGCTCGGAGCCTCATCAGGCGGAGCGTCGTATCGGTGTCGACTGCGCGGACCTCATGATTTACGGCCTGCGTCGCCTGGGTCATGACGTGGCGTATCGATCCAGTCGTACGCTGGGGCCGGTGAGTCGACGCATCGTATCGCAGGTACAAGCGCGCAGAGGCGACCTGTACTTGCACAAAGGGCAGACGATCGCGGTGGGGGCCCAAGGGGTGCAGCCCGGAGACTGGATCATCTTCGATGGGCATGTTGGGGCTTTTGTCGAAGATCGTGGGCAGCTTGGAATGCTGGATACGGACGACCTGTTGCTTCACATCGCCTGGAAAGAGGTCGCCGTCGAAACCCTCGCAGACTCGGGGTACGGCGCGTCAGCCTTTGAGATTCGACGGCCAAAGGCGCTTGCCCAGCCTGGATCGAATTGATCGAATACCGGGGTGTCCAAACCCATGATCCTCGGAGGCGGTGGAGACGACGCCCTTGAGCGCCCACTTCGAGAGTTTTCATTGGACGAGCTGGCTCAGCTCTTCCTCTCCGCAGCCAAGCCAGAGACCGAGTGGTTCTTGGGCCTTGAGCTCGAACTCTTCGTTTTTCAGCAATCTGACTTGCGCCCCGTGCCTCACGAGACGCTCGCCAGGGTGTTGGAGCGGATGGGCCGCGCGACCGACATGCAACAGACTCACGAGCCCAACGGTGCGCTCACTGGTCTTGAGGCGCGCGGCCAGCTGATCTCGTTGGAACCCGGCGGCCAGCTTGAGTTTGCCTCCAGCCCCCACCGGACCTTGCCAGGTCTGCACGCTGAAGTGCTGGCCTACGAGAAGGCGCTGGTTGAGGCGGCGGCGCCGGAGCAGATCGGCTTTTGGGCGCTGGGCCAGCAGCCCTTCGTGGATCGCGACACCGCGCCGCACATGCCCAAGCCTCGCTATGATCAGATGCGCCGCTATCTAGGCGCTCGAGGGGCCCGTGCTTTGGACATGATGCATCTCACGGGGAGCGTGCAGTGCACCGTCGACTTTCAGAGCGAGAAGAACCTGAGCGACAAGGTCCGCACCGCGTCCCGAGTCTCTCCCTTCTTATCTGCCTTGGTGGCCGCGTCTCCGTTCTCCAGTGGCAAGGCCAATGGCTTCAAGTCGGTGCGCTATCAGATTTGGCTAGAGACCGATGACGATCGCTGCGGGATTTGGCCCGAGATGGTGGATGCCGAAGGCCTCACCATGCGTCGCTACGTCGAGCGCACCTACAGTGTGCCCCCGATGTTCTTCGTGCGCGATGGCCACTATGTGCCCGGCGGCGACCAGCCCTTTTCGCACTACGTGCAAGAGGGCTTCATGGGACGCCCCGTGACGGTGCGCGACTACCTCGACCACCTCACATCGTTCTTCCCCGAGATCCGTGCCAAGGCCTACGTGGAGATGCGTGGGGCGGACTGCGTGCTGCCCAAGGAGGCCATCGCGATTGGCGCGTTCTGGCGGGGCATCCTGGATGATGAGGCGACTCGGGCCGAGGTCGATGACCGGCTGTCCATGATGGACTACGAGCAGATTCGCGCGCTTCAGCCCGAGGTCGCGCGCCACGGCTTACAAGCCAGCAGCGCGGCGGGCCCGGTCCAAGAGGTGGTGACTTGGCTCGTCGAGCGGGCCCATACGCGCCTGACCAGCCGTCCCGAGGGGGCGGCCGACTGTGTGCTGCCGCTGGTTGAGCGGGCGCATCGAGGACTGAGCCCGGCAGACGAGATGCTTGCTGAGGCCAATAAGAACGGCATCGAAGCCGCCCTCAAGCTAGTGCAGCTGTAGCCGCAGGGCTACTTGCGCCCAAAGAGGCGACCGAAGAAGCCCTTCTTCTCTTTGGGGCGTGGCCGGCCAGCGCGACTGGTCACCGCGGGGACCTTCAGAAGCTGAGCACGTCGCTCATCATTGGCCTGAGCCGTGGCGGCCACCAGGCGCTGCGCAGCGCCCGTCGTCGGCTCAGACAGCGTTGCGGTGAGCACACCGTCCTTGGCGACGGTGATCTCCAGGTCGATGCGAACCTCGCCGCGCAGGCCCTTGGGAATGTCCGTGAGCGCGAGGCGGCCGAGTGGGCTGCAGCTCTTGCTGAACTCTGCGTCCCCCTGGAGGATCCGCAACTCAACTTCACTTTGGTTGTCCCGGGTTGTGGGCACATGTCGCTCGATACGCGCGGGCAGCTTGGCGCCTGCGCGCAGCAGGGCTCCGAAGCGACCGCCCGGCAGGCTGATGCCGACCGAGGCTTGCAGCACGTCGCCTGCGCTGGTGCTGGCCGCGCGCTCTGCGGCCTGCCCGCTCTTGGCGAGGCCGACCACCACGACCTGAGGCCCCGGGTAGACAACGAGAGGCTCTTGTTGGGTGAGCGCGTGAAGCGCCTGCACCAGAGGTGGGAAGTGACCGGCGCTGCCCGCGAGCAATACGGCCTGCACAGCCTTTGGATCCACCTGGCAGTCGCGCAAGAGCTCTTGCACCTGCTGACAGATCTCCATCACCAGGGGCTCGGTGACCTGATAGACGCGGCTGCGGGGAAGGCGGATGGCGCGCTCGACGGCGACGCCCGTTGCGCCGCCTGGTGCGGGCAGCTGCACCTTGATATCCAAGTGGGCGACACGGCCCAGCTCGGGCCTGGCGTGCTCCACGGCCTGAATCAGGCGACGACGAGCATCCGGATCTTGGCTGTGGTCTTCATTGGCCTTGGAGGCGAGTTGCTCCAGGGTCATGTCGGCGACGCACTCATCGAGGCTGCGTGCAGACGGGTCCGCCACCTGCTTGTGACCGACGACGTCGAAGTGGCCTTTGTTGCGCCGCGCGACCGCGAGCCCCAGATGGCTGACGCCAACGTCGACCATGAGCACCGTCTCGGCGGCACGCTCGGCCATATTATAAGCCTGCAACATAGCCTGCGGCTCTGTGAGCAGACGGGCCACGGACAGCTCAGCGTCCGAACAGGCGCTTTGCAGGGTGCGTCGGGCCTGAGGCGCGAGCTCACTGGGCACACCCAGCATCACCTTAAAGTCCTGAGTGCTGAGCTGGCTGTGGATGGCGCCTTGGATGAGGCGCAGGAGCGTAGTGAGGACCTCAGAGAATGCGAAGCTATGGTCCCCGAGCTGCACGACGGGTTCGCCGTTCTTCCATGAGGTCACCTTCGCGGCGCTCTCAGGGATCTCATCATCCTGCCATGCATTGAGCAGCACCATGGGGCGCAGCGCGCGCTCTGGGTGGGCCTCGTGAATGGCTTGGGCCTTGAGCCCCGCGACGAGGGTGCCGTCGCTTCGTACCGCCACAACGGAGGGCACATAGGGGCTGCCCGAGGCTCCAATGAGCTCCAGATCGCCGTGTTCCATGATGGCGACCCGCGCCCAATGACGGCCGAGCTCGACGCCGACCACCCGGCCGGGGCGAGGGCGAACGATGTCGGCGGTGGAGCGCCGCTCGACGACCGGGGCCCGCGTGCGCACTTGCTGAGTGGACAGGTCGCGCTCGGGTGGGACCTCGGTGGCCTCCTCGCTGAACGCGGCCGCCCGCGCCTTGCGCAACATGTCTTGCGGTGCCTCACCTTGGGGCATGCGCTGGGTGGCCTCGGGCTCGGCGTCTGCGGGAGGTTGGCTGTCGACACCGGTGACCTGCACCTTGGTCGAGTAGGTGGGCGCCTGCTCTGCGCTGGGCTCGGGCGCGACGCTATCGTAGGCCTTGACTACCTCGGTGGCCGTGTCTAGCCGCACCGGCGCCGCGTCGTCGGAGGGCGTTTGCATGCTCAGGGAGGCTGAGCCACCCATGCGTGGCCCGGCTTGAACGATGGCAGCCTCAGTTGCAGCCTCCTCATAGGCCTTGATGGGCTTATCTTCGGAAGCTGTGGGCGCGTCGATCTCCTCGGCGTGCCGGGTCTCCGCCTCGTCGAGCGGTTGCGCGGGGGTTGCAGCCGGGGCGTTGGCCCCAATCAGCCGGGTCTCGGCGTCATCCATCGCCGCCTGGAGCACCGGCTCTGGAACCGGCGCGGCATCGGGCGCCTGAGCTGTGGGCTCGGCCACGCGGGTCTCGGGCTCGTGCAAGGCCTGTTGCGGAGTGGGCTCTGGAGCAGGAGCGGGCGTCGAGACCTCTGCCTCAGGCTCCTGGCTGGGCAGGGTCTCTTCCGCGGAGGATTCTGGCTCAGGTTCTTGGGCTTGAAGCGCTGCCGGTTCAGGCACGGGCTCGTCGGCGCCCTCGACTGGGCTGTCGTTCTCCTGTGAAGCCGACTCTGGCCCGTCTTCGCTGTCTGCCTCGGGCACTTCGGCGGTCTCAGTGGCGTTCTGCGTGGGCTCGTGCTGCGGCGTGCTCTCCGGCTCGCTGGCCTTCGGCTCGTCCGGCTCGGGCGGGGCGGCTAAGACGGCATCGTGGGCCTCGACGGAGGTGGTGACCGGCAGCGCGGCGCCTTCGTTGTCCGCAGGCGGCGTCGCGTCTGCCTCATCGAGCACCGGGTCCGGCTCGTCCGGCGGCGGGACCTGGAGCTGCGGGGCGGGCGGTTCGCTGGCGAGGGCCTCCGCGGCGGCCTCTTCCATCAACGCGTTGACGTCGGAGGGGGCCTCGGACTCCGTGCCCGACTGGGTGGGGCTTCGGTACTGCGGAAGGCGCAGGCTGTCGTTGACGTCGGGCCACGGCGTATCCGGCGCGGCGGGCGGCAGGCCCATAGACGCCGAGATCTCGTCGAGGAAATCAGGGCTCTCCATCACCTGGGTGCGAGGGCCGGCGTCGGCCTGCGGGGCCATGGATGGGTCGCTCGCGTCGGTCTGCGCGGAGCCGCCCATCAAGGGACCCGACACCTCGTTATAGGGGCTGGACGCCTCCGGGCTGCCCAATGGCGACTCGATGTCAGTGCCCAACACATGGGGCAGGCCGTCCGGCGGCATCGCGGTGGTCTGCGCGCTGGCGGCGGAGATGATACTCTCCAAGGCCGCGTCAAAGTCCGATGAGACGGGGCCCACCTCCACGTCCACATCAAGGTCGTCAGAGGACTGAGCCTGTGGCTCTGGCTCGGCCTCGGGGCTGCCCGCCTTGACCATGGCTGTATCGTCTGAGGCCTCACGCAGCAGCGGCAAGCTATCCTGCGGGGCTGGATCGTCGGATGTCGGGGCGTTGTGGTCCTCGGTTTCGGGGGCGTCTTGGGGCTCCGGCAGGCCATTGGCGACGGCCGAGGCTGTATCGACCACGATCGCCGCTACCTCGGAGATGTGCGCCGGCGTGAGCGGCGAGACCTCGAAAGCATCGCTGTCGATCTTTGCCTCGCCCACACCTGCGGAGGCGGGCTGTTCGGCAGGGTCTGTTGCGGTGGCGGCGAACTCCTCGCGCAGGGCTTTGAGGCGCTGCTCGGAAGGGGCTGCATCGAGCTGGGTCTGCTCATCCAGCCATGGTTTGGCGGGCGTCGCGAAGAGCGGCTCGGACTCTGTAGCGGGTTCGGGAACGGGGATGTCGCTGGGTTTGCTGGAGTCCAGCACCGTGTCCTGACGGGGCTGTGCGGTGTACTCACCGCTGTCCAAAGGCGACAAGGCCGAGAGCTGATCCGTGAGCTCTGCGGCGACCTGGAATTCATCACCCCAGGAACTCGACATGGCCCGGGGCAGGGGCACGCGGCTTGACGTCGGTAGCGCGGCCGGACCCAGCTGGTCCAAGGGCAGGGCCGTGGTGGGCGCGTCTAGCCAGGCCTCGTCGGCGCCGAGCACCGCGCTGGAGTCCACCGCCTCATCGATGGTTGTGGGCGCCGCATTGTCGTGGGCGTCGTCCGCAGGCTCGCTTGCCTGCGCCTCGCGCTCGGGCTCTTCAGCAGAGGCGCGCTCGTCGGACGTGGAGGTCTCATCACCCTGCGCTTGCTGGGGGGGAGGCTCCTGGAGCTGTGGATCCTCGTGCGAAGCGTCTTGGGTGGCAGCGGCCAAAACCTCAGACTCGAGTGGAGCCTGGTGCGCGGGCTCGTCCTGAGCGACGGCGGCACCGACATCATCTCTAACGTCGGCGTGCGCCTCGGCGAGGGTTGAAGCGTCGTCGCGGTCGGGGCCGGACTCGTGTCCGGGCGACGCAGAGTCGGGGCTGGATGCGTCCACCGTGGTGGCAGGGGTGTCGCCGAGCGTCGGGGCCGCCTCGTCCACGGTGGCGGGCGCGTCAGCTTGAGCCTCGGCGGCTTCGTGCTCCGGGGCCGCCTCGTCCACGGTGGCGGGCGCGTCAGCTTGAGCCTCGGCGGCTTCGTGCTCCGGGGCCGCCTCGTCCACGGTGGTGGGCGCGTCAGCTTGAGCC
>Ga0193954_1000938_pt1 | contig 15711 bp, 17 predicted proteins | sample BB_5_MG_FD_140340 | JGI IMG/M metagenome (GOLD analysis project Ga0193954, IMG submission 140340) | Microbial mat bacterial communities from the Broadkill River, Lewes, Delaware, United States - BB_5_MG | ecosystem: Environmental > Aquatic > Freshwater > River > Microbial mats | place: USA...
CTCACCCTATGGGTACTCGAATGCGAAGCCAACTCACTTGATTTTACCATTGAGATTGATAATCAAACACTCAGTTCAAAAGAGATACCAATCTTTGATATGTTGAGCTTTTTGGGGAGGTATTAGATGTTTTGTACCAGTTATCTATGTTTTGCTATAATATAAATAAAAAGGATTAAAAAATGTTACAAGTTGCTATTGATAATCAATCCATTGAAGAGTATTTCAAAGTACCTGAAGCCCTAGAAAAGTTTTTGGAAAAAGCAGTCAATTTAGATTTGATGTCGATTGTAGATGAGTTACAAAATGATAAATTGCATCAAAAATCTTTGAATGATATTCAAGATGATAATATCACTTTTTATCAAGATAGTCAAAGTTTAATTGACGACCTCAATGCTTAAGTATCAATTTACCTTTTTGGATAAATTCAAAAAAGATTACAAAAGTGCCAAAAAGAAAAACATCGCTTTAGATGATGACTTTAAAAATTTTGTAGAAGAGTTTGACCATCTAAAAGGCGATACAGTCTCTTCTACCAATGGAGCAAAAAAGATTCGTTTTGCCAAAGCCAATGAGGGTAAGAGTGGTGGATATAGCGTCTATTACTTTTTTCAAGTAGAGAACAAAGTCTATTTTCTACGACTCTTTGCAAAAAGTAAACAAGAAGAGTTGTCTTTTAAAGAAAAAGTTGAAATTGCCCAAATCATCAAAGCAATTAAAGCCAAAAGCAATCAAGGCTCATAATGGAACTAGTATATCTTTGGGTAGAGAATTATAAAAATATTCAAAAACAGGGGTTTGACTTCTCGCCTCGGTTTAAGTGTAAATTTCATGATGAATACGATAAAGATGGCAATTTAAAAGATAATTGCAAATTAGATATTATAGATCATAATGACACTATCAATATCTTTCCTGATAATATAAATATTACGGCAATTATTGGGGAAAATGGGAGTGGGAAGAGTAGTGTTTTAGAAATATTAAATATACAACAACATCCTATTGATGCTAAGTGCTTTTTTATTTATATAGAAAAAAATGAACAATGTAATGCTTTAATTTATAATATGCCTATTGATAAAATCGATTGTATTAAAATATTATTTACACAATCTATATCAATTTTAACAACCAACGATGGTTGTACTTGTTATAAAAATGGCCATGAAATTGAAAAAAAGTTACAAGAAACTACAAATACTTTTACTTATAATATAGAGAATACTTCTACAAAAAGTGATTCATTTATATCAACAAAGTCTGAAGATGTATTTTTATCTATACTGAAAAACCAACATTTAAACAATCAAAAAATATCTTCTTTTTTTGGAAAAATAGAGCAAGTTAAAATTCAAGAAAATAATAATTATATAAATGAATTAAAGAATAAAATTTCTTCAAAAACACCAATTAGTAACAACAAATTAAATGAAATAACACAATACATTAATAATATTGATAATCGTCAAAGTTTTAAAAGTGCTGTAGAACTGTATATGTATTGGATGATTTTACATGATGAAGATAATAGAAATATGTTTAGTACTAAGCTTAAAAATATAGATATTACTAATTCTAAACATTATCAATATATTAAAGAGAAGTTACAACTATATTATCAAAATGTTTACTCCAATGATTTAGATAGACAACTTCCAAGAAATATTGACTATAAAATAAACGAATATTTTTATGTTTACAATATCATTAATAAAAATGAAGAATATCCTAAGCTTCATCAAAAAATCATTGAAAACATATTATATTATTATGACTTTTTGAAAATTAATTTTTATGATAAAAACAATAAGTCTTTTAATGATTTAAGTACAGGTGAACAAGAGCTATTTGCACAACTCTATAATATAAATGAAAAAATCGAAAATAGTAATGCAGATAATATTGTCTTACTGTTAGATGAACCTGCTAATAGCTTTCATCCAAAATGGCAAAAAGAATATATTTATGAGTTATATAATCTATTATTTAACTTTCCAAATAAGAACTTTCAATTAATGATTACAACCCACTCTCCATTCCTAATATCCGACCTCCCCAAACAAAACATTATCTTCCTCAAAGATGGTAAACAAGTAGAAGGAACTGAAAAAAAACAGACCTTTGGAGCCAATATCCACACTCTTTTAAGCGATAGCTTTTTTATGAGAGGGGGATTGATGGGAGAGTTTGCCAAAGGCAAGATTGATGAAGCTATCACGCTACTAAATAAAGACAAACCCACACCCAAAGAGATACAATATTGTGAAGATATTATCTCTATCATCGGCGAACCTATTATCAAAAACCAACTTCAAAAGATGCTTGATAGTAAACGGTTGAAAAAGGTGGACAAAATTGATAAGATAGAGCGTGAGATACGCAAACTCAAAAATCAACTCAAAGAGATAGTAGATGATAAATAACCGTAGGTTTGGCACTGCCAAACGTCTAAAGCAAATTAGAAATTACATTGTAGGGTACAATTTATTGCACCGTTTGGATTGCTTTTTTGGTGCATTGAAATGCACCCTACGAGACTCTATAGATTTTAAATATTTATACTCAATCAACCACTCTTTGACGTTTGGCAGTGCCAAACCTACGGGAATCCAACAATGATACAAATTGATATGACTCAAACGACTTTAGATAATTCTTATAGTGCTATTTTGAAACTTTTTGAATCCAATCTAACAAAAAAAGAAGATAAAAAAATCAAATGGTCGATTTCACTAGCACAATTTAATGGATTAATCAAACGTAAACTTTCCCACTTTGATTCTAATATTAGCTTTGAAAAGCTTGTCAAGGCAGAGTATGATTATCTTAAAGCACTAACAGACTATATCGATACCCATAAACAAAGAGTACAACTATCAAAAAATGAAAAAGATTATTTTTTGACACTCTACTCTCGATTTAACAAACCTGCCTTTATCCAAAAACTCAATACAACTGTTTGCCCCTACTGTAATCGTAATTATATTTTTAATTTCAATACATCCAATAAACAAAATGCAACTGCACAACTTGACCATTTTTTTGATAAATCCACCTACTCTTATTTAGCTATCAGTTTATATAACTTAGTCCCCTCCTGTGCAACATGCAATCAAAGAAAATCTTCAAAAAAGCTAGAGATTCTCTATCCCTATTTGGAGAGCTTTGATAAAAAAGCAAAGTTTACGCTAAAGATTAATAAATCTACATTTTATCACTCACAAGAAGGATTTAGTCTAGCAATTGAGTCGAGCGATAAACAAACACAAAAGAGCATTGAAGTATTTAATTTAGAACCACTCTACCAAAACCACAAAGATATAGCCCTAGAACTCATCCAAAAAGAGGCTATTTATAGTGAGAGCTATATTGATGAGCTACTTAATCAATATGAAGGGACTCTCTTTAAAAACCGTGAAGATGTTTTGCGTTTGGTAAGTGGTGGGTATATTTCAAACGATGAGATACACAAACGCCCACTCTCCAAACTCATCAAAGATATTTCCCAGGAGTTGCAGTTGATATGAAACACCTAAGCAATCAGTGGGTTGCACCCACCCTACAACAAACAAGTATAAGCCATAAGGAAGCCCAATGAAACCCCTAAAAAAACTCCTTGATATTGAACGATTGAGCTACGAAGCACGGATGGATATTGCACTTATTCTTGCGATTATTCCCCATCTATTTTTACTCAAACTCCCTATGCTTATCTATATGTTGGTTACGTTTATTTTTATTGTAAAAGGCTTAAATGGTGCTAAGTATCAGCATACTGCCACACTTTTGGGGCTTATTTCAATTATTGTAAGCTTTTTTGATAGCTACAACTTTTCTGATCTGACACGAATGCTCTTTTTTGTCTCTGTGGTCAATGCTTTGTTGCTCTATGCAATCATGCTTCAGCGACTTCAAGGGGAGTATAATAAATATCTCAAGATCTCCCCTGCCCTCTTAATGATGTTGGTCTTTTTTTATTACACCTCCATTACGATGCTCGTTTACTCTATCTTTGTACTTTTTGTCTTTGTGCTTTTAGCTATTTGGGAAAAGATGCAAGCCAAACTCTCTTCACTCATTCGTGTAACAACCATGCTTTTTATGCTCTCTTTACCTGTGGTAATTGTGCTTTTTATTGTCTTTCCTCGAATATCGTTTAAAAAAGCTGAATTTGGATTTAAGGGGGAAGTTGAGATGCGTACAGGGCATGATGGCAAAATGTATCTTGATTCCAATGCTCTGCTTGTACCATCTAAGAAGGTCGTTATGGAAGTGATGTTTCCTAAAGGTAAGATTCCTTTGGATCAACAACTCTATTTTAGAGGCAGTGCGTTATATATTGATAAAGGAGTACGCTGGGATCCCATCAACCTTCGTAATGTCAAAACCCCAAGTGCTGAGTACAATCGTACAAGTGTTGTATCTTATAAAGTACTTTTACATCCTCACAATCAATATTGGCTCTATACACTTGATACACCGTTGCTTGTTCCTAGAAATGCTAGATTAAACTACAACCGTGTTTTGATCAACAATCAACAAGTCGAAGAGCTATACCGCTATGAGGTAACTTCGGCACTTAATTATAAATTTAATCATAAGATGGGCTATCCAAAAGAGGCTCTTTGGGTCAATCGTAACAACAATCCACAAGTTGCAAAACTTATGAAAAACATCAAAAACAAAAAAATTACAGACCAAGCAAAAGCCTCAGAGATTTTACAGCTCTTCTCCTCTCAAAACCTTGCTTATTCGCTTCGCCCCAAGGCACTTGATCTTAATCGCTCCATTGATTCCTTTTTGTTTGAAAAAAAAGAGGGCTACTGTGTACACTTCGCCTCTGCATTTGCCAACTCAGCACGTATGGCAGGTATCCCTTCGCGGATCATTACAGGCTTTAAGGCAAGTAAAAAGAACATGGTTGAAAACTACCTGATTATCAAAGAACTTGATGCTCATGCATGGGTAGAACTCTATATCAAAGGAGAGGGATGGGTGCGTTATGAACCAACATCCACCGCCACGCGTAGACTCTCAACAGTAGACAATATTGATGGCTCCACAACACAAAATTCACTTTTTAAAGCCATTAATATGCAATTTATGTATCTCAAATACCTGATTAATAATTGGATACTTGATTACAATCGAAGTAAACAACGTGAAATTTGGCAAGAGATACTCAAAAACACTGTGTTATTAATTAAAATACTCTCCGTAATTGCCCTTATTAGTATCGCTTCACTGGCTCTATTTTTGCTTTTACAGCGTCAAAGATGTGAAGATGAGGCTCTTTGTGCCATGTTGCCACTGCTCAAACGTCTTGAAAAACGAGGCTTTATCAAAGCCTCTCATGAGACCATGCAGGAGTTTTTGGATCGTGTACTTCATCAAACAAAATTAAAACAGCTTGAAGAGATCTCCACACTCTATCACTCGATTAAATATTCTAACCATCAAGAACCTATAAAGGAACTTGAAGATAAAATCAAATTAGCCATTATCGCCATAAAAAAGGATAAATCATGAAAAAAATTGAAACAAATTTAAAACGGGTGGTTGATGATATTCAATCTTTTTATCATCCCCAAAAACATCATTTTTTAACCCTTAATGGTGTGGCATTGGAGAAAGACAAAGTTGAAATTCAATGGGTTTTTTCTCATTATGGGGAGAAAGATCAAAATACTATCTTTTATACGCTTATTAGTGAAGCAGATACCATTCCTTCGATTACAGAGATTATTCCCTCAGCTATAATATCTCAAAGAGAGATTGTTGATATGTTTGGTATTCAAGTAGAAAATAGTGAAAAAGGATTGTATTTGGATGAGGATTCTTTGCAAAAGCCCTTAAGTCTAGGCTGTGCAATCTAAATAGAGAGTAAGGGCGAACCTTACTTGCTCTAAAAATCTATTATTTTGATGCGTAATCAGCAATCAATGAACCCATTTCACTGGTTGCACATACCTCTTTGGCATCAAAAGCACTGAGATCACCTGTACGGTAACCTTCACTTAGTACCTTTGCAATAGCATTGTCAATCTTATCTGCTGCTTCAAGCTCATTGAGTGCATAACGAAGCATCATTGAAGCACTTGCAATGGTTGCAATGGGGTTTGAGATCCCTTGTCCTGCGATATCAGGAGCCGAGCCGTGGATTGGTTCAAAAAGCCCTACCCCACTACCTGTACTTGCACTTGGGAGTAATCCAATAGAACCACTAAGCATACTCGCTGCATCTGAGAGAATATCACCAAAGATATTTCCTGTCAAAATCACATCAAACTGCTTAGGGGCACGGATAAGTTGCATCGCTGCATTATCAACGTACATATGACTAAGCTCCACTTCAGGGTAATCTTTAGCCACTTCTTCTACTGTCTCTCTCCAAAGCTGGCTTACTTCCAGTACATTGGCTTTATCGACTGAGCAGACACGTTTACTTCGCTTCATCGCAATATCAAACGCTACCTTAGCAATACGAACCACCTCTTCTTTAGTATAGATCATGGTGTTGTAAGCTTTATCTTCAAGTAGCTCTCTTGGCTCACCAAAGTAGATACCTCCTGTAAGCTCACGAACCACCATCAAATCCACACCTTCAACAACAGTAGCTTTGAGTGTAGAGGCATTGACAAGCTCTTTATAGACCATAGCAGGACGTAAATTGGCAAATGTTCCCATTGCCTTACGCAAACCTAATAATCCTGTCTCAGGTCGCAAATGTCGCTCAAGCTCATCCCACTTTGGTCCACCAATGGCTCCAAAAAGTACAGCATCACACTTAGCCACTCCCTTGATCGTCTCATCAGGCAAAGGAACACCTGTCTCATCAATCGCTGCTCCACCAAGAAGGTACTCTTCATACTTTAGATTAAATCCACATTTTACTGAAACAGCGTCCAATACTCGAATTGCTTCTTCAACAATCTCTGGACCAATCCCATCACCTTTGATAACGCCAATACTATATACTCTACCCATTATAAAAACTCCTAGTTTTGAGTGCTGATTTCATTTTTTGCGAAATTAATTAATCCGCCAGCTTGAACCAACTCTTGCATAAATTCAGGAATAGGTGTGAATTTATAACGTTTATCTTTGCTTAGGTTGACTACTTCACCACTACCCATATCGATTTTTACTTGATCACCTTCATCTATTTCACATGCCTCAGGCAGTTCAAAGATAGGCAAGCCCATATTAAATGCATTTCTATAAAAAATCCGTGCAAATGTTGGGGCTATCACTGCTGATACTCCCGCTGCTTTGAGTGCAATGGGTGCATGTTCACGTGAACTTCCACATCCAAAATTCTCACCAGCAACAATAATATCACCTTTTTGCATCTTTGATACAAAATTAGGATCTGCATCCTCCATAACATACTTTGCCAATTCATCTGGCTCACTTGTATTTAAATATCGAGCGGCGATAATTAAGTCGGTGTCAATATTGTCACCAAACTTCCAAACCTTACCTTCCAAGTCAAATCCTTTTACTTTATTAATAAATAAATATTAATTTATAAGATCAATCGCTACGTAGAAGCAATCTTTTTTGACATTTTATCCTATAAAAAATTAAATTCTACAAAAATTATAGTTATAATAGTCTTACTTTAACTCTAAAAAGCTACTTTAATAATTTTTGGATATAATGTACAACAATTTTAACTCTATACTATAACTATAGAGTCTCTCTTTCTAATTTTTAATAGGAGCTTATAATTAATGGCTACAGTAAAAAAAAATGATGCTATCAGTAAAGTCGAAAGTCTCTTTTCAAGCAAGAAGAAAGGCAGCTATCTAACTTACGAACGTATTGTCAAAGAGTTTGATAAACAACCAACCCTTGCTCAAACCAAAAAGATCGAAAAACTTTCCCTTGACAGTAAAGTCGAAATTATTAGTGCATCAGAGTATGCCAAACTTGTAACACAACAAAATCTCCAACGAATTGAAAATGGTCGGAAAAATGCCGAAGGCTCTGAATTGGACTTTTTTGATTTCACCAAAGAAAAAGAACTTTTGGAGTGGAGTCGAAGTGATTCCCCTGTACGAATGTATCTGCGTGAGATGGGTAAAATTCTTCTTCTTACCAAAGAGGAGGAGATTGAACTTAGTAAACAAATTGAAGAGGGTGAAGATATCATTATTGATGCGATCTGCTCCGTTCCTTACCTAATTCAATACATTATCAACTACAAAGAACCACTACTTAATCGTGAACGACGGGTAAAAGAGTTATTCAAAAGCTTTGATGACAACAGTGAAAGTGATGATGGCGATGAAGAGACAAAATCAAATGATTCTGCTAACAAAGACCGCGTCAAACAAGTTGTCGATAGCTTTAAAAAGCTTGAAAAAAGCAAAAAAGAGTGGGTGAAATCAAGTGAAGAGCTTGAGAAGCTCATCGAACTAGATGATAATGATAGTATGAAAGTTTTGCATGAATACTTCAAAGTTGCTTTTAAAAAGGAGCTACTCAAACATTCATTATTAGAGCTTGGACCCACTTCTAAGTTGATCAATGAACTTGTAAAAGCGATGGAGACAGCACTCAAAAGTGATGATGGATTTGACAAAGAGTTAAAGCGTTTGGAGTATAAACTGCCACTCTTTAATGACATTCTTAGAGAAAACCACCAAAAGATTCTTGATAATATCATCAATATGTCCAAAGATGACATTATTGACGCTGTACCAGAAACTACGATGGTAAGTACCTATGTGGAGATTAAAAAACTTTTTGAGACCAAGGAAGCTAGTAAAGACAGCTTTAACCTTGATCCTGAAAAACTCGAAGAGATTCTCAATCAAATCCGCCAAGGTAAAACAAAAAGTGAAAAAGCCAAAACACGCATGGCAAAATCAAACTTACGACTTGTGGTTTCCATTGCCAAGCGTTACACCAACCGTGGTCTTCCTTTCCTTGATTTGATTCAAGAAGGAAACATTGGATTGATGAAGGCCGTTGATAAGTTTGAGTACCAAAAAGGGTATAAATTTTCAACCTACGCGACGTGGTGGATTCGTCAAGCCATTTCACGAGCCATTGCAGACCAAGCCCGTACCATTCGTATCCCAATCCATATGATAGAAACGATTAATAGAATCAATAAAATTATTCGTAAACACCTTCAAGAGAGTGGTAAAGAACCTGATCTTGATACCATTGCCAAAGAGGTAGGACTTAGTGTTGATAAGGTCAAAAATGTTATCAAAATCACTAAAGAACCCGTCTCACTTGAAACACCTGTTGGGGATGAAGATGATGGAAGATTTGGAGACTTTATCGAAGATAAGACAACCTTAAGCCCAACCGATGTAGTATTAAGAGATGATTTAAATAATCAAATTGATGATGTACTTAGCCAACTTAATGATAGAGAAAAAGCAGTCATTCGTATGCGTTTTGGACTGCTTGATGACAACAGTGACCGAACACTTGAAGAGATTGGGAAAGAGCTAAACGTCACACGTGAGCGTGTACGTCAAATCGAATCTTCAGCTATTAAAAAGCTCAAACACCCTAAAGTAGGACGAAAACTTAAAAATTATATTGAAGAGTAATCTTCCAATCCTTAGATAAAACTACACCCTCTCTACCTCTTTCTTTCTCCTCTTTGGGAGAAAATCTTTCAAGCATTATTTTTCAAAAAAGGAGACTAACCCCTATGGATACCCCTAAATTTTTTACTCTTATTATCGGTACAGAGATACTCAATCGACGACGCAATGATGCACATTTTGACTTTGTATCCAAAGAACTTGCCAAATATGGCAATAAACTAACAGGCTCATTTGTCATTGAAGATGACCCCAAACTTATTATCCAAAGCATCCAATACTTAGCCTCTCTTGAAAATAGTATTATTTTTAGTTTTGGTGGTATTGGGGCAACACCTGATGATCATACACGTCAATGTGTGGCTACAGCACTAAGCAATGGTGAGCTTTATACCCATGAGGAGTGTGCTTCTATTATCAAAGAGCGATTACAAGACAAAGTTTCTCCACTCTCCCTTGAGATGGCAGAACTCCCACGCAATGCGAAGCTTATTAATAATGTCTACGGTTCGATTCCTGCCTTTTATCTTGAAGAGCGTTTTTTCTTTTTGCCAGGATTTCCGCATATGTCACATCCCATGATTGAAAATATCCTCACAAAATTCTTTAATACCAAAAGAGAGATCTATCGCTATACTTTGACCGCTGCTTGCAAAGAATCTTTTTTGGTTGATATTATGAAGCAAATGCCTAAAAGTGTGGAGTTTTCTTCTTTGCCTAAATCAGCAGGTAGACGCATATGGCATACCACCATCTCTGTTGCTTCTTATGATGAAAAGATCTCAAAGGAGAGTTTCCAACTCTATATTGACAAACTCAAAGCCAATGATATTGCTTATAATATAGGTGAAGTACTGGTATAATACTCTTAGAGCAAAATGGTATAATTGCATCAAAACAAAGCAAGGAAATACATGGAAAATTTACCAAACTGCCCAGAGTGTGGCAGTGAATATACTTACGAAGATGGAAGTTTACTAATCTGCCCTGAATGTGCGCATGAATGGTCACAAGAGAGTGCCAAGGAAGAAGAGACAGAATTTACTGTCAAAGACTCCAATGGAGCAACACTCAGAAGCGGAGATGATGTCACAATTATCAAAGACCTCAAAGTCAAAGGAAGCTCTTCAGTGGTCAAAGTAGGAACAAAGATCAAAAACATTCGATTGGTTGAGAGTGCCGATGATCATAATATCGATTGTAAGATTTCAGGCGTTGGAGCAATTAAAATCACTCCAAAATTTGTCAAAAAATCATAAAAAATTTAGAGTTAAGCTTTTTTACCTAATTCAATATCCTCTTCGAAGAAGACTAGTGTTCCCACGACAATAATAATGGGTAGCGTCAGAGCAATAAGGTAAGGAAAAATACTCAATAGTCCATTGCGTTGCAAAAATACAAACCCGACAATCATCAAAGCATAGCTAAGGAGTCGGTAGGGGGCAAGTGAAGATTTGGAGTCTTTTAAAATTTCAACAAAGCTCCGTCCTTTACCTTTAAGGCGAGCTCGTTCTTCTTTCACGACATCAACCAAATCTTCTTCACCCTTCTCTTCTTTTTTTTCATCTTCATCATCAAAGAGCAAATAGGGGTCTTCAACTTTATCAATCACATCTCTATCATCAAATTGTGTCTCATTCTCCACACCCTTTTGAACTAGCTTTTGGTAGCTTCGCATCGAGGCGAGCAGTACAAATGAAGCAGTGGCATAGCCCATAAGTACTGAGGCAATGGTTTGAGTTTCAAAAAATAAAACAGTAATTGAAAAAAGTAGAAAAAATCCACTAATAAGAAAAACAATGGCACGTTTCATTAGTACTTATCATCCTCATCATCATCTTTGGGTTGCTTGAAATTTTTATATTTTGGATCATCTGCAAGCTTATCCATCTCTTTCTTTTGCTTTTGGTAGGCCTTATAAATATTCATAAAAGCTCCCCCCACCCCCCAAAAGACACCTAACCAAAGTAGCCAAGGAGCATCAAAAGCATTTTTAAGCAATACCCCAAGCCCAACCCCAAGCAGTACCGCTACGACTATGGAGATACCAAGGCTTAAATCATTGGCAGCATGGACTACTTTTTTAAATTTTGGATCTTCTTCTTGATTGTGTTCAGACATTATTTTCCCTCTTTTAGTTCCATCATCGCTTCTTTGGCAGCGACAATAGCTTCCTCGATCATATCATCACTCATCGCTGTTGAGATAAACCCAGCTTCAAAGGATGAACATGCCAAATAGACACCACGGTTTAGCATTTTATTGTGAAAAGAGGCAAACATCTTGGTATCATTCTCCAAAGCATCATCAAAGCTCATCACCTTTTTATCACTAAAGAAAAATCCAAACATAGAGCCTCGTGTATCAGTAACGACATTCAACCCTGTCTCTGATGCTGCTTCTTCAAACCCTTGCATTAGACGCATGGCTTTTTTGTTTAGTTCATCGTAGAGATTTGGCATAGATTTGAGCTTCTTGATTGACGCTAGTCCTGCACTCATCGCGATTGGGTTACCACTGAGCGTTCCTGCTTGGTAGACTTTGCCCTCAGGTGAGAGGTGAGCCATGATTGCTTTGGATGCTCCAAAAGCTCCTACAGGCATTCCTGCACCAATCACCTTACCCCATGTGACCATATCGGGTACTACACTACTAATACCTTGTGAACCTTTAAGTGAAGCTCTAAATCCACTCATTACTTCATCAAAAATAAGCAGTGTACCATGCTCATCACAAAGCTCTCGCAATTGTGTCAAAAACTCCTCTGTAGCTGGAACGAGTCCCATATTCCCTGCAATAGGCTCAATGATAATACAAGCAATTCCTTCACTATCCTCAAAACACTGCTTAACACTCTCAATATCATTGTATTTTGCTAATAGTGTATGCTTAGTTAAATCTGCTGGCACGCCTGGGCTACTAGGGCTTCCAAATGTCGTTGCCCCACTCCCTGCTTGAACCAAAAGCGAATCGCTGTGCCCATGGTAACACCCTGCGAATTTAAGTATATCATCACGCCCTGTTACCCCACGAGCCAAACGAATGGCACTCATAACCGCTTCGGTACCTGAGCTAACAAATCGAAGTTTATCCACATTATCAAACATCTCGACTATCTCAGATGCAAGCTCTGTCTCAATCTGCGTAGGAGCTCCAAAGCTAAGCCCATTTTTGACACTCTCCATAACCGCATTTTCAATATCACTATCACAATGTCCAAAGATCAGCGGTCCCCAACTCTGTACAAAATCGATGTAGTTATTACCATCGATATCTACGAGATACGCCCCCTCACCCTTGGCAATAAATGGCGGTGTCCCCTCAACCCCTGAAAAGGCTCGTACAGGTGAATCCACACCCCCTGGGATCACTTCGTAGGCCGCATTAAAGGCTGTTATACTCTTATCAAATTTCATTCTTATAAACTCCATACTAAATTAGTGTGATTGTATCAAATTTTTGTGCAAACTCTACTTGATAGCAAAAATCTAGTCTGATAGAGGATACTCGCATTTTCTAAATCTTCTAGTTGAACTCATTAAATAAACAACAAACCTTACTCTCCAATCAACTTACATGTAAACTCAATTGTTCCACCTTGAATTTTTTTGAGATCAAAGTCGATCTCATTAGTGCCACTCCAGCAATCAACAAGGTTGCGTTTAAAAACCTCACGAGCGGTATAGATATTGATATTGACCTTGTAGTTTTTATTGGGGTTATAGGTGTGTCCTTTTTCCATATCCATACGGTGGATATTTACATCGTACTTGGTTGAGAACTTTGCCTCCTTCATCGCTACACCCTCTACCGTCATATATTTATCTCCATACTCATTGAGCATCAATGAAGCAATCAACCTCTCACCACTATTTTCAAGTTTGGCTTTGGCGTTGGAAGAGTAGTTGATAATAAGTTTGAGATTAAGTTTCACTTTATCATTTTTAGTCGTGCTAATGGGTTTGGCTTTTTTAGGACGACTCTCATGGTTGTTGTAGCCATTTTTGAGAGGTTTCATCCAATTAACTACATCTGCACCTTTGGCATCAAAGCGAAGCAGTGCTGTTCCACTTTTATAACTATCTCCTATTGCACTTATCACATTGGCTATAACTAGGTGACTTTCAACAGCGACAAAACCTGACACCCATGTCCCTTGATAATCTTGGGTATTTTTCCAAGTAAAACGCTTATGATTATCCATCATCAACGCATTGGAACTCATGACTCGAAAACGTTTGCCTATCCATTTGAGTTTACGATAGTAGGTAGGGGAGACATCACTTTGAGGTTCAGGGGCAATGAGTTCCATATAGCCATCATTGTCAATATCAGTAAGAATTTGGGGCATTGAGACACCATGATGAAGCTCAAAAAAGCTATAACGATTAGAATCATCGTAGCTTTTACCTGCCTTCCATAATAACTTGCCATTATCATCTTTGACAATAAGTTGATAAAACGTCCCCATTTCAGTCGAACCAATATTTTTAAGCTCCATCGTTTCTGCTTTGTTGTCGTTGTCAATATCTCCATAGAGCGTGCTTTTGGCGAGTAGTGGAAAAGAGAGTAGAAGTAGTAAAAATATTCGCATAAAATTATCCTTTTATCTTATTATATTTAAATATCTTTTAAGACCACCTACAACTAAGTTCGGTATTTAAAATTAATAGGCTATAATTTGAGATACATTGCAAAATATGTGCAAGGGGATTTTAATGCAACAAAAGCATAGTGCTAGTGGTGATAATATTAGAAGAGATAAAATTAATAATAATCAAGTACCCTATATTGTCCCTAAGGTACTCACCCCAAGCTTAGGAACTCAGGAAAACTTTATTGGATAAGAATTAGAACGTTACACTTCTTTTGATATCCCAAGAAATAATAGAAAATATACCTCAATGTTATTTAGAGACGTGGATATTCTAGTAAATCACTCCACGATAATAATTGTAAAGTTTGAGGTTTGAGAGTGCCAAACTTACGTAAAGAAGGAGAAAAAATGCCCCAAATAAAACTTGCCCATGGAAACGGTGGGATTGAGAACAATGAATTGATACACGATATATTTTATCAAGCTTTTGATAATAAGATACTCGCCAAAAGCGAAGATGCTGCGGTGATTGAGGGTGGCAAATTAGCGTTCTCTACCGATAGCTTTACAGTAACACCACTTTTTTTTGCAGGGGGTGATATTGGTAAGCTCTCCATCTGTGGAACCTGTAATGATTTAGCGATGATGGGGGCAAAGCCCAAGTATCTCACCTGTTCGTTTATGATTGAAGAGGGGTTTGAGATGGATGAGTTGCGAACCATTGTGGAGTCTATGGCAAAAGAGCTAAGCAAAAATAGTGCGATGATAGTCAGTGGTGATACAAAGGTGGTACCCAAAGGGAGTGTGGACAGGCTCTTTATCAATACCACGGGGGTTGGGGAGATAATGTGTGAGGGGATAAGCTCTAATAACATTAGCATTGATGATACTATAATAGTCAGCCGTGATATTGGATGCCATGGAGCGACCATCTTTGCAGCCCGTGAGGGGATGGATATGAGCAGTAGCCTCAAAAGTGACTCGGCTTCGCTCTATCCTATCGTGCAAAAGCTAATTGATAGTGGTATCAAAATCACCGCTATGCGTGATGCCACTCGTGGGGGCTTGGCAGCGGTGCTTAATGAGTGGGCAAAACAATCTAATATCTGTATTGAGGTAGAAGAGGATAAAATTCCTATCGCTGATGAAGTGATGGGGCTATGTGAGCTATTGGGTTTTGAGGCAACTGCATTAGCTAATGAAGGGACGTTTGTATTGGCGATTGATAAAAGTGATGCCACAAAAGCGTTAGAGATTTTGCAAAGCTTTAACTCCAATGCTTCGATTATCGGTGAAGTGAGTGATCAATACCCCCAAAGAGTCGTACTTAAAAGTGCATGGGGTACAAGTCGCTTTTTGGATATGCCCAGTGGTGAATTATTGCCACGGATTTGTTAAAATTGATTTTAAAGTGATAAGAGAGTAATAAAATGCATGAATACAGTATCGTCCAATCCCTAATTAACAGTTGCGAAAGCTATATGGAAGAGAACAAAGCTTCTAAAATCACAAAGGTGGTGGTGAAAATTGGAG
>Ga0193954_1000944_pt1 | contig 15694 bp, 8 predicted proteins | sample BB_5_MG_FD_140340 | JGI IMG/M metagenome (GOLD analysis project Ga0193954, IMG submission 140340) | Microbial mat bacterial communities from the Broadkill River, Lewes, Delaware, United States - BB_5_MG | ecosystem: Environmental > Aquatic > Freshwater > River > Microbial mats | place: USA...
CAGCTGATGCCCGGGGGTGAAGACTGCACGCTGCCTTGTCCATCCGCGATCGCGACCGTGACCCCCGCCCCAAAGCTGGCGGTGACGGTGCGGGCCACATTCATCAAGACGGTGCATTGTGTGCCCGACTCGGTCCGGCACCCTGTCCAGCCCCCGAACTGTGCCGGCGCAACCGGCGTTGCATTCAAAGTCACGGTGGTTCCCGCCGCGTAGACCTCCAGGCAATCGGTGCCACAGTTGATGCCCCCTAGGCTGGAGGCCACGGAGCCGTCCCCGGCCACGCCCACTGTTAACTCGAGGCCAAAGCTCGCCGTGACGGCGCGGGCCGCAGACATCGTGACCGTGCAGCGGGTGGGAATGGAGGCGTCCGGAGTACAGCCCGACCAAGATAAAAAGCCGCGTCCAGTGCCGGGCGCGGCGTCGAGCGTGACCACAGAGCCGCTGGTATAGGCCTCACTACAATCCCCAGCCCCATTGCTGCAGCTGATCCCTGCGGGGTTCGAGATCACCTGCCCGCCGCCTACTGTCGTGACGACCAACTCACGACCGAAGGTCGCGGACACCGTCCGGCCCTGGTTCATAGAGACCGTGCAGGTGTCCGTCGCGACGGAGTCGCAGCCGGTGAAGGCCACGAGGGCCCAACCCGCGGCGGGGGTAGCCCGCAAGGTGACCTGCGTACCATCGGCGATGACTTCATCGCAGTCCCCTGGGCAGGCCAGGCCCACCGCACCATCAAGGGCGACGCTGCCCATGCCTACGGTGCTCACGCTGAGCTGGCGCCCGAAGGTCGCGGTGATCGTGCGCGCGGCTGCGAGGCTCACGGTGCACCGGGTGGGGATCACCGCGTCTGCAGTGCAATTGGGTCCCCAGCCCAAAAAGGCCCAGCCCGCGGCGGGCGTCGCGTCCAGGGTCACAGAGCTCGCGTCGGCGAAGGTCTGGTTGCAGGCGCCGCCGGAGTCCGAACAAGCGATGCCCGCGGGTGTCGACTGCACCACGCCGCCGCCGAGCACCGAGACCTGTAGGTCTCGGCCGAAGCTGGCCGAGACCGTACGCGCCGCGTCCATAGATACGCTGCACTCGGCCGGGTCCTGGGCACTGGGCGTGCATCCCGTCCACGCCTCAAAGGCCCAACCTGTGTCGGGCACGGCGGTGAGCGTGACGCCGGTGCCATCGGGGAAGACTTCGTCGCAGTCTGCACCGCAGTCGATGCCCGTGGGGGCGGAGGTCACCCGTCCCCCGCCGCCTGCGCTGAACTGCAGCCTGCGCCCGAAGGTCAAGTTGACAGCCCTCGCGCCATCCATGGTCACGGTGCACTGAGTGGGGTCGGCGGCCATAGGTGTACAGCCCTGCCAGGAGCTGGCCTGAACCGCCCATCCGGAGGCCGGCACGGCGGTGAGCGTCACGGTGGCGCCGTCTGCATATCCGCCGGTGCAGGACCCGATGGTGCCCGCGCCGCAATCCCCACGAACCGGCGCGGTGATGTCGATGCTGCCCTCACCGGCGGCCACGAAATCAAGCTGTCGCCCGAAGCGGCTACGCACTGTGGCCGCCTCGGTGATGGTCTGGGCGCACTGCAGGGTGCCGGCGGGCGCCGAGCAGCCCATCCAGTCGAGGAAGATCCAATCGGGATCTGGGGCGGCGGTGAAGCTCACCGGCTGGTCTGGCAGGTAGCTGGCGCAGACCTGTGGGCCCAGGCTGGCGCAGGCGCCTCCCGCGGGTACGCGGGTGACGGTGCCGCCGCCCTCGACCACACTTTGCACCTCGTAGGCAAAGCGCGCGACCACGGACTTTTCGACATCTAGCGTGACGCTGCAGCTTGGGTTCGTGCCCTCGTTGGCGCAGGCCCCACCCCAACCTTCGAAGACCGAGTTAACGCCCGGGCTCACAGTGAGGGTGGTGACGTCGTCCTTGCGGTAGGTCACCACGCAGGGGCTGCTGCTAGCGTCGCAGGCCACTCCAGGAGGCGTGGCGGTGATCTCGCCGTCCCCAACGACCTCAAGTTCGAGTCTAAAGCCGAATTGCGCGGTTACCGTATGGGCCTGATTCATCTGCACGGTACAGGTTGTTGCTCGCTCACCGTCGCAGGGGCCGCCCATCCAGCTAGAGAACTGCCAGTCAACTTGCGTTTCGTTCGCGCTGAGAACCACCGCGACGTCCTGTGAGTAGATCTCCGTGCAAGCTGCACTGCGACAATCGATACCATCCCCATCGACGCCGCCCGGTGTGCCGGTGACCTCGCCCTGACCATTAACCCCCACCGTCAGCGCGTAGCCAAAGTCGGCCGTCACCTGACCATCTCCGTCCAGGGTCACCGCGCACGTAGCCGTGGTGGTGGTGGTGGTGAACAGGTCCATGCAGCCATCGGCCGCGCCCAGGGCTGAGGAGAACTCGGCGATGACCGCGCCGCTGTCCGCGGTGGCGGAGATGGTGACCGTGCGGCCCTGCGGGTAGTTCAGGGTGCAGCGGTCCTGCTCACAGCGCTCACCGCGGGGCACCACCTGCAGCCGCCCCCTGGCAGAGCCGCCCCGAAGGATCTCCAGGTCAACGGGGTTGCAGGACGCGGCGTCGGGCGGGCAGGTCTCCGCCTCAAGGTTGGGACAAATGGGGTCATCGCCGCCCCACCGACCCAGCTCCTCCAGGGCGAAGCCGGAGTAGCTGAGCTCGGCAGGCTCACCTTCGGCGGGCTCAAAGGCGCCGGTCGCCTCGTTCACTCGATAGACCAGATCGAGGCGCGCCAGGCACCCCGTGGTGCCCTGCTCAGGGTCGCTGGAGCCATTGCAAGCGGCCGGCCGCTCAAGGCCGCAGAACTCCGGACGAACCCCGCTGGCCTCGGGGCCTGCAACCACGAAGAGGCTCGCGGGCACCTGTTGGCCGGCTTCGGTCTCTGTATCGTAGTCGGGCGCGCCCTCGGGGCAGTGCTTCATCCAGCTCTCGGCGGCCAGATTGCAGGGCCCATCGCTGGCGCAGCCCTCGATCTGGGCCGCTGCGAGGTCGGCCACGAGCACGCAGGGCGCGCCTGCGAAGTACAGGCACACCTGCGCGTCGGAGAACGCACCCGCAAATACGTCGACACACTGGCCCGCGGCAGCGCTGAAGGGGACCGCGGCGATGGGCACCACGGTCGGCTCTGCCTCTCCGCAAGCTGCGGCCGCGACGAGCGCGAGCACACCGAGCCGAAGGCGCAGGTCAGCCCGCACCACTGGGATCGCTGGATTCCCTGGGACCCCACGCATGGCGGGCATCCTAGTACGGCGTTGCACCAGGTCCAATACGCCGCTTGGCTGCATGGCCCGCGTGCGGGGGGCTACTGACAGACGTCCACGAAATAGGGCAGCCCATGGCTCCAACCGGCGTTCTGGGTGCACGTCAGGCCGGCCGCGCACTCCGCGGTGGAGCTGCAGTGCCCCTCACCGTACCCGCAGCGAAACTCCCGCGAGCAGTAGTCGCCGGCCCCATTGCTGCGAGTCAGGCAAACGTCGGTGCCGGCGGACCACCCATAGGCCGGTCCGATGTTGCTCATGCACCGGCCGTTAGCGCCGCTGCACTGGGCGTGACTATCACAGTCGCCCTGACCCGGTGCGCAGGCCGCTCCGTCGCAGAACTCTCGCGTGCCCGGCGCCTCACAGACGTCAACCCAGTTTGCAAACCCGTAGTCCGCGCCCACATCACTGACGCAGCGTAGGCCACCTGCACACTGGTTTGCGTTGGGCTCACAGTCTCCCTGCCCTTCTCCACAGGACATCAGGGTGCAATAATCTGCGCCGCCGGGCTGTCGGCGGTTGATCCAGCGCACCGCAGCCTGGGCTGCAATGCCATCGTTGGCGTAAACGTGTTGATTACAAGGCGCACCGTTGCAGTTGACGGTCTCGTGAAAGATCGCCTGATAGGACGGATCTGCGGTGGACGGCCGCTGGTTACGGTAGATCGGCCAGTTCGGCGCCAAGAAGATCTGCGAGGAGACGTCGATCAAGCCATCGGAGCCCGTGGGGCCGGTGGGTCCCCAAAATGTGGTGTTGGTTGTCTCGGCCGAGACGGCGATCAGCTTTCGGCTGAGGTCGATGTTCGGGTTGAGGATCGCAGCCTCAGTCACGGTGCGCAGCTCCTGCATCTGCCGACCGGGCTCGAAGAGTGAGCAAAAGGCCGGCGAGTAGGCGGTACATGCGGGCCAGACGGCCAGCGGGTGCCCCGCCATCGGAGAGGTCACGGTCATCACCGTATTCACTTTGTTGTGCACGCGCGGGTCGGAGGACGTGGACATCGCCCAGACCAGACCCGGGCCCGAGAAGCTATGGGCGGCCAGCACCAGGTGATCGGCAGACTCGGCCGCCTTCTCCACCCAGGCCCGCACCGCTTGCCAGTGTGCGTGGATCTCAAAGCTGCGGGCCGGGGTGTAAGGCGGGGCCCGCGTATTACCGTGGTTGGGGATGTACTCGGTGCTGACCAGATACACGCGGCCGGGCAGGAACTCGGCGTCAGGATAGTCGAAGGCATCGTACGTGCCCCCATCGATGAGGTCCGTGCGATCCAGCCACAGGTCGCGAATGGGCTGCTCTTGCACGCTGCAGCTGGGTGCGCTCGCGGTGCCGCAGAGGGCTGGGAAGACGACCACCGTGTAGGCGGGCTGCGCCGCGGCGGTCGCGGCAGAAAGAGTCACAGCGGCCATCAAGGGCGCGCACAGGCAGGTGAGTCGCATCGCCCTAACGGTGGCAGCCGGTCTGCGACGCGCCCATCCCAAGAATTAGGTAGTCCGCCCCGTCTGGGACGAGGGTTAGACCGTGTAGGCAACGTCGATGAGCAGAACTGCGGCGCAGAGACCGTCTGAGCCACTTGCGATCCACCCGAAGTTAGTGACCCACTCTTGATACACCATCCGGAGGGCTCCATGTCGAATCTCTACCAACGTCGAATCTTGGACAGCGACGCGATCACTGCCATCGCGCCGAACCACCTTGAGCTATCTGCAGAGCAGCTGCGCGCGCGGCTGTGGAGCCAGCTGCGCAGCAAGGTGCACGGTCTCAGCTTCAGCGCGTACCTCCCTGGGCAGGGGCCCGAAGAGCAAAGCCAACTCTCACCAGCGCAGATCCGAGCGCGCATGGAGATCATCGCGCCCTACTGCCGCTGGATCCGCACGTTCTCTTGCACTGATGGAAACGAGTTTGCGCCGGCTATCGCACGAGAGTTGGGCCTCAAGACGCTCGTTGGAGCCTGGATTGGCGATGACGCGGACAAGAACGAGCGCGAAGTATCCGCGCTGATCGAGCTCGCCCGCCGCGGTGAGGCAGACCAGGTTGCGGTCGGCAATGAGGTCCTGCTGCGCGGGGACCTGCCCGAGGACGAGCTGCTGCAGATGATCACGCGTGTCAAACAAGCGCTGCCCGACGTGCCCGTTGGCTACGTCGACGCGTACTATCTCTTTGAGGATCATCCCCGCCTCGTCGACGCCTGCGACGTGCTCTTCATCAACTGCTATCCGTTTTGGGAGAAGTTCGAGCTCAAGGCCTCCATCGGCGCGATGCGCGAGATGGTCGCGCGGGTTCGGCGCATCAACAAAGGTAAACCCATCGTGATCAGCGAGACCGGCTGGCCCACCCAAGGAAGCCCGGTCGGCGCGGCCGTACCCAGCGATACCCATGCGCTGCTCTATGCGCTCAATACCTTCGAGTGGACGACGGAGCAGGACATCCCGCTGTTCTACTTCTCCTCCTTCGACGAGCAGTGGAAGGCCGGCCCTGAGGGCGACTGCGGGGCCTTTTGGGGCTTTTGGGACCAAGAGGGAGCCCCGAAACATGGCGGCTAAGCTGCCTTTGGGCAGCGAGCCTGCCATCTGCTACTCCGGGTTCCGAGCCGGCCAAAGCCCCGACGCCGGCATCTTTCCAAGCGAGGCGCAGGTTCGTGAAGACCTGCAGCTCCTGCTTCCGGACTTTAGACACCTGAGGCTGTACGACTGCGACGAGCACGCCGAGATGGTGCTCCGGATCATCGATGGGGACGGCCTAGACTTTAGCGTGATGCTCGGCGCCTACATCGCCGCCGAAGAGAACAACCCGGCCTGTCCATGGGGCGCGAATCACTCACTCGATACGCTTGAGCAGAACCGCAGGGAGAATCCGGAGCGCATCCAGCGATTGATCTCACTGGCGCAGCGGTACCCGCATCTGGTCTCATCGGTCTCAGCCGGCAACGAGGCTTGCGTCGAGTGGACCGACCATCTGGTCCCGGTAGAGCGTGTGATTGAGTTCGTCCGCACACTGCAAGCAGCCTTGCCGCACCCAGTCACCTTCTGCGAAAACTATGTGCCGTGGCTCGATAAGCTGCGGCCGCTGGCGCAGGCCGTCGATTTCATCTCGGTGCATACCTACCCGGTTTGGGAGCAAAAGCCGGTCAGCGAAGCCCTCGACTATACGATCTCTAACTACACCGCGGTGGCCGAAGCCTACCCGGACAAGCCGGTGGTGATCACAGAGGCAGGCTGGCCCACGCGCTCCAATGGTCGCGGAATCCCGCCCGAGCACGCGGGTGAGGCCGAGCAGGCCACCTATCTACGAGAGTTCACGAGATGGATTCGTGAGCAGGGCATCTTGAGCTACCTCTTCGAGGCCTTCGATGAACCCTGGAAAGGCTCGCCGGACCCGGCCGAGCCCGAAAAGCACTGGGGCATCTATTCCGAGCGGCGTACGCCAAAACTCGCTCTGCACCCCCGCGCAATTCAGCCGCGGCCCATCGGCCGCGACTGAGCGTTGGCATGAGGCCTGAGCGGCCCCGCCTCACTGGCAGCGGCACCACTCCATGTTGTTGCCATTGCCGGTCGCGGGGTTGGGCGTATAGGTGTTCCAGACCCCGCTCGGGTTGCCGCTGCTGTTGCTCATGTACAGGTTTCGACCCGTGACGTTGCTAAAGCCGGTCGTCGGGTAGTTAGTGCTGCAATTCGAATTGACGGCCACGTAGCTCATGTTCAGCGAGGTGCACACCGAGGTGCAGGTCGCCACGCCATTGATGTTGCCGCAACCGGAGTGAAGCCCGTGCCAATGACCGTTGGTGGGCGTTCCGCCGCCGGTGAAGGACGCGTTCTGCAAGAAGACCAGCGGCCAGTAGATCGTGGTCTGGCCCGAGGTCTGCACAACGGACTGGTAGCGAACTTCCTGAATGCCATGCGTACCGTTGGCGGCCACGGTGACCCCATAGTCGGCGACTCCGGGGCTCAACGGACCAGTGGGGGTGCCTCCACCGGTTGTACCACCGCCCGTGGAACCTCCCGTATTGAAGGTGCCCGTGCACTCACAGAACTCCATGTTGTTGCCATTGCCGGTCGCAGGATTGGGCGTATACGTGTTCCAGGGGCCGCTGGGATTGCCCCCGCTATTGGTCATGTACAGGTTGCGTCCCGTCACGTTGCTGAAGCCCACGGTGGGATAGTTGGTGCTGCAATTTGTATTGACGGCACTATAGGTCGCGTCCAGCGATGAGCAGACGGCCCGACAGGTCGCGACGCCATTGACGTTGCCGCAGCCCGAGTGCAGACCGTGCCAATGACCATTGGTGGGTGTGCCGCCGCCGGTGAAGGATGCGTTCTGCAAGAAGACCAGGGGCCAGTGAATGCGCGCCGTATTGCCTGACACCGTGGCCGACTGAAAGCGCACCTCTTGGATGCCATAATCGCCGTTGGCGGGGATGACATCAGAGTAGTTGGACACGCCGGTCTGCAGACCCGTGGCCTGGGTGCACGCGGTATCGGGTGTCGCCATCGCAGGCGGCACGGTCGCAGAGAGCTTGCTCGCCACGGAGTGACCAGAGGCCGGCACAACATTCGTGGCGTAGAAGTTCTGATTGTTGGCGCCGCCAGAGCTCGCAAAGCCCGTAATGTCGGGGAAGAGCGCGCTCACCGCGACGCCCTCGATGGGGTAATAGCTGCCGCCCAGAAGGTTCAGCGCCGCGGGCGTGCCGCTGAGGTGCACAAACCTACGAGACGGTGTGGAGGCATCCTGGTTGCTGTTAAAGAGGGCGCCATTCATGGCCTGGGTGCCGGCGTATTGGGGGAAGTGGATCTGGTGCGAGAAGTCTCCGGTCCGGAAGATGAAGGGGTCGAAGGGCGCCTCATTGCTCGCGAGCGCCGCGGGGGTTGCAAAGGTCACCTCCAGCTCGAGGCGGCTTCCGTTAACGATGGCGCTGTTCGGGTCGGAGTTAATCTTGCCCGCCAGGTCGCCGTAGAGCTCCCGCAGGTTCTGCGATAAAACCATGACGACGTTGCTGTCGGCAGCCTGCATCGCCACCGGGCTCCAGGCCCCGCCAGCGATGCGACGGCGCGCCGTCACGCCGACCTTGCTCGTGGGAAGCTGCAACGCGAGGCCGTTTGAGTAAATGCCGCCCAATGCCACAGGGTCAAAAGATGCATGCAACATCACCACATCGCCGCTGGCGTTGCGCTCCAGCCGATAGTGCACCAGCGCCACGACATCGTTATAGTCGAGGTCCGTATCCCCGGGCCACTGGTCCTCATAGGCGAGCATGGCCGCCCCGGTAGCGGTGGGGAAGTAACTCACGCTGGCGCGGGAGGGGTCGCAGGGGAAGGTATCTGCGTTATCCGCGATGCCATCGTTATCCGAGTCCTGAGCGAGGGCGAGCGTCGGAAGGGTCAGCAGCCCCAAGAGGGCAATGCAGGAGGTCTGAATAAGCCGCTTCATGGTCATCTCACTCAATCCATTTCGATCACGGCACGGCCGTGCACCACGGGCACGTCGACAACCGACTCATGGGTGTTCGATCGCAGGGTGACTTGCAAAGATTCGACGGACAACGGAATCGCGAGCTGCACGGGCGCCAATAGCGGTCCACGATGAACAAGCTCACCATCGCCGATGCGGATCTCGGCCAGCGTCTGTGCGATGCCCGCGGGGTCGCCCTCGGCAGTGACGGTCAGGCCCTTGGTCGTCGCAAAGGTGAAGTCCTCAGGGATCTGCGTCTCGAAGAGCGTGCGCTCTGACGCCTGGTCTTCACCGCCCGCCTCACAGCCCATCAGGCCACACGCCAGCAGCGCTCCGGCCGCCCCATTAATCAATCGCTTCACGTTCATCGTGCCACCGCCTCCGTTTTATCCGCACTTTGGCGGACGTTCGTTCGTTTTTGATGGATCTGCGCCTTTTTTGCAATCCACAACCTGCATGCGGTTCGCCATGAAGCCACTTGACGGGAGGCCTATAGGGTTAGAACTAGGTCGGTGACTCGAGCCAAGGCCACGGGCGGCGCGCCCACCCCATTGCGAGCCCCGTCGATGCCCCTAGGGTCAGCAGGCAGGTCTGCGCCGGACGTCAAGGCAGCTTGCGCCGGCGGGTCTGCACTCGCCGCTCACCTGCTCTTGCGCAGGTCGCCGCGGTGCGCCGGGCGATGCCCTGATACACCCCGAAGTAGAACTCGGGGCGTACGAAGGCGTCGACCTTGCACAGCTCTTGGGGGGCGAGGAGCGCGGCTCGCTCCATATACAAGCCGTTCTTGAATAGGAAGGCGCTCACGAGCAAGCGACCTTGGGGCAGATCGTAGGCCTTCGGCCCGCTGACCCGGACTGCGCCCTCGGGCAGGCCCTGTTGAAAGGCGGCTTTCAGGCCCTCGAACTCTAGGGCCAGGCGGTCTGTAGCCAAAGGCGGCTCGAAGCGCATCGTCAGGACCTCGAAAGCGCTGGCATCTTGGTGCAGATCGCCGAAGGCATATACGCCCGGGCTGGAGGGATCCGAGGGCTCCTTGGCTCGCAGCACCAGCCCTCTGGGCAGCTCCATCTCAAGGCCCGAAGCGCCCAGGGCTCGCCATTCAAGGGTGGGGTCCTCTTTGAGCCTCCACGCCTCCCCTTTCTTTACGGCCAGGGCCCCGCTGCACAGCAGCAGCACGCCGAGCACCGCAGCCACGGGCTTGAGCCACGCCGGCTTCTTGTCGAGCACGGTCGCGGTGGCCGTCACCTCCGCGAGCCGCGGCAGCCCCAGGGTCAGCGCGCCACTAAAGACTAAGGCCGCGCCCACCAGGCCGCCGCCCAGGTGCGCGGCCCAGTCGACCCCCTCTCGGAAGGAGACCAGCACATTGAGCACGAGGTTGATCTGCGCCGCCTTTTTGAGTCCCGGAAGGATTACCTCGGGCAAGAGCCCCGCAGGGCGATAGGCCATGACGCCTTGAGCGGCCAGCAGACCCCAGATCGCCCCGGAGGCCCCGACGGAGAGCGCGTTGTCCATGAAGAGCACGCTGGCCAGGCTGCCGCCCAGACCCGCCAAGACGTACAGCACGACGAAGCGCTCACTGCCGATGATGCGCTCCAAGGAGGCGCCCAGCGCGTAGAGCACGTAGCCATTGAACGCCAGGTGTATCCAGCCCCCGTGCAGGAAGGTGCAGGACAGCAGCCGCCACCACTCACCCTCCCGCACGCTTGGCCCCATCAAGGCCCCCAGGCGCGCCAAGGTAGGCGAGGTCGTCGCCCCACCCCATAACAGCTCCATGACAAAGAAGACCGCGATCAAACCCAGCAGCCCATAGGTCACGCGAGGCTGCCGCGATCCAAAGACCTTTCGAAAGCTGAGTTGCTCTTCCTCCCGCCGCTTGGCGACCTCGATGTGGGGCGCGATGCAAGCCTGGAAGTCCTCGGCCTCCAGCTCGGGCATAGCCTCGACCCGCTCCAGCGCTGCTTTGAGTCCGATGCGATCGCGACTGCCCGTCGACAGCACGCCTTGGGCGTCGACCTCATGCAAGAAGACCTGCGAACCATCGAGCCACTCATGCTGGGCCCGAAGCGGGTCCAAAGCCCGGATCGTGCCGCCGAGCAGCACGACATCGACGGTCACCTTGGGGTTGATGGCAGGCAGGGACTCAAGCGGGCCCGGCTCGCAGAGCACGAGCAAGATAGCCTGCTCACCGCTGGCGAGTAGGATCCAGCTGGGGCCAAGGCCAAGCAGGCCCTGGCCCTCGTTCAGCAGATTCAAGGTGAGGCGCCGCAGGCGCCCCAAGGAGCTGATCACGAGCGACTAGCGCTTGATCTCAAAGCGATCCTTGGACTTGAGGTCCTCGAATGCGAGCACCAGGCGCTCGACCATGCCCTTTTCGCCCATGTGCACCCAGGCACGCGGGTCGAAGATCTTCTTGTTGGGCTTGTCATCACCCTCGGGGTTGCCCAGCTGCGACTGCAGGTAGGCATCCTTGGCGTCCATGTAGTCCTTGATGGGCTTGCAGAAGGCCCACTGGGTGTCGGTGTCGATGTTCATCTTCACGACGCCATAGGAGATGGCCTCTTGAATCTCCTCACGCGTCGAGCCGGAGCCACCGTGGAAGACAAAGTCCACCGGGCGGCCGCCCGTGCCGCGCTCGGCCTGGATGTGGGCCTGGGAATGCTTGAGGATCTCGGGACGCAGCACCACGTTGCCAGGCTTGTAGACACCGTGGGTATTACCGAAGGAGGCCGCGACCGTGAAGGCGCCGATGGGCTTGAGCGCGTCATAGGCGGCCAGAACCTCGGAGGGCTGGGTGTAGAGCTTGGAGTTATCGACCTCGCTATTGTCGACGCCATCCTCCTCACCGCCGGTCACGCCCAGCTCGATCTCAAGCATCATGTCGAGCTTGGCCATGCGCTCCAGCATCTCACCGCTGAGCTGCAGGTTCTCTTGCAGGGGCAGCTCGGAGAGGTCGAGCATGTGCGAGGAGAACAGAGGCTGCTTGTGAGTCTCGTAGTACTTTTCACCGTGGTCCAGCATGCCGGAGACCCAGGGGATGAGCTTCTTGGCTGCGTGGTCGGTGTGCAAGATGACCGGCACACCGTAGGACTCAGCCATAATGCGCACGTGATGCGCACCGGCCACGGCGCCCATGATGGAGGCGTTATGCGCGGAGTTATCGAGGAACTTGCCCGCGTAGAACTGAGCGCCGCTGGAGGACAGCTGCACAATGACAGGCGCGTTGGCCTCGCGAGCGGCCTGCATCGCCGCGTTGGCGCTGTGCGAGCCGATCACATTGACCGCGGGCAGCGCGCACCCGTCTTCCTTGAGGTAGTCGAAGAGTTCGTTGAGGGCGGTACCCGTGATGACGCCGGGGCGAAGCTGAAGCTTGCTCATGGCGCGGGAACATAGCCCCCCCGGGCGGTTCCGGCCAGGGTCAAAAGACCCCGCAGACCGCCCCATTGATGAACGATCCGTCCGGAGCCACCACTTGATCCGGCCACCGCAGGCTGCCCGCGACCCAAAGGTCGCCCGTAGCCGTCAGCTCCTGGGTCAACTCGGCGGCCAATAGGCCAAAGACGAAGACCCGCACCGTCGCGACCGTGCTCTCGGTGGGCCACGACGATGTCTGACCATTTGTGGAGTAGTAGTGCACCGCGATGCTGTAGCTGCCATCCGGGATGAATCGCGCGGTGCCGTGGCCATCGATGTTGATGTTCTCGGGACCGAATCCGGAGCGATCGTCCACGTCCAGCCGCGGGTTGGCGCCCGGGGTCTGTGGGAACCAATCCGGGGTGCGGCCACAGTCCCGGTAGTGCACATCCGTGGTGCAGTCACAGAAGGTGCCGCCTTCGCGGATCAGGTGCAGATCCAAGTCGGCGTCGGGGTGGTCCCAAGTGAGCTCCAGGCGCACCGCGTTGGTGGGCAGCGCTTCAACCAGCACCACTGCAGGCTCGCTTTCAAGACCGAGCGCGTCCGTGACGACCAGCTCCACCTCGTACACCCCGCTCAGGTCGGCCCAGAAGCTGGGAAATGGCGTGGAGGTGCGCTCCAGCTCCGTGGTGGAGCCGGGCGGCACCGCCAGCAGGCGCCATCGATAGGTCAAAGGATCATCGGGCGGGTCATCCTGATCGTAGCTCATGGAGCCATCGAGGGTGACCCGGCTCCAGGGCTCGACCGTGACGTCCTCGCCGGGAAGGGCTAAGGGCGGCAAGTTAGCCACGGTGCGCAACGGCACCTCCACCCAGCCCGGGCGACCCGGCACGTTCTTTTCGTCGATGACGTTGGTCTCGATGAAGATGCTGGCCGTGACCGTGCCGGTGGTATTCAGCGGCAGCTCGGCGCGCAGACTGACGCTGGCTTGCCCGCCGGGCTCAAGCTGGCCAGGGCGCTGTGGGGTCGGGGTTGAGGTGGTGATGCGAAAGGGCGCGTCCGCAGGTTCGACACGGATGCGGTCGATGAGCAGATCGTTGGTTCCCGTGGAGCGAATGACGAAGGAGGAGATCGCGATGCCTCCGGCCGGCGCAAAGCCGAAGTCCACCTCGGTGGGCGCCACCTCGATGTCGGGCTTTCTCGTGTCGACGCCATTGCCACGCACAAAGATGGGCACCTCCGGGGTTTCGGGGTCGTCATTGACGATGGTCACCGTGCCGGTGGCCACCCCCAGCCGCTTGGCGCGGAACTTCAGTTCCAGATCAAAGGTGCTGTTGGGATCGACCTGCTCCGGAGCATTGACCGCCAAGAAGCAGCCGCCGCAGTCGTCGACCACCCGAACCGCGACGATGGTGCTGGCCACGTTCGAGAAGCTGCGCAGCTCCGCGGTCTTGTAGTTGTCTTGACCCAGTTCGGCGGTGCCAAAGTCCAGCGAGTCTGGCGACACCCGCAGCGCGGGCTGGACCTCAACAAAGGTATCCTCCTCGCAGGCCAAGGCGGGCAACAGAGCAGCGACGAGCAGAGCGCGTCCGCCCCAGCCATGAAAAGCGCGCGGCATAGCTGAAGACTCTACCCCGAGCCCCACCCGAATCGGCCGGAAAATCCGAGGCGCGGGACGTAGCGCCTAAAATCAGGGGGTTAGAGCAAGGCTACGGGGCCGCAGCCCCGCAAAGCCGCCGCGCCATGCCGCTATGGCCGCTCAAAGCCGCTGTTGCCGATGAACTCGCGCAGCAAAGAAGTATGGGGCACGTGGTCTGGGTAGATCGCCACGAAGCGGTCCACCAGCTGCAACAGTCGGTAGGCCGTAGGATAGCTCGGATGAATCCGCGGGACCTCGAGCAGGTAGCGCTCGGCGAAGACCTTGAGCACCGAGGGCTCGTAGACCAGTGAGGCGTCGAAGACGACGTCGGCCTGAGCCTGAAAGGGGAAGATGTGCTTACGCTCGCCGGCGCGCACCAAGGGCCAGCGCCGGATCGTCTCGGCCGCCTCGTAGTTGCGGCTGTGTCGGTCGCGCACGATGCGCCTTAACAAACGAATGTCGGAGGCGTGGGCCCGGGTCAGCCGATCGAAGGGCAGCTGGGCCAGCGGGCAGATGAAGATGCGAAAGACCTGATCTGCGGGCAGCCCCTCCAAGAGCCGCGGATTCAGCCCGTGAATGCCTTCCAACAACAGAACATCGGAGTCGCACAGCCTCAGCTCTGGCCCGCCCTCGTGCGCGCTCTTGCCTGAGACAAAATCGTAGCGCGCGGTACGCACCGTCTCGCCCCTAAGCAAGCGCCCCAGCTGATCCTGAAGCAACCCGGCTTGCAAAGCCTCGAAGGCCTCGAAGTCGTACTCACCATCCTCATGGGTGGGGGTCCGTTCTCGATCGACGTAATAATCGTCGAGTGAGATGCCCACGGGGCGAATGCCATTGACCTGCAGCTGCACCGTGAGCCGCTTGATGAAGGTTGACTTGCCGCTGGAGGAGGGCCCCGCAATGCAGACCACGCGCACCTGCTCGTGACGCCGCGAGATCTCGTCCGCGATGCGACCGATCTCCTTCTCCTGAAAGCCCTCACCCACACGAATGATCTGCGATACGCCGCCCTTGATGCAGGCTTGGTTGAAGTCGCCCACCGAGTTCACGTCCAGCGTGCGCATCCATTGGCGCTGGGTGCGAGTCATCTGGCGGCTCTGCTTGGAGACAGCGTCCGCCTCGGCCATAAGCGCTTCATCGGCGCGCACCGGGCGCCCGGGGCGCGGCGGATGCACCAGGAGCAGGCCACCATCTTCTCGTACAATTCTGTGCCCTACGAGGGTCTCCGCGGTCGGCAACATGGGCTGCAGCGCCTGCACATAGACCGAGCCATAGGTCACCATGGGCACGGCCCCGTCCCGCCAAACATCCAGGAGCTGCAAGCTATCTTTCGCGCTCCGGGACTCAAAATGGTCCCTCGCCTCATCCACCGTCCACAGCTCCTCGGACAGCGGGGCCCGAGCCTCCGCCAAGGCCTCGGTCTCTGCCTGCAATTGCTGCGCGAGCTGCGATGACACAGGCCCCTTGGCCTCGAGCTGCTGGGCAAAGCCCAAGGAGGGACCAAGCCGCAGCTCAAGCTCCGGCGCAATGCGACTTGCGGCCTCGATCACCAAGAGCCCCAGGCTGCGCCGGTAGACCCGCAGCCCCTCCCAATGCTCGGTGGTCAAAGGTTCGATGGAGCACTCCCCGGATACGGGGCTGGTCAGGGAGACGGCCCGCCGATCGAGCAGGCCCGCGACCACCGGGTGGCCATTCACATGTGAGGGCAATAGAGCGTCGAGGCGGGTGCCGTTCTTCACCGAGCGGGGGGTGCCCGAAATGACGACGTCCACGAGGGTGCGGCGGGGAAGGGAACGATCCCGGATCAGGGTGCCGACGCTGTCGGTCATGCCTTGCAGCCGCCCGGCCAGGGTGCCGATGACCTTGCTAAGAAAACGGGCCGCGATCTCCGGCTCCTCACCGAGCAGCTGTTTGAAGCGGCTGTGCGGCAACGAGGCCAAGAGCATGGTGTCTGCGGCAACCACGGTGGCGCCGCGGGGCTGACCCGCCACCAGGGCGACCTCGCCGA
>Ga0193954_1000948_pt1 | contig 15670 bp, 18 predicted proteins | sample BB_5_MG_FD_140340 | JGI IMG/M metagenome (GOLD analysis project Ga0193954, IMG submission 140340) | Microbial mat bacterial communities from the Broadkill River, Lewes, Delaware, United States - BB_5_MG | ecosystem: Environmental > Aquatic > Freshwater > River > Microbial mats | place: USA...
AAAAGAGTTTTGCTCATTGGATGCTTCGATACCCATTGGTGAGGTGATACTAATATCAGGAGCATAGACATAAGCTACATCCAAGCCCATTTTCTCATTGATTTGGTACCCAAATCCAAGGGTAACGTGGGAATCACTAAAGGCAGGGAAACCTAACATATTAAAGTAGATGTTTTGCTGGATTGCAGTGCTTGTTGGGACAAGTGTCTCTAAATCTTTAAGTGGAGACTCTCCATAGTTGTATCCTGCTCGAAGGGTCAAATCACCCAAGGCATACGCAACCCCTAGAGCAAAAATATCTTGATCTGCCCATCCAAAATTATCGTATCCATCTGCTTCTGACCAGAGAATTTTTCTATAATCTGCTGTTACAGTTAGGTCACCTGTTTTTACCGCAACCCCTACACCATACTCAGCAGGTTGTGAAAGTTTAAGGTTATCATAGACTCCATCGTAGTTAAAGTCAAAGACACCCTCATACTCTGTCTCTACTTCACTTTGGTAATACGCACCAATGGTAATATTTTCATTGATATGATAACCCGCACCCAGTTGGAAACCAAAGCCAAAGTCTTCACTTAGTCCCCCACCTCGTTGAGCGGCAGTTGCAGGATTTCCCGTAGCATCAGGAGTGATGGCACTCATATTGAGTGATCCATAGGCGAGTGTTAATCCCGCACCAATTCTAAAATCACCCGTAGCATAACTTAGAGAGGGTACAAAACGCATGTATTGGAAGTTGGTTCGCATACTCGCTACCCCTGTCATTGGGTCTTCATTACGGTAATCTACCCCCATTCCCGATACTCCAAACATACCAAAACCATAAGAGAGATTATCGGTGAGATGATCGGTCACTGAGATTTCAGGAATCATAAACATATCGGCTTTACTTTCTACCTCAGTACTGTTACCCATCATTGGATTAGTGACTTTGGCTTTGACCTTTGGCATAAAGATGGTTGCTCCAAACATCCCTTCAAGCCCTTTGCTATCAACAAGCCATGCAGGGTTTCTAAAGACTGAATCTGCACCCATTCCAAGGGCAATACCCGTACCACCCAAGGCTCTGGATTCAGGTCCTAAGCCAATCATATTATCTCCATTGGTTGCAAAGACCAAAGAGGCTGTAGCGATTGATAAAGCGATAATTTTTTTCATGATATTTTTTCTCCTAAAATAGTTTGATCTAAAAAGATAACATAAAATTATAGTATAAAATAAATTATTTTAGCTGTTAAGTTATTTATTTATATTATGATACAAAAAGTTACGAATGAATCAATTATTTTGAAGAGCTTAAAAAGTTTCTAGTTTTAAGACCTCATAAGCCACCTCTTCATAAGGATGGATGCGTTTGAGTAGATTAACAGCCTCTTTGATCAAGTGATTTTTGCAGATCATCTCTATTTTATACTCTTCAACATATTCAATGCTATTAAGGGAGCCAATATGAGGATTGGCATGATTAATGGGGCGAAACTGCCCTACACCAAGGGACTCAAAGCTACAAGAGTCGTAATTGTCGTACTGTCCCACGCCAAGTTCAAAAAGTGCTTGTTTGACCTCTTCTTTATTTTGGGTTGGGACAAAAAAGTTGAGTTTATACATAGTTTACTCCATAATTTTTATTATGGTAGCATATTTTACGTTATGGTTTGTGCAAGGTAAGCACAGACAAAGTGTGCTTAAGAAGGTGGGTTGGGCTTGATAAGTTGAGGTGTCCCCTCTGTGGGTAGGGGTGGTAGGTCTTTGGGTTTGACAATCTCTGTGCTAATATCAGAGAGATGATTTGGAGGGATTTTAGGGTGTTGCATCATTTTATCATTTTTCATAGGTAAGCCATGCATAGGGGGCTTGATAGCTGGTGGACGGTGTGCGATATTCAGTTGCATACCCGATAGGACATTTTTGACTCCTCCTTTATCAAACTTGACCCAAATTGCCCCACTGTGGCATTTTATGGTCTCTTTTTGCTCTGTAATATTACCATCAAAGTCTGTCCCCCGTACACCAATTGTTGCAGAGATGGTTTTGATTTTAAACCGTTGTGGTGCAATTTTGCCAATTTTTCCTGTTAGGGATCTAAAATAACCACGGTTTACTTTAAACGTGAGTTTTGAGTTTGTACTTTCATCAAAGAGATATTCTTTAAAATCAAAAGAGCTATTGGCTCCAATCGTAATAACGGTTTGATCTTTTAAGATAACTTGCATCCTACTGTTTTTTGAGGTGGAGACCCTATCTCCTTGGTGTATTTCCATACCCATTTTAGCCTCTATAAAATCATCTCTTTGAATAATGATTTCACCTTTAAGAGCCATAATTGTACCAATGCTTCCAAAGGAGTAGAGAGTTCCTAATATCATTAAAATCACTGTTTTCATCGTTGCTCCTAGTAGTTAAATGAAAAACCAAGCTGCAGAGTGTTTTTACTGTAGTCAGCGGGTATAAAATTGGAATGATTGATGGAGTACTCATTTTCAATAAATAGCGAGGTTGATTGGTCTAGTTGTTTGGAGAGTTTAAAGTTTAGCTGATGATAGCTATCTTCACGCATCTCATTGATAGGGTCAAATTCCGTACCAATGTTGTCTTCATAGTCACTGGAAGTAAACTTATATGAAGCGATGGCTTTAAGTGTGCCCGTAAAGTTATGTCCCATACCAATAATGAAGGTATGGCTTTTTTTGTTGCTGAAGTCTTGATAATTGTCACTGTCGCTACGGTAATCTTGAAATTCTGTATCGAGAAAGAGATAGGTATTTTGTCCTTGCCAGTTGAGGCTTAATCCCAATGTGATACTTTTATCATCTCGATCACTGTCGGTTTTAAATGTACGTTTTTCTAATTTGGCACTCAATCCAATCATAAAGTTATTTGTAAGTTTATAATCAATTTGCGGCTCAAAACTACTAATTTGAAGATAATCTTCCCCTAAATAGTTTAAAAAAGAGTAAGAGAGTGGTAGGTAGAGATTAAAATTCTCTTGATAGTAGCCTAAGCCTGCTTCTAAGGTATTTAGATAGAGGCTATAATCACGATCATTAAAAATTATCTTATAGTATCCATTAAGAGAGGTTTTGAGATAGAAGTGATTCTCAAACTCTCTTAAATAGCTCAACTGAGCCGTCGCTTGATAAAAGAAGCTAGCTAGTTTTGTCGTATGGTCATTAGAAGCATAAAATGTATCAAGCCCATCACTCTCATTGTGTACGTTGACATTGCTATCATAGCCCTCTGAAAGGCTAAAATGTGTGCTAAAGTTTGATTGTGTTTCTCTTTGATCAATCAATGTTATATCTTTAAACTCTTCTGATTTTTGTTTCAGTTTGTTATTGAGGGTTAGGGCAAGTTTGTATCTTTTAAGTTTGAGATAGATATTAGCAAGTTCTTTTTGTGCTTCGTTATGTTGGGGGTCTAAAATCAATACCCGCTCATAGGCTAACATCGCTTCAAGGTGATCGCCTAGTGCTTGGGCAGATTTTGCCCAAAGTAGATGCAATTGTAGTTTGGAATAGTCTTTTTTTGCATGTTTTGCTTCTTCAAGTACAGTTTGGTATTGCTTTTCATTGTAAAGTTTCTGAAGGTGCTCTACATTACCAAAAAGCAACACACTACTTGTAATAACATAGATCACTGTTTTCATTTTATTCTCCATTTGGCTAATTTTTTATATTAGATTGGAAGTATAGCGACCTAATGTTACTTATAGGTTACCCATAATCCACTTCTTAGCTTTTTGCCCACGTTCCAAAAGGTTGTTTTTCAAACTTCATTGTCCCATCTTCACCTTTGTAGATATTAATCCACGCTTGCCAATTGTCTCTATCCATATTGGGGTAGTCCAGACGGTAATGGGAACAACGGCTCTCTGTTCGCATCAGTGAGGCTTGGAGTTTCATCTGAGCGGAAATAATCATATTACTTGTCTCATGGGCTAATCGCAGCTCATGCAAGGTGGTGGCTTTGAGCATTGGGGTGTGGTGATCTCTTAGCTCTTCGACATAGGCAAGGGCAGCTTGCATCATGGCATCTTTTTTGATATAGAGGACAAAGTTTGGAATCATTACCCCTTGCAGTGTTTGCGTGACCCATGCAGGAGAGTATCCTGATTTACGTTTGAGTGGAGCCAAAATTTCCTCCTCAATCTTGGCAATCTTAGATTGAGGAATAGTGGGAGTTTTAAGGTCTTGAGAATACTTTGCGGCAGCTTCTCCTGCAATGGCTCCTTGGACGCACGAACCTGCCATTGATGAGCCAATTTGGGTATAGATAGCCCCTGCCATATACGAACCCAAAGCATCGCCTGCTGCGTAGAGTCCATTAATTGTGGATTCACATTTATCATTGATGGGTACAAGACCTTCCGATTTATGAATGGACAATCCTGCGGATGCTCCACCGATATTATTACTCCCATCCATGCCAGGAGGGGGTCCTTTATGTTCTTTTTTTCCATCCTTTGGAGGCATTCTATGCTTATCCGAAAACGCACTGGGTCTAAAAGGACCATTTGAGGCAAATTTTACTCCCTCTTTTGGAGGTCCCATGCTTACAGGTGGTCCATTGGTATAGGCTTGGTAGTTAAGTTCTACACCCAAATCGTGACGAATGTTCACTCCTGTTGTGCTTGGTGTGCGTTCAAACATCCCATGCCAACCATCAAAGGTTGCTGCGGGGTTGCTAGCTGAGCTTACATGCCCATCGTTCCACTCTTTACCTGTAATTTTTGCACCAATATTGTATGCCATAATGCTTCCATCGTGGGTAAGGTCACAGATAGGAAACCCATTAGGCTTAAAACCCCCTGCACCCGTACACAAAATCACACTTTTTGCATGAAAAATATGAATATGAGGTTCATCGACACTAAAGCCCATAGCTCCTGCAATCTTGCCCTCTTCTTTGATAAGATGCGTAATCATAATACGCTCTATCACAGGAATGTCACGCTCTTTGATGGGGTGGGTGAGAGGGTCTCTACAGAGTGCTTGATCAAAAAAACCCCATGATCGAAGTTCCTCTACTCTGGCTTTGGAGTGCTGTGCCATCTGTCGTGTGTAGGTAGCATTATTGGTATCAAGGGCAGAGAGCGAGACTTGTTTGGTAAATGCATCAAGGCTCATCTTTGCCTCTGTTTCATCAAAGCTAAAAACTCCTTTGGCAAAGGGGGTCTGACCCGATGTACCAAGTCCACCTTTAACAACAAGCATTACATTTGCTCCATTGTCATGTGCTTTGGTTGCTGCAAAAATACCTGCAACGCCACCACCAATTACCAAGACATCGCTTGTATGTTTTTGGGTCTTAAAGGCTTTGGATTCAAGAGAAGGTACATCGGATTTACTTTCACGGCTAAGTCCTACTGTTGCCAAGGTAGCAACACCTGCTAAGCCTAAAAAATCTCTTCGTGAAAAATCACTATTTTGCTTTTTTTTCATTGTAAACCTTTCCGTAATTTTTGAGTAATATGATAGCAGTAAGAGAGACGAGGATAATAGTCCATATCGAAAGGGCAGTATCAAAGTGGCGTCCCATATCAATAGCGTGCCATGAGGCTAAAATGATAAATGCCAAAGATAAAAAACCGTGCAGAAGTTTCCAAGTGGTGTAGGTGATGCCTAGTTTATGACGCAAGAGCGAAGTAACTCCCAAAACAAACATCAAAATATATGCCACCAACCCAACAATTTGACCTCTGGTCTCAAAAGTAGTGAGGAGTTTGATCAGAGCATCTTGTGGTAGTAGTCCTGCTTCAAAAAATCTTGGTAAAACAATAAAAAGAGGGTGGAGTATAAAAAACCCAATGACTGCGTAACCAATGTATTTATGTACCTTAACAATATCTTTTAAACGGTATTTTTCTAAGAGTGTAGGGTTAATACCTGAGATAAAAAACTGCACAAAGAGCAGACAAAGAGCCAAGAGCGTCAGTACTGCAATGGAGTCTTTGAAAAGTGTACGCATAGGATAATCACCTAAAAACCAAAGAAGTATAGGGAGTCCAATGGATAAGATAAACAAGTTCATGAGTGTTGAGTATTTTGTTTTCATCACTAGCTCCAAGAGACCACAACGGGGATTGTTTTTTGAGGGGAAATAATAATAGCATCTACAGGACAGTACATGCGACAAAGATGACAAATTTGACAATCATCAACATAAGCAATAAAAGCCTTGCCTGATTTTGGGTCGAGTCGGATGACATCGGTGGGACAGGCTCGCACACAATCCCCACAACCAATGCATCCACGAATAGATGAGATAGACATGAGTTTTAGTTTCCTCTTTTTTTGATATTACAATTATAATAAAGCCAAGGAAACAGTGGGTAACGAGAGGGTAAATGAATGGTAACATCTACGCTTGTTAACAACACTCCTGCTCACACTTATCTAAAGCGTAAATCGCCTCATCATCATTAGCATCCTCAAAGAGTTCAATGATATAAAAAGCATTGGAGCAGACAAGATAGAGCAGGGCTTCGCTTGGATCCTTTTTGGGATCTCTATCATAGTAGGCTTGTGGAATTTGGGTAATAAACTTATCCCAATAGGCATTGCCATAACGAGGATCCTTGGAGAGCCTTAGTAAATGATCGACCACGTCACAAGCATTTTTAAAGCAATCAATATCCTTAAAGGTAACATAACTCTCATCGACGCGAATCTCTTTTTCTTTTTTGCAACGGCACATAGATACTCCTGTTAAATTTTATACAATTATATAGACAAAGATGCATTTTTTTTATGCTAATATATGAATAATTACTAACATTTTACGAAAAGAGAGTCAAAATGGCTGAAGTATCGAGTGTGACCTTTGAATATGTCCTCAAATCATTGGAGAAAAAAACAGAGATTCCCATGAGTGATATGTTGGCTCAAATTGATATGAAGCGTATACACGAAAATCAAAATATCAAAAGCTACAAACTCTCTGCGATCTTTCGTTACTGTATGGAGCGTATCCATAATCCTAATCTTGCCATTGAATTAGGGCAATCGATCCCTTATCAATCTTTGGGACTCTTGGGTTATTTGCTTCTCAATACCAAGACACTGGGTGAGATGATCGAGAAATTTAATACCTACCAAAAGCTTATCAGCAATCATTTGAAGTTTAATTTTTCACAGGATAAGGAGTATTATAAGTTTGCTATCTATATCAATGAAAATCGTTACATTCCTGTACCAAGTTTCCATGCAGAGGTACATCTAAGCAGTATTTTAAATATTTTGAGCCAAATACTAGGCAAAAAGGTACTCCCTAGTAAAGCACACTTTGCCTATGCCAAACAAAATGAAAGTTATCCTCAAATTTTTGGGGATAACATCTACTATGAACAAGAGGAAAACAGTATCTTTTTTAAAAAAGAGAGCCTCAATATCCCCGTAGACAATGCCAACCCTGCTATGCTTGGCTTTTTTGAGGCACAAGCCAATACTATTTTAGAACAGATGAGTCACAGTAGTTGGTATAGTAAAGTCAAAAAAGAGATACTTAAAAATATAGGAGATAGGGATATTAGTATTGGGCAAGTAGCATCAAATCTTAATCTTAGTGTTCGCACATTGCAAAACTACCTCAAAGCTGAAGATAAAAGCTTTCGAGAGGCACTTGAGAGTGTACGCCAAAAGCTCTCACTTCACTATATCTTGCATACTAAGCTTGATGATGTAAGTATCTCTATCTTTTTGGGCTACTCTGAAGTGAGTTCATTTTATCGAGCGTTTAAAAAGTGGCATGCCCAAACGCCCAAAGCGATACGAGGGGCATAGGGGGTAGAGGGTTATTCTCCCCCCATAATGACATCCACTACTTTAAAAGGAGATACCTTATTGGCTTTGGCAATCTCTTTGATAGAGCTTGATGGCTTGGGAAGTGTTATTTTATTGGCTTTTAATCTCTGGGTAGCTTTGGTTAAATCTTGATGGAGTATCTGTGACGAGAGGGAGAGTGGTGCATCAAGAGTAGAGTGGACAATCATCATACGTGGGTTACCCCCTTTGGCACCGATGAGAAATGAAGAAGCTACCATGATGACGACGGCTCCAATAGCCCAAAAGAGCTTTTTACTAAAGTAGTTTTTCATCCCTTTCCAGTTAAAATAGACATGTAGTATCACTGCTCCTACAAAGCCTAACCCCAATATCTCATGCATATCCTCAGTGTAGCCATCCAAGATATGAAAATACATAAAAATTCCTGTTATACCAACCACCATAAAAATAAGTGCTGTAGCTGAGGTTGCAAATGTCTTAATTGTTGCTTTCATAAAATCTCCTTTTTTTAATGTGAATATTATAGTAGGGCTTAGGAAACAGAAGGTAACATTGAGGTAAATGGATAGTAACAAAGAGCCTAGAAGGGGTATTCTAAGCTCTTGGATAGAAAAAGTGTAAAGGGGAGAAGAAGTTATCTTCTTTGAGGAGGATTGTTAGGTTTACAAGCGAAGTATTTGCCATCAGGTGTATTGCTACAGGTTCCCTCTACGGTGTCACCTTTAGGACTTTTCATTGAACAGCTTGCACCCTCTGACTGATTGGCACAAGCAGAAATCGCCTCTTGTGGTGGTGTGCGTGTTTCACCTTGTGGTGGTTGGGCAAAAGCCAAAGTAAGTGCACTCATAGCAAAAAGTGTGACTATTTTTTTCATTTGTTTTCCTTTAAGTATATTTCCATAAGTATAGCAATTAAGTGTTACTTTAATGTTACTTAGTATAAATTTATTGGTTTTTATCCTCTTTACTCACGTGCGTAGCCTATGAGACCAACTTTTAATCTACAATTATGATATATTTATTCTCTCTTAAGAATTGTTGATGTACTATAGCACGAATAAATAAGAGTAAAATAGTCTGAGTTAAAGGAGTACAATGCGCGTCTATTTAGACAACAACTCAACCACCATGGTCGATCCACAAGTCAAAGAGGCGATGGATCCCTTTATTTGTGAAATGTATGGCGATGCTCATGCCCTTCATGGTTATGCACGTGAGAGCAAACAACCTCTCCAAGATGCGATGGAACGCATCTATGCTACACTCAACGCTTCCCACGATGACTCAATTGTTATCACTTCAGGGGCAACGGAGAGTAATAACTGGGTACTAATGAGTATCTATTTTGAGTATATTCTCACAGGTCAAAAAAACCATATACTCCTGAGTGAAGTTGAACACCCCTCCATTTTAGCTACGGCTAAATTTATTGAATCCAAAGGTGTACGCGTTACTTATTTACCTGTTAATAGTGAAGGGATCATCGAAGCCCATACTGTGCGAGATTTTATCACACCTAAAACCGCACTGGTATCAATCATGTGGGCAAATCACGAGAGTGGAGCAATCTTTCCTATTGAAGATATCGCGTATGTATGTGAGCAAAAAAGAGTACTCTTTCACACCGATGCCACCCAAGCCATTGGTAAATTGCCCATTAGCATCAAAGATACCTCAATTGACTTTCTCAGTTTTTCTGCTCATACCTTCCATGGACCCAAAGGGGTAGGGGGCTTGTACATGCGTAAAGACAAAGAGTTAAGTCCACTCATGCGTGGAGGTGGAGAGATGGATGGATACCGCTCAGGTACACTCAATGTCCCAAGTATCGTTGGTATGGGTAAGGCGATGGAGCTAGCTTTTGATGCGATGGGTTTTGAGATGGAAGATGCTCGAGAGCTACGAGATGCGTTTGAAGAGGCACTGCTTGAAATCCCTAAGAGTGCAGTCGTGACACCTAAAGAAAAGCGAACCCCCAATACCCTTTTGATTGCTTTTGAGGGTCTGCATAGTGAAGCCATACTTTGGGATCTCAACCAAGCAGGAGTCGCAGCAAAGACAAATGCAGAAAAGAGTGCCATCCAATTTGCACTAAGTCGATTTACTACAGAGAAAGAGATAGAGTATACGATTGAAGTTGTGAAAAAAGCAGTGGAGCGACTGCGTGGGGTATCGGGTTTATAAAAGAGTAGAAAAAGTATTACAAATTGAAAACTTTTTGGCTATTTGAATAGGAGTTATGTTAGAATGCTTTGAAAGTTAAGAGTTCAAAATAAAAGGTAGATTATGGAAAGTTCATCTTTATGCCATTTGCAAAATGAGTATACTACAAGCTATAGTTTAAATGATACTTTCCAAATACCTTCTTCAACTTGGACAAATACACAACTCTCTAATCCTTTCAGGACGATTAAATTAGCTACAATGTTTTCTGGTATTGGTGCTATAGAGTTTGCACTTAAACGACTTAAACTCAGTACTGAGATAATATTTGCAAGTGATAATGATAAGTTTGTAAAACAGAGCTACTTTGCAAATTATGATATAGATGAGTCAAGGTGGTATGATGATGTTTATGATATTAATGGAGCAAAATATATAGATACAATAGACCTCTTGGTAGGGGGAAGTCCTTGCCAATCTTTTTCGATGGTGGGTAAACGAAAAGGATTGGAAGATACAAGAGGAACGCTCTTTTATGAGTTTGCAAGAGTTGTAAAAGAGTCTCAACCTAAGGTCTTTATCTATGAGAATGTAAAAGGCTTGATAAATCATGATAAAGGAAATACTTTTGAGGTGATTAAAGCCACTTTTGATGAATTGGGTTATCAATATTACTATAAAGTCATTAATGCCAAAGATTATGGTATTCCTCAACACAGAGAACGAATTTTTGTTGTAGGGTTTAAAGATAAAAATATTGATTTTGATTTTCCACAAAAGATTGAACTGCAACACAGTATGCAAGATTTTTTAGAAGACTATATAGAGAGTAAATATTATCTCAAAGAAAAAGGTGTAAAGTTTGTAACGAGTTCTAAAAATAAGAAAAAACGTTATACTCAGATTAATGGTGATGTAGCCTTGTGTCAAAAGTATTTATTAGCATCATAAAAATGAAACAAAAAAGAAGAGCTTGGACACGAAATGAGTTAATAGTAACTTTTAATATATATTGCAAAATAGAATTTAGTAAAATTAATTATCGTAATCCATTGATTCAATCGTTAGCTAATTTAATTGGACGAACTCCTTCGGCAGTTGCTTGGAAGCTTGTAAATTTTGCAAGTTTAGATTCAGAGTTAACTAAAAGAGGTATTAAGGGAGCAAAAAATAGTAGTAAATTAGATAAAGAAATTTTCAATGAATTTATTAATAATTGGGAGCTATTGGTCGAAGAAAGTGAAAGCTTATTACAACAATATCATCAAATAAATAAAGAACAACAGAATATAATACTTAAACTAAAGGAAGGCAAAGAAACATTGAGGTTTGTTAAAACAAGGGTCAATCAGTCGTTTTTTAGAGATGCTGTTCTTTCTTCCTATAGTGCCAGTTGTTGTTTAACTGGTATTAATATACCTGAATTATTAGTTGCAAGCCATATTATACCTTGGTCAAAAGATAAAAAGAATAGATTGAACCCTCAAAATGGACTTTGTTTAAATAGTTTACATGATAAAGCTTTTGACAGAGGTTTAATATCATTTGATGAAAATTATAGACTAATTCTTTCTACTGAAATAAAACGAAAAAGAAATAAATATTTTTCTGATTTAGAAGGAAATCAAATGACACTACCAAAAAAGTTTTTACCTAAACTAGAGTTTCTTGAATATCATCATAAGGTTATTTTTAAAAAATGAAACTAAATAAAAAAATGCTCTTTGCCATTTATAAAAATGATATTCATCTAGGAAATAGTTATGGGTTAAATGAAGAAGATGCAATTACGGGCTATTTATTAGCATCATATCGAATCCAATTTAAAGATATTACAGTTGATGAGATACAAAAAATTCAAAAGCTTAGCCAATATAAAGCTATATTAGCAATTCCAAGTATACATTTATATAAAACTAAGATATAACGAGGAAAGTACTTAATGAATATATTTAATATCGATAACTTCTATCAAGCTTGTATAGATGAAGCAATTGACTATTTAAATGGTCTGAGTTTGTCGCCCACTTATGATAAACTCTTTGACCAAGGTTATATCACTTTTACCAATGATGGTAAATTGATTTGTGGTACGCAATTGAGTTCTCTTACATGGGAAAAACTTAATATTAATCCAAATGCAAAAAATGAAATGAGAATTTATCCCGAAAAAAGAGGAAAATATTTAGAATATCATCAAAAATATGTTTTTTTAGACGATATTTCTAATTTTATGTAAAGATCGAAACTAAAGGATAACAATGGGATTACAAAATTTAATTGGTGGAAGTATTTGGGACGAGTATAGCCAAAAGGTGCAGGCTTTGATTAATCACCCTCTGCATACAGGTGTGATAAGACAAGACGAAGCAGAAGCGATGGGTGCAAAGCTTGTAGAGGTTGAGACACAAAGTATTCATCTCTATTTTGCAATTTCTGATGAGGTGATAAAAACTGCTAAGTTTCAAAGTGCTGATTTTCCTTTAATGGTCGCTTGTGCCAGTGCATTAATAGAGCTTGTGGTGGGTAAAAGTGTGGATGAAGTACTCACGATTAGCCCAAGTGATATTGAGAAGTCACTGCGTGATAAGCATGACACTCTTGCTTTTCCACTGGGGGATCAAGAGGTTTTAGAAACACTTGACACCCTGATCACACAAGCCATTGCCTCTTACAAAGGGGTCGATGTCGATACACTCACAATTAAAGAGCTACCCCAAGAGTCACAAGATGAGGAGAGCAACACTATGGCATTTAGCGATATGAGCATTGTCCAAAAGGTCAAAGCTGTTGATAAAGTGATTGATGAGCATATAAGGGCAATGCTTATTGCTGATGGGGGTAATATGGAGATACTTGATATCAAAGTTAATGGTCCTCATATCGATATCTATATTCGCTATCTTGGAGCGTGTAGTGGCTGTGCCAGTGCCAATACAGGTACACTCTTTGCTATTGAAGGAACCCTTAAAAAAGAGTTGGATGATAATATTAGGGTGTTGCCAATCTAAAGGGCATATGTTTAAGGGATATTATGGGGATGAAAGCTTCTCTATAGGAGTATAGAGAAGCTCTAAGGATAAGGTGATTAGTATCGTAGTTTGTGTGTGGTGTTTAGGTCTTCAACATTTGCGATATAGGCACTTTTTTGTGCATCGCTTAAGAGTGACATAAAGTCTGCTCTGTATTGAGCGACATACTCAACTTTTTGTGTGTGATTCTCAATCGAGGCCGCAATAAAGGTATCGCTATCAAAGCTACCACTTGCAACTGCACTCTTAATAGCAGGTTCAAGAGCTAGAGCTTCGATGTTGGTTTTGAGTGTCGTTTTAAGTGTCTCAATCTCTGTAATTTGTGTATCGGTTAAATTCAAATCACTGTAGATTCCATGTGATTTTTTACTTACACTGTAGCTACTCTTACTCTGGCTCTTACTGCCACCTCGACCTCCAGCAAAAACTAAAGTTGTAGTTAAAAGCAGTGTTCCTGCTATGATTAGGTTTCGTTTCATTTTCTATCTCCTTTATATTGTGTTTACAATAGAAATTATAGTTAAGTATTGTTACTTCAGTGTTACCCCATTAAGATATATGTTTTTAAGTAGAGAAGAAAAGTGTAAGTTATCCTCTTTAAGTGCATAAAGAGGATAAAAGGTTTAATGTGTTTAATTGATTTAAATTAGTTTATAAGGGTTATTGTCTCTTGTATTTTTTGCATCACCTCCCATTGTTTAATTTGCAACGACACTACCGTAGTATGTCCCTGCGGTGTAGCTTCCCTCAGTGTAGAGTCCTTCCTCTTGGTTTCCACTGTCATTGCCCCCATAGTAGACTCTGTAGCTACTTCCTGAGGTGAGTTGAGTAGAGGAGTAGACAAGAGATTGATACTCTTTGGTTGGTACAAAGCTAAGAAGATTGTTGCCACTACTGTCTTCAACATGTACCATGGTATTAGCAGAGAGTAGGCTATTAAAGGATACCAAGAGTGAACTTTGACTTGAAGAGCTACTTGGTGACTGTGCCATGCCCAAGCTTCCTGCTGCGACCAAAACGCCTCCTGAGATAGTAAATGTTCCATCATAGTCTATTGCACCATTTTTGTTTTCTGTTGGACCATTGACCAAAACGACTCCTCCACTCATCTCCATATTGCCATTGACATCAATCCCATCTCCATTGGCATCCACGACAATACGACCATTGGTAATATTGAGGTAGTAGTCCCCTGAGACTTGGCTAAAGCTATCTTTAGTGGGTCGTCCACCTGTAGCAGTGGTTGCACTGTTGGTTCCCCCTGCAATGTTGATTCCATCGTCACTTGCAACTACCTTAATATCTCCTCCATTGATGGTAATGGTGGCTCCTTCAATCCCTTCATAGGATTGTGTGATGTTAATTGTTGCATCATTGATTGTAAGGTTTCCATCACTGTGGATGCCATCATCACCTGAGGCTAGACTTAGCTCTCCTGAATTGATCGTCATATCACTATTGGCATGAAGGGTATCATCGGCACTATTGATACTAAAAATACCCCCATCAATGAGTAAATCTGCACCCACTTTGAGTCCTTTGGCAGAGTCATCACTTCCAATAGTGGCACTGCTTCCTCCACCTGTTATGAGATTAAACGCACCCGTTGTAATTTTGAGATTTGTTTCACTCTGTAGGGCATCGTTGTTGGCTACAATATCAAATGAACCATCTTCAATCAAAATATACCCTAGTGAACTCTCTTCATCATTACTTGATTTAAGCCCATCACCACTTGCATTGATGCTATAGCTACCACCCGTAACCACGAGATAATCTTTACCAATGATGCCATCGTCTACCGAAGTGATGCTGATATTACTGTTGAGTAGCAATCCATCTTTACTTTTAATCGCATCGTTGTAGTTGGCTTTGATAGTGAGCGTACCTTCTCCATAGATACTCAAATCATCTTTACTAAAGATTGTGGCACTGGGTTCATCCTCATCACTACTGGCATAGAGATAGTTTGAAGCATCGCTTAGCGTATTGACACTTTCACTCGCCAATATAATCACTGCTTTTTTGGCACTTTTGATAAAAATTGGAGCCGTTGTGGAACTTGTGATATCCACTGTATCTAGTACAATTTTGACACTCTCCTCACACTCTACAATAATATTTCCATCATTGAGCGTACCTGTCACAAGATAGGTTCCCCCTTGGGTGATGGTTGCTGTTGTACCACTAATACTTACGCCACTACCATTACTTTGAATGGAAGTACCATTGAGGGTAATACTCTGAGCATCTGCACTCTCCCAAGAGCTATCACCACTCTCTTCATGAGAAGAGTAGGTGAATAGGGAGCTTGTGCTTGATGAATCTGTACTATTTGTGCTAGTAGTATTGGTATCACTTTGGTCACTGCTTGCAGAGTTTGTCTCCGTAGTACTGGTACTACTGCTTGTTTCACTTGTACTCTCACTGCTACTTCCACACCCTATTAGAGTTGCGAGTGCCAAGGCACAGGCAAGCGATAAGATTAGTTTTTTTTGCATTTTTTTTCTCCTATTTTTTGCTTAGTTATTTCCCAAATAACTTTCAACCGCACTTTCACGACTGCTTACGTGGGTTTTGAGTTCACTAATAGCCGTTGCAAATTCACTGCTGTTGTTTAAAAATGAGTAGCCTGATACTTCACTGGTCGCATAGGGTTCAATGAGTGCTTCGTAGCTATCATAAGTAG
>Ga0193954_1000949_pt1 | contig 15667 bp, 11 predicted proteins | sample BB_5_MG_FD_140340 | JGI IMG/M metagenome (GOLD analysis project Ga0193954, IMG submission 140340) | Microbial mat bacterial communities from the Broadkill River, Lewes, Delaware, United States - BB_5_MG | ecosystem: Environmental > Aquatic > Freshwater > River > Microbial mats | place: USA...
CCGGGTTTGTCGACGAGCTGGATCTCGGTGCGCACTCGAGCCTGCACGACCGGGATGGTGGGCGGGGCCTCAGCCTTGGTCTGCCAGCCGCCAAAATGCTTTTCGGCGGCCGCCTTAGCCTCGGCTACGCTCATGTTGCCGGCGACGATCAGCGCGGAGTGTTGGGGGCCGAAGACCTTGGCATAGTGGGCCTTCACATCTTCGTGGCTGAGCGTCTGCACTGACTCCACGGTGCCTCCTGGAGGATGCCCAAAGGGGTGGTCTGCGCCATAGATGAGGGCGGGAATCTTCTCGAAGGCCAGGCCCTGGGGCGAGCCGCGCTTGCGCAGCAGGGTGGCGACCATTTGGGACTTTCGCCGCTCAAAGGCGGAGTTCTCGAGCTTGGGGCGCAGAGCCGCGTCCGCGAGCAGCTTCAGCATGCCGTCGGCGTGCTTGCTGAGCCCGCTGATCGACAGGCTACCCGAGTCGCGCCCGCTGCCCGTGCCGAAGCTGGCCCCGAGGTCCGCGATGGCGTCCGAAAAGGCCAGGGCCGGCAGCTTGCCCGCGCCCTCTTCGAGCATGGCGTAGGTGAGGCTGGTCAACCCAGCCTTCGTCTTGGGGTCGTAGGTTGCGCCGCCTCGAGTGACCAGGTTGAAGGACACGACGGGCACCGCGTCGACCTCGCTCACCAAGAGCGTGAGGCCGTTGTCGAGCACCACCTTTTCGAAGGAGGGCAGGGAGGGCGCGCGCGCCTTACCCACCTTGGGGCGCTGGGCGCGCCAGGAGGTCGCCTCATCTGATGCGAAGGCAGGGTTGCAGAGCGCAGCCAGGGCTAGCGTTGGTAGGATCACGTGTCGCATGGTTCAGCTCTTCTCCGGCTGGGCGTGCACCACCAGGCGGGCCGCGCCCAAGTAGGTCCGCAGCACGCGGTTGAGGTCATCGAGGGTCACATCGCGGTAGCGCTGCATGTCCCAGTCCAGCTTGTTGGCGTCGCCCAAGTAGTGGTTGTACTGCTGCAGGCGCTCAGCGCGGCCTCCAAAGCCCCCGAGGCGCTCCAGCCCTCGGATCACGTGGCTCTCATTGGCATTCTTGGCCCGCTGCAACTCCGCCTGCGTGGGTGGGTTCTTCAAAAGGTCTGCCAGCACCTCATTGATGGCCGCCTCGGCCTGCTCGGCGGTGCGCCCGGGGCGAACTGTGAGGTCGATGTGAAAGTGCCCACCCGAGCGGTACGCCTGAGAGTAGGCGGTGACGCTCTGAGCGATCAGGTCATCGTGGCTGACCTTCTTGTCGAGGCGGGCCGACCGGGTACCGGAGATGACATGGGAGAGCAGATCCAAGGCCGCCGCGTCCGCTTCGTAGGCGCTGGGGCCCATCCAGGCCATGTGCACCTTCGCGAGCCGGCCCACCTTCTCCACGAAGTCGATGCGCAGGTCCTTGGCGAGGCTGGGGGCGGGGATCTGCACGGGCTTGGGGCGGCTTTTGCCCTTGAGCGGGCCGAAGTACTTCGTCACCAGGGCCTTGGCCTCGGCCACATCGAAGTCACCCGCGAGCACCAAGGTGGCGTTGGCCGGCGTGTAGTAGGTCTTGAAGAACTCGTGCACGTCCTCAAGGGTGGCCGCCGCGATGTCATCCATAGAGCCAATGACGTCCCCATAATAAGGGTGGGGCTGGGGGTAGAGCGTCTGGGTGACGGTCTCCATCATCAACCCATAGGGCCGGTTGACGACGGACTGTCGGCGCTCGTTCTGCACCACATCGATCTGGTTCTTCAGGCTCTCCTTGGTCACCGAGGGCAGCAAGAAGCCCATGCGATCCGACTCCAGCCACAAGGCGGTCTCCAGCTCGTGGCTGGGCACCGTCTCGAAGTAATTGGTGCGATCGAAGTCGGTGGTACCATTCATCTGGGTGCCGCCGATCTGCTGAAGGATCTTGAAGTGCTGGTCCTCACCGATGTGCGCGCTGCCTTGGAACATCATGTGCTCAAACAGGTGCGCGAAGCCGGAGCGGCCCTTCACCTCGTGCAGCCCGCCCACGTCGTACCAGACGCTCACCGCGACCAGGGGCAGGCGCCGATCTTGGTGCAGCAGCACCGTGAGCCCATTGTCGAGCCCGAAGCTCTCGACCGGCAGGCGGCCTACGGCATCGGAGGGAGTGGCCGATTCTGGACCAGATCTGGTCTGTGGGGTCTTGCAGGCGGCGAGGGCGAGCAGCCCGGCCGCGAGGCTCTTGGTCCACGAGGGTCGCATGGGGCGCGGACCTTAGCAGTCCCGTGGGCTGGGGCGCATCCCCCTGTCGGGGCAGCGCGGTTGACGGCCGAGGCGAAGCCTGGTGAGGGTCCTCCCGATGCGGGGCACGATCGCGCGGGGGTTGGGGCTGAGCCTGCTTGCGGCCTGCCTGTGCAGCTGTGGACTGGATACTGAGGACGAGGCGCCCTACCTAGATCCGCCCACCGAGCTGGGCATGTGCGGCAGCACCGCAGATCTCTTCCCCCGGCTTCAGAGCTTCGTGGGCCGAGGGGACTACGAGCCGCTCAGGCTGTTGGTGCAAGACCGCCTGCAACCCACCCCTGACAATCCCGCACCAGACCCGTCCTGGCGCTCCGTGGTTAGGGCCTTGCTCGCGCTGATCGAGCAGCTCGGCCTGGAGCAGGCCGCGCTCGTCGCCACCATCGTGGGCGATGGTGAGGTTGAGGATCAGCTCGGGCCCCTAACGTTGGTGATCCTGCAATTCCTCGATGGGCAACTCGATGGCGTCGATCACTATGACGCCGCCGACGCGGCCGCCTTCTTCGTGGACCGATGTGACGCGAGCTACCTGCTGGCCAGCGTGGAGGGTGTGCTGCGGTTGCAGAGTCCCTCGACCAACAAACCTTGGATGGTGGCGCTATTGGATGGGCTTGGGCCGCTGCTCAATAATCCAACCCTGCGCCCCTTCCTCACCAGCTTCGAAGAAGGCGGTGAGGCGGGTCGGCCGGCCATCGTGAATGTGCTGCGCCAGATCATGGCCTTCTTGGCCGACGAGGACTTCGAGATTTCAAGGGTGCAGACGCTCCTGCAGAGCGTGGTCTATCCGTTGGCGGACCAGAGCCTGGAGCGCGACATCGAGGCGCTGATGGTGCTCTTCGAGGAGGTCACCGACCCCGAGTTGGACGTCTACCTGCCGTTACAGCAGGCGATGCGCTGCGGCATGCGCTTCGGCGAGCCCCGCGATGAGCTGCTCGGGGTCGTCTATGACCTGTTGGTGTCTCCTGAGGTGGGGCTCGACAAGGTGCTGGAGGGCGTACAAGTGGTTCGGCTCGATGTCATCGTCAGCCAGCTAGAGCTGCTGGCGGATGTCGTCCAGGTGCTTCGCAACGACAAACAGGTGCAAGATGAGCTGCGGGCGGTGCTGATCCTCTTCTTGTCCAGGCCTGCGGTTCAAGATGTTGTGCCGGTCCTGATCGGGCTCATCGAGGACGAGGTGGTGGGGGAGCTGCTTGAGGCGGTGGTTGTGCTGCTGCAAGGATGTGGACGCGATGTGGCAAGTTAGATTGCGCCTTGGCCTCGGGGGCTTCGTGGGCAGCCTGGTCCTGCTGTGGGCTTGCACCGCGCAGGCGAATCCGTGGGACCTATTTGGCTATAACGCTCGGGCGATCGGCATGTCCGGCACCCACGTCGCGGTCAGCAATGACTTCACGGCGACCTATTACAACCCCGCGGCGCTGACGGCCGGTGATGAGGCGAGCTTCGGCTTTGGCTTCAATACCGCAGCGCCCAAGCTGACCCTCAGCTTCGATAATGCCGAACGCAGCATCGCCGAGCAGGCCCCGCCGAGCTCCAACGGCATTACCTTTGGCACCCTCTTCCCGTTGGGCGGCGAGCGGGTGAAGAACCGCATCGCGCTGGGCCTGGTGATCAACGTGCCGACCAGCTCCTTGCTCGCCGGCCAGGCGCTCGATCCTGCGATCCCCCAGTGGTACATGTACCAGGCTCTGCCCCGGCGTATCGTGACCGCGCTGGGCATCGGCGCCAGCCCGTGGCCGTGGTTGTCCTTGGGGCTGTCCGTACAAATCCTGGCCGGTGTGGAGGGCCAACTCGACTACGAGCTCGACATCGTGGCCGGGCAGCTATCCCGAAAGTCCGTGACCTTCGACATCCGCCCGGCCGCCGCGCCGATCGCGGGTTTTGAGGTGCGTCCGTGGAAGGGATTGCGGCTTGGCTTCGCCTACCGGGCCGCGATCGACTCGCAGGTAGACTTGCCGGTGGATCTGGAGATCACCGGCGTGGCCGACCTGGTTGTGACGACCTTCTTCAAGGTGCAATACAGCCCGCATCAGTTCACGCTGGGCCTGTCCTACGACTGGCAAGAGATGGACATGCTCTTTGCCCTCGATGTCGGCTATCACGCCTGGTCCGCGGCGCCCGACCCGGCCGTAGCTTCGAACATCACGGTCGGGGGAGAGCTGCTGGAGGGCACCGGCCTGGATGGCGCCTTCAATGCGCCCGTCGAAGGTCGCGAACGCAGTGTGCAACTTGGCTTTCGGGACGTGGTTGTGCCGCGCATCGCGGTCGAAAAGCGCTTCGGGTTCTTCACGATGCGGGGCGGTTATGCGCTTCGACCCAGCCCCGCACCCGTACAGACCTCAGGCGCCAATTACATTGATGGTACCGCGCACATCCTCAGCGCTGGCGCCAGCGCGCGCTTCTTCGACCCCCTGGGGGCGCTCGAGGGGCCGCTGAACATCGATGTGGGCGTGGGGCCGCACTTTCACCCCAAGCGGCGCCATACAAAGGTCACGCGCCAAGACCCGGTGGGCAGCTATGAGGCGGGCGGTTCGATGTGGGTCTTCGGCGTGGCCCTGGCTTATGTGTTCGAGGTGAGTCCCGCCAAGGCTGCGCCCGCCGTGCGTGTCGTGCCGGTGCCGGTGCCGGTGGAGCAGGACACACCTTGATCCGCCTGCTCGCGGTGAGCGGGCCCCGCGCCGGGGTCGAGTATGCTCTGGCGTCCGGTCGCACGGTGGTGGGGCGCTCCAGCAGCTCGGGTGTGCAGCTGGTCGATGACGCGGTCAGCCGCCACCACGCTGTCTTTGAGCTGAGTGATGACGGGCTCACGCTAGAAGACCTGGGAAGCCAGAACGGCACCCTGATCAATGGTGTTCGCAGCCAGGCCTGCATGGCCCTCAACCCGGACGACGTCATAAGCATCGGGGCGACGACCTTCATCGTCGAACCGCGCCTGAACTATCTGCATGGCCCCCAGGGGGACGTCATTGTCAGCGATGTGGGCTCGCCTCCGTCTACGGCGGCCCTTCGGGTGCGGGGTGATGAGGTCAGCGCGGAGGCCCACGAGGCGGCGAGCGCCGCCCTCGACTTGATGAGCGCCACCGCCGAGCAACTAACGGACGAACCTTGGTTGTCGGGCATGCTGCAGCGCATGTGTCAGCAGTTGGGCGCGCAGCGGGCCTTTGTGGCTCGCGTGCAGGCCGAGTTGCCGGACATCGTGAAGGTCGTCGCCAGCCACGGGCCGGGGCCCATTACCGTCAGCCGCACCGTGGTCAAGGAGGTGCTGCGCGGCCCCTCGGCCATCGTCAGTGAGGATGTCTCCAGCGACGCCTTGCTCGCGGCTGGCCTTAGCCTGCAACTCGGCGAGGTCCACTCCTTGATGGCCGCGCCCTTGGTGCACGCGGGGCGAGTCATCGGCCTGGTGCACTTGGACCAAGCCAAGCAGGGCGCCTACGGCCCGAAGGACCTGGACCGTCTGCTGCCCTTTGCCCGAGTTTTGGGGCTGGTCATGTTGGCGCAGGAAGGCCTGCAGACGCGGCGCAGCGCATCGCGGGCGCATCATGTCATTGAGGCCCCCCGGGCTGTGGCTTGTGCGCCATCCAGCCAGGCGCTGTTGGCCGAGGCGAAGAAGGCCGCTCAGAGCACCGCTCATGTGCTGATCACGGGCGATACGGGCACGGGCAAGGAGATCGTGGCCCGCTGGGTGCACACCCAGGGACCGCGGGCAAAGGGGCCCTTCGTCGCCGTGAACTGCGGCGCCTTGGCCGAGGCCCTGGAGGAGTCGGAGCTGTTCGGACACGCCAAGGGCGCGTTCACGGGGGCCTCTTGCGACAAGCCGGGGCTCTTTGAAGCGGCCGCGGGCGGCACACTCTTTTTGGACGAGGTGGGTGAGACCTCGCTCGCCACCCAGGTGAAGCTGCTTCGTGCGCTGCAGGAGGGGGTCGTCAGCCGCCTAGGGGAGACTCGGGTGCGGCCGGTGGACGTGCGCATCGTAGCCGCCACTCACCAGCCGCTCGCTGAGCGCATTGTGGAGGGCGCGTTTCGTGAGGATCTGTATTACCGGCTCGCGGTCATCCAGTTGAAGGTGCCGCGCCTGCGAGATCGGCCGGAGGACATCGTGCCGATGGCTCAGCGCTTCGCGGCGGACATCGCCCAGCAAGGTGGGCTGCCGCCGCCCGAGCTGGGCGCCGACGTGCAGGCTGCGCTGCTGCGCTACGGGTGGCCGGGCAACGTGCGGGAGCTGAAGAACATCATCGAGCGGCTCGTGATCATGAGCGAGGGCAGCGTGTTGAGCGTGGCTGACCTACCCAGTGAGATGTGGTCCGGCGCGGACGCGGCCCGGCGCGCGGTGTCCCAGGGCGATTCCCTGGCTGAAGCGGTGGGCCGGCTGGAGCGGGAGATGATTCTGCGGTGCATGGCTCGCACGGGGGGCAATAAGTCCGCGACCGCGGAAGCCCTGGGGATTTCGCGCGTCACGCTCGACGCGAAGCTGCGCAACCACGGCATCACCTGGAAGAGGTAGTCGCCGGGGGCCCGGCCGGCCCTGGGCTCGGGCTCGGGCTCGGAGAAAAATCTCCGGGCCTCTTCTATTGGGAAGTGATTTCAGGCGCTTAAGGCTTTCTTCCCTGCGCGCTGTCGATTCGGATCTTTTTCTCCGAGTGGATCAGCTGGGCCTCGGCGGCCGCCACCGGCGCGCGCGTGAGTGGGCATTCATCGTATGATTGTAGGTGGTTAGAGCTGAGGTAACCTCCAGACCCTGCGTCGACGCGGTGCGTAAAGGCCGGTGTCCGCTGAGGCTGAGGTTCATCGGGGCGGATCTTTTTCTCCGACCTCGAGAGTGTGGGCTACCGCACATTCATAAAAAGACCTGGGAATACAGACGTTTAAGGTGATTCAGGTGTTTGGCCTGTTCCTTGGATAAGTCTCCTCCGACAGCTCGTCACCCAAGGAGAGGCTCTAGATGTTCTGCGCACCCACCGTTCCCTGCCGCGTCACCCACGACGCGGTCCCAACCTCCCGCCGCGCTCCCAATTGGGACCGCCGCGGACACAATGAAGACGCTCGCTTCACCTGCACCGGCCGACCCACCGGTGGCAGTGTCGCGAACGTCGTCGTGCTCACGCACCCTGAGTCGCAGGGCCTGGACCCTAAGGCCTTGGGTGATCTGCAGCTGCTCAAGCGCGTCTGCACCGGTGACCACGATGCCTTCGAGGCCTTCTACAATCGCTTTCGCAACCTGATCGTGGCCTGCACATCTCGCGTGTGCCACCGCTCGGGAGTTCGGCTGCAGGCCGACGACCTCGCGGACCTGCTGTCCGAGGTCACCTTGAACATGGTGGCCAATGACTACCGCCGGCTGCGCCTGTATCGCATTGATGGCGGCTGCTCGGTCTCCAGCTGGGTGGGCGTTATCGCCAGCTCCACCGCGCATGACTTTTTGCGCCGTGAGCGCCGCCGCCGCCTCGACCCCATGGCGGACACGGACCTGGAGCGCATCGCGCCACCCGTGGACGGCCCTGACTTCGACCTCATCGACCGTCAGCAGCGCAGCTTCGTAGACCAGGCGCTGAACAGCTTCTCCGAGCGGGACCGCTACTTCGTGGAGTTGTACTTCGTCGACGCGCTCTCACCTGAGGCCATCGCCGAGAAGATGAGTGTCTCGGTGAGCACGGTCTACAGCAAGAAGGCCAAGATCAAGACGCGCCTGCGCGCGCTCGCCACCGTGGCGGCGTGATGATAGACGCAGGGGGTGGGTGCGCCTCCTGCTGAGGAACCGCCTTTTTCGGGCCGGGCTGCAGACGCCGCAAAGAAGCGTCTGCGTGATCTGATCGAGCAAGAGCGCACACGCGCTCAGTTTCACATCGACCTTATTCGTCGCTCCGAACCGGACGCCTCGCGCGACCGTGTCGCCCACGTGATGCTGGAGCGTTGGACCAAGCTCGCCGCCGTGGAGGGTGGGCTCACTGGCGCCGCCGGCCTGTTTGGCGTGCCGCTCAACTTCCTGCTCTTTTCCTACGCCCAGGTGGCGGTGGTGGTCTCCATCGCGGAGGCCTACGGCATCGTGCTTGAGGGCCGGGCCGGCGAGGAGGCCATGCTCGACGTCATCGGTCGCGCCCACGGCATGCCAGACCTCGTGCGGGCCGGGCCCAGGGTCCTGGGCGCCCTAGCGAAGATGTTTGCGCTCAGGCACGGGCTGGGCACGCTGGGGCGGTTGGTGCCGATGATCGCCGCGCCCATCTCCGCGACCTTGAATCGTCGCGGCATGGTCCGCATTGGCCGCCACGCCATGGAGCGTTTTGGCAACGTCATCATGATCGAATGATCGAGGCGCGTACTCTTGGGCTCAGCGCGCTGGTCGTCGCGGTGCTGGTCTCGGCTCCTGCCGGGGCAGAGGGCCCGGCGAGGGTGCGCGCGAAGGTGGCCGATGACCTTGAGACCGTCGAGGTCGACGTGCAGATGCAGGCCGTGTCTCGCCGGGGGCAGGTGCAGGTCATCCTGCCGGCCCAGCGCTATCAGCATCCGCCAGATCCGCTGCCGCCGCACGCAGAGCGGGAGCTATACTCAAGGGGCGTGGTCAGCGGCGGCTTCGAGCAGGTGGTAGCCACCGTGGGCGGGTTGCCGTGCGAGGGTGGCAGGCGGGCTCTGTCGGATGGCTCCGAGGTCTGGTCCTGTGCCGCGCCCGAAGGGGTCTCGACGGTGCAGGTGCAAGCCAGATTACGGGTGCCGGAGCGTCACGGCCCCTTTTCTAGGCGCGGACGGCAGCTCACCCTAGGCGGCGGCTGGTATCCGATTGTGGCCTCCTCCACGGGCGCGGTCAGCGGCTTCGATTATGACGTGCAGGTGCATGTGCCGGCTGGGTCCGCAGTGGTGCTCGGGGACCGCTGGACGCCCGGCTCGGTGCAGCCCGGGCGCAGAAGCATCACCTGGCAGGGACACAGCCGGCAGGTGCCCCTGGTGGTCCTGCCGCCGTGGACGGGCTCCCGGTCGCTGGCCAAGGGCAGGGCGCGCTTCATCGCGGCCGGCCTTCGTGGACCCACAGGGCAGGGCGAGGCGCTTCGCTACGCGCAGGTGGCTGAGGCCGTCATAGAGAGCCTGGCCTTCCTGCAGGCGGAAGGCATGCCGGTGCCGGCGCGCGAGCACCCGCTACTCATCGTGCAGGCGCCCCTGCGCCACAACCTCGCGCGGGTCGCAGATGGCGTGGTGCTGGTCAGCGATCGTGCCTTTCGCCTGCCGCCCCTGGAGCGCTTTTTGCGCTTTCACCGCTATCCGCTGGTGCGCGCGGTCTACTCCACGTGGTTCCTGAGGGAGCGCCGCGGGCAAGACGCGGCCTTCGACGCCGACGCGGCGGGCGCCTACTTCCGCGACGCCTTTGTGCAACATGGCGCCGGCGCCGCAGAGGATGCCTTCGATGTTCTATCGCTGTGGTCCTTCATCCCTGCGGTGGATTCGCTGCTCTATGCGCCCCAGCTGCCCTTTGTGGGTGCCTATTTTCGGCTGATTCAAGAGCAAGACCACTTGCGGGCCAACCTGGTCAACCCTCCCTCGGTGCGGCCGCTCGGCAAGCTGGCCTACGAGAAGATCTTGGATGCCTTTGGTGCCAAGGCGACCCAAGCCGTCTTTCGCGATGTCGCCAGGGGCCAGAGCCTGCAAGTTTCGCTGCTCACCGACTTGGGCCGCCCAGGCCAGGAGGTTCTCAGCACCTGGTCTGAACGCCACCCCGAGGTGCAATACCGCTTGCTTGATTGGGGTGATGAGCCCGAGCAGGGCCCCGGATGCGCCCCGGCCCCGCGCTGCTACCGGGCCACGGTGCGCATTGAGCGGCTGGGGGAGGTGATCGCGGAACCGCTGACGGTCCGCATCGAGGATGATGAGGGCAGGGTGGTGCAGCGCACCGCCGCGGCGACGAAGCAAGCTATTCGCGTGGTGACGGCTACGCTGGCCGCGCCGCTGGATAGTGTGGTCTTGGACCCCGAGGGGCGCCTCGCGGAGACCCCGAGCGCCCAGATCCCCTCGCCGCGATTTGATAACCGCTCCCACCCTCGGTGGCGGGTTCTGCTCAATAGCTTCAATGTGCTGTACTCGCCCTCGGCCAATAACCTCGATACTGCGCTCGACATTGGCTTTTCTCGGGTTCGGGACGTGCGATGGCGCTTCGCGGCGAGAGCGAGCTATGCGCCCGAGGCGGTGAGCCTTAGCGGCCGGGCGACCTATCGTTTTGGGGAGGCGGTGACGCCGGACAGCCTGAACCAGTGGGTGGGCATGGTGCTGGGCGGCGAGTATCTCAGGCCCCGGTTCGCGGGCACGTTGGACAGCGCCTTCGCCCTGTCGGGCTCGGTCTACTATGGCTATGACGATCGCCGGACTGCGTGGGCGCCGGAGGCCGGCACCGGGCTGCGTGCGAGCCTCAGCGCCTCCCGGGTCTTCGGGCAGCCGGCCGTGGACAGCGGGGTGAGCCAGCAGGCGATCAACCTCACCCTGAGGGGCCTTCGCTCCTGGCGCCTGCACGCCCGCCATCAGCTCTCGCTGCGGGCCAGCTTCGGCGCCTACCTATATGGCACCCCGAGGGTCCAGCTGCGCTACGCCCTGGGCGGACGTCGCAACCTACGCGGCTACGTCGTGGACGATGAAGTGGGTCGCATCCGCGGCATTGCGAGCGCGGAGTGGGTGCACACCTGGGTGCCCGATATGAACCTGAACGCGGCCTGGCTGGTCTGGGTCACGGGCTTGGATGGGGCGCTCTTCGCCGATGTGGCGGTCATCGGCGATGACCTGAGCGACCTCGGTCGCACCGCGCCTCGGGCCGATGTGGGGTATGGGCTTCGCATCTACATCGACTACTTTGGGGTTCGCCCCGGCGTGATGGCGATCGATGTGGCGCTGCCCCTGGTCGATACCCAGGGGCGCTGGAGCGTGGGGCCGCCTGCGGTCTACATCGACTTTGCGCAGTCCTTCTTCGCTTTTTGAACTTGCGCGTGTCGCGAGAGGAAGAAGCTGTGCCGCCGGGCGTAGGAGATGGCGGTTGTTTGGCAGCGCTTTGCCGTGCTAGCGGACCGCGGCTGTCATTCTGAGGACATTCAGAATGGGGCGAAAGGGAGATTGGATGCGAAACGGGGCAATTCGAGGAGCACGCAGGATCGGCACGGTCGCCGCGCTGACCGTGGCAACGACATTCGGCGTGATGGTGGGGGCACCGCAGAAGGCGGAAGCGACGACGACGCGTATTTACACGCTGGGTTCGATGAATCGCTTCATCCTGGATGATACCAACCGGTGGCTGTACCCGCACACCATCACCAAGTACGGCAACCTGTTCTACTTGGAGCTGTTCGGTTCAGCGCCCAGCCAGGGTTCATCTGCGCCGACTTCTAACCGCCAGGCGAGCACCGTCAGCCAGGTCGACCTCGTCGACTCGCTGCGCGTTCAGCAGACCGCGGGCGGCGGCATGATCTTGGGGCTCACCGACGACCTGTTCATGTCGATGCACCTGTCGGACTACGAAGATCCGACTGTGCCGCGCATGCTGAACTGGCTGGCCTCGACCTCGGGCAATGACCCGCGCGGCTTCCCTTGGCTGCCCGACGCGCCGGATGCGCCGGACTCCGCGAACCGCAAGTTCGACGTCTTCTTCGCGTACAACGTTCAGGACCTGCTCCAGCTTGGTTTGCAGCTGTCCTATGGCTCGTCCAACTACTCGCGTAGCCCGAACGATAACGACCCCGAGATCCCCACGAACCTACCGCAGGACAGCGCAGAGCGTCGTTTCGGCGACAAGATTGGCACCAGCGCCTTCTCCTTCTTGCTGTCCGGTGGCCTGACCTTGGGTGAGTTCGCGACCATCGATGCCGGTCTGGGCATGACCTTTCACAGCCTGACCTACAAGCCCAATGAGCGCAGCGGCCTCATCGAGGGCGGCGGTGGTCTCGAGGTGCAAGCCGACGTGCGCGCCATGATTGGCATCACCGAGTGGTGGGAGTTGGTGCCCGCGATGTCCATTCGCAGCACCAGCCTCAAGGCGGCCGACCTGGCGAATTACGCCAACGGCTTGCGCTATGACAACAGCGAGACGGGTCGTGAGGACTACTTCATCACCGACGCTTCGCTGTCAGACTTTGTCTTTGACCTCGGCGTGGCCGGTCACTTCAAGCCCACGGACGCTATCCACTTTTGGGGCGCCATGGGTTTCGAGGTCGTCAAGAGCTCGCAGAAGTTCGAGAACAAGATCCCGGAGTCACCCGACAACGGCAACGTTCGCACCGACCAGAACCTCGAGTTCTACCGCGACTCCTTCGCAACGTCGGCCGTGCCGTACTTCCGCCTCGCGTTGGAGGCTCGGATCTTCAGCTGGCTCGACTTCCGCGGCGGCGTGGTCAAGTACATGCGCAGCACCAAGGTCACCGAGGACCAGGAGGACATCAACAATACGGACTTCAACCGCCTGAACTCCATCTCGCGGGATGAGCCCTTCTTTGACTACTTCCTCGGCTTTGCGGCCCACTACGAGGGTTTCTTCTTGGACTTCCAGATGGACCCGCTGTGGTTCAGCCGTGGTCCTGAGTTCCTCTCCGGTGCCAGCGGCTCGGGCGGCGGCAACATGTTCGTCAATACCAGCCTCGGCTACCGCTTCTAGACCCCTTCGAATCCGCCGGTTTGCGTATCTAGGCGCCCTATCCGCCGATCGTCCGACCCGAAAGGGTCTGCATCGATAGTAGGGCGACTAGATACCATGCGCACTCGACCCAGCTCCTCTCAGCTCCTCTTCGCGCTCAGCTGCAGCGCCTTGCTCGTCACCGCTTGCGGTAGCAGCGACCGTCCCAGCGGGACGAAGCCGACGAACAACAACTCGACGACGAATAACAACACGACCAATAACAACTCGACTGGCGACTGTTCGGCGAACCCGAACAACTGCGCGCCGAACGAGCTGGTTGGTGCGGCACCTGCGTGCAGCTGCTTGAACGTGTGTGCGACCGGTTTCACTTGGAACCCCAGCACCTTGGTGTGTGACCCGAACCAGACCGGCAACGACTCTGGGACGAACACGAATAACAACACCACCAACAACAACACGACGAACAACAACACCACCAACAACAACACGACGAATAACAACACCACGCCGGACGGGGGCACGATGACTGGCCAGTGCCAGACCGCGGCCGACTGCACCGACATGGGTGATGTGTGTATCGATCCTGCGACCGCCGATACCTGCTCGGGTCAAGCGGACTGTGGTTGTTTCACGCCCTGTCAGCCCAACCAGGCGCCCACGGGCTGTGCTTCCGGTGAGGTGTGTTTTTGGAACAACGGTGGCTCTATCCCCGGCCTCTGCGTGGCGGACCAGGGTGGTCAGGCCCACGGCCAGGCCTGCCAGGCCATGTTTGACCCTGCGGGTGGCCTGCTCGGCGATAACTGCGCGACCAACCACTACTGCTGGGGCGCGAGCGCTCAGGCGCCTACCGGCACCTGCAGCCGTCTGTGTCCTCCCAATGATTCCGTCGTCTGTCCCGCCCTCGGCAACTACGCTTGCGATACCAGCGTGAGCCAGGACGGCTCCATCGGCCTGTGCTTCGAGCCTGCGCCGGCCACCTCTGACGACGCTGCCGCCTGCATGTCGGGCGCCGATTGTACCGTCAGCGGCCGTTGCTTGCCCGAGATCGGTGGCCTCTGCGGCGCCGACTGCTCTGGTCTCAAGCGCTGTGGCTCCGGCTCGGCCTGCATCCCATTCAACGCGCCGGTCAATGAGACCTGCGTCTTGGATTGCACCATGGGCGGCAGCTCGGTCTGCGCCGCGCGCAACGCGAACACCGCATGTCACACCTTTGGTGCCGGCACCCCCGACGCGTTCGGCCTGTGCTTTCCCAAGTGCGTGGACGACATGGGTTGCCTGGCCACCGGCGTGACCTGTAACCCCACCACCGGCGAGTGCAGCTGAGTCTGCTCGGCGCCTGACCCTTTCGAGGGGAGGGCGCCACCGCTTCCCGCCTCCCGGCTTGCCTCGTTCTGCCCAGGTCGCTACAGCGGCGGGGTCATGGCAGCGAAGAAGCCCTCTCCCAAAGCCTCAGAACTCGCCGATCCTGAGATCCGCCCCGCACCCAAGGTGGGGCGAAAGGCGCCGGCGTTCAAGTTGCCGGCCCACGACGGCACCGAGGTCGCGCTCAAGGACCTCAAGGGCAAGACGGTCGTCTTGTACTTCTACCCCAAGGACAGCACGCCCGGCTGCACCGTCGAGGCCTGTGGCTTTCGGGACCTCTACGACGACTTGCAGGACATGGGCGCGGTGGTGCTTGGCGTGAGCCGGGACTCTCTCAAGCGCCATCAGAACTTCGCGACGAAACAATCCTTGAACTTCCCGCTGCTGTCCGACCCCGAGGGCAAGGTCATCTCGGCCTACGGGAGCTGGGGCCCTAAGAAGTTCATGGGCCGCGAGTTTGACGGCATCCTGCGGACCACGGTCATCATCGACGCCGAAGGCAAGGTTGCGAAGGTCTATCCCAAGGTGGCCACAAAGACCCATGCCGCCACCGTCCTCGCGGACCTTAAGGAGATCTTGGGAGCATGAGCGAGCCCAGCCCACTTTCGATTCATGCCCTGCGACTGGTCCCGAGGAAGGGGCTGTCGCGCACTGTGCGCCGCTTGGTGCAGGTGCGCTCGGACATGGCCGTTCGCCGTTTTGCGGCGCGCTTCAACCTCGACATGTCCGAGGCTGAGCACCCCATCGAGCATTACAAGAGCATCCTGGAGCTGTTTACGCGTCGCTTGAAACCTGGCCTGCGCCCGGTTGATCCAGATCCTCGGGCCTTCATCAGCCCCGTGGATGGCGCCTTCTTGGTATGCGGGCACGTGGCGGATGGGCCGCTGGTGCAGGCCAAGGGGCGGACCTACAGTCTCGATGCGCTGCTCGCCGAGCCCGGTGCCACGGAGACGTTTCGCAAGGGCAGTTGCATCACGATCTACCTCTCCCCGCGCGACTACCACCGCATTCATAGCCCCGTGGATGGCAGGATCACCGGTTATACCTATGTGCCGGGCGACCTATTTCCCGTGAACCCGGCTGGGGTCGCGCACGTCGACGCGCTCTTTGCGACCAATGAGCGGCTATGTACGCACATCGAGAGCGAGACCTTTGGCCGCGTCGAGGTGGTCAAGGTCGGCGCGACCAACGTGGGGCACATCAAGGTGGCCTATGATGACTCCGTAGCTACGAATACCGGCGGCAAGCGGGTAGAGCACAAGGCCTATGATGCGCCGATCGATGTCGCTCGAGCAGATGAGGTGGGGGTCTTCGAGATGGGCTCCACCGTCGTGCTGGTGACGGAAAAGCGCGTCGACTTCAAAGCGTTCGTGCAGGGGCAGGCCATCAAGCTCGGCGAGAGCTTGGGGCCGCTATCCGACTGAGCGCGAGCGCTGCGTCTGGATGCAAGCCGCCC
>Ga0193954_1000950_pt1 | contig 15660 bp, 9 predicted proteins | sample BB_5_MG_FD_140340 | JGI IMG/M metagenome (GOLD analysis project Ga0193954, IMG submission 140340) | Microbial mat bacterial communities from the Broadkill River, Lewes, Delaware, United States - BB_5_MG | ecosystem: Environmental > Aquatic > Freshwater > River > Microbial mats | place: USA...
ATATAAGTAAAGGGGCTCACATGAGCCCCTTTTTAATTCTACTAACCTTTTGGAATTAATATCCGGGATTTTGGGAAAGATTATCATTCACATCAATTTCCCTTTGAGGAATAGGAAAAACCAGACTTGGAGCATTCCAAGGTACAGTTTCTCCGGCTCGCGTCGCAAGACTATAACCGACAGGCAATTGCCATCTTTGAAGATCATACACTGCATGACCTTCAGCAATAAACTCTCTGATGAATTCCATTCTGATGGAATCCCTTAAATCCATACCTGTCACGGATATATCGGCTAAGTTTGCTCTATTTCTAATCACATTTAACATGTCGGTTGCATCATCTTCACTTCCTCCTGACTCATACAATGACTCAGCACTAATCAAATACATTTCTGCTAGCCTAATAATAGGAAGATTGGCATCATCCGCAATCCACTTGTTTGACCACATCTGATCATCATCTTCCATAAACAATGAGCTCAACCTTGCATCTCCAGCTGGAAATAAATCTAAGGTACTCTGAGGTATTGAAATATCCGCTCTCTCGGTTGGTGAGAAGTAGTCGTTCAAACCTGCATTCGTATTAGATAAATTATCTGTGGAAGTGTGAACTATTGCAAATACAGATTCAAGCGAACTAGCAGGTCCAAATGAACTTGCAGGATTTCCATCTAATGAGAATCCGCCATTGTCAATTACATCATTGGCATAATTATTTGCATTGGTATAATCCTTCATAGTCAAATAAACTCGAGCTAGAAATGCTTTTGCAGAATACATGCTTACTCTTTCGAAAGCAGCTGCAGCTGGTAATAAAGTTTCAGCATCCTCTAAATCGCTCACTATTTGACTAAATACTTCACTCACGGTTGCCCTAGTTGAACCAACTTGTGCATCACTTACATCAGAAGTTCCTGTTAAAATAATTGGTACACCGGGATCAGAAGCTGAGCCTGAATTATAAGGAAGTCCAAAATTTCTCACCAATTCATAATATGTAATGGCGCGTGCAAATAAAACTTCTCCTTTAATACGATCTTGCACAGCCAAAAAAGCAGGATCATCAAGTCCATCAACTAAAGCATCTAGTACCTTATTGGCACGGTTTATTACATCATATCCATCTACCCATAATCGAGTAGATTCTGCGTTAACTGTTGCCATTGTCTTGGATGCAATTTCTGAGTAACTGGTAAATGATCCACCCCAAATTACATATTGAGCCTTCACTTCAGCATCCTGAATCACATTTGCCCCATACACATCTGCATCTTGTAATCCATCGTAAACACCTGCTACTGCATTTTCAAACCCTTGCAATGTGGTAAACACAGCATTATCATCAACTGATTGAAAAGGTGTTGTGTCCAACTCATCCTCACATGAAGTAAAGATTGCCAGAAAAAACACCACGATTAAATATATTTTTTTCATGATTATAGTTTTTAAGTTATAAGCCAATATTTACTCCAAATGTTAATGTTTTTGAAGGAGGTGCCTGGAAAAAATCTTGTCCTTGTCCAATATTTACAGTTCCTTCAGAGCTAACCTCAGGGTCATGTCCACTATAATCATCGAAAGTAAACCAGTTCTGAGCCTGCGCAAAAATTCTAACATTTCTAAGGTGTAAACGTTCTACAATAGTTTTAGGTAAAGTGTAACCAAGAGTAATATTCTTAACCCTTAAATAAGATCCATCTTCAATCCAACGTGAAGAACGTCCAGATCCATTTCCTGAAAATAGTTCAGCTCTAGGTACATCAGTGATATCTCCAGGCTTCTGCCATCTATTTAACTGATCAACTGATTGATTCCAAATACTATTTGCATTATTAGATACAAATCTACCTGCATCACGATAAATGTCATTACCATAAACAAATTGTAAAAGAACACTTAGATCGACTCCCTTATAAGAGAAAGTATTTGTCAAACCACCAGTAAAATCCGGATTTGGATCTCCAACAATCTGTCTGAATTCATCACTATAAGTACTGGTTTTGTTTCCATCCAAATCGTAATACAACGCATTACCATTATCGGGATCAACACCAGCATACTTTACTGTAAAGAAAACACCAATCGGCTCTCCTTCAATTGCTCTAGAAATACCATTTGTAATAATTTGACCATCTAGATTGGTAATTTTGTTCCTATTAAACGCAATATTAAAGTTAGTATTCCATTTAAAATCTTTGACAAAATTTCGAGTATTCAAATTAAATTCGAATCCTTTGTTTTCCAGTTTACCAATATTATCAAAATAGTCCTCGTAACCACTAACCGATGGTAAAATGACATTCAACAATAAGTCTTTTGTTTTCTTAATGTAGTAATCGGCTTCAAGCTCAACTCTATTATTAAATAAACCAATATTTAAACCTACATTAAACTGAGCTGTTTGCTCCCATTTTAAATCTGGATTTGCAAGCTGACTAGGTGCTAATCCCGGTTGTCCGGCATAATCAGATCCTCCAATATACAATCCCCTTGATGGGAAATTTGCACCTGTGGCCTCTGAAGTTGCATCTGATAAAACTTCTGAATTACCAGTTAAACCATAACTAGTACGTACCTTTAGGAATGTCAACCATTCGTTTTCACTCAAAAAATCTTCATCACTAACCACCCAAGCTAAAGATCCTGCCGGGAAATAGGCATATTTATCATTTTCTCCAAATCGAGATGAACCATCTCGTCTCAAAGAAAATTCTGCAAAATATTTATTGTCATAATTGTAATTGATTCTGGAAAAATATCCATCAAGAGCAACATCAGAAATAGAACTACCTCCATTCGTTATATTGGCAGCATTATCCAACGAACTTAAATCATTATTAGGAAATCCTTCTCCGGTAACATTTGAATTCTCAGAACGAGTTTCCTGATAAGAGAAACCCAATAATGCAGAGAAGTTATGCACCTCATTAAAAGTCTTTGAATAACGTAAAGTTTGAGTTTGAATCCAGTTTGTTCTTCTGTAACTAAGAGCCTGACCAATACCTCCGGAACCACCTCCGTCACCAGAATTAACTCCCCAGAATACTTTCTCCGACACATCGATATAATCCAATCCCCATTCTGATCTAAAAACTAAATCAGGAATAATTTCATATTCGGCAAATAAGTTAATGAATGGTCGGATCGTAATAGCCTCATGAGAATTTTCTTCATCTTCTTTTACTAAATTATATGCAATATTATTAAATACATTTACCCCTCTTCCATCATAAAATGTTCCTTCTGGTCCATAAAGTTCAGATCCATCTCCATATATAGGAACATTTGGATAATTTAGAAATGCCGACGTAGAAGGTGACGAAACAGAATTATTATTAGATATTCTTTGATTCACAACACGAGAGAAACCAATATTTGAACCAAATCTCAACTTCTCTGAGAATTTATGATCAACGTTTACACGGGTTGAAAGTCTATCAAATTCGTCTCCAATAGTATAACCTTCCTCTTGTCTATAACTAAACCCAGTATAAAATTGGGTTTTTTCATTTCCTCCTCTAGCAGATAAACTCCATTCGTGTATACTACCAGTTCTTGATACAGCATCCCACCAATTAGTATTGATTTGTTCTTCCGGACTTCCCAATATCTGAGGATCCGAATCTCCAGCATTAAAATTGGACTCATTCCAAAGTTCAGCAAACTGAGTTCCATTTAAAACATCAAACGTATTGGTTTCCTTCAATATACCACCATAGTAAGAAAAGTCAATTTGAGTTTTTCCAGCCTTACCTCTCTTAGTAGTAATCAAAATTACACCGTTAGAAGCTCTTGCACCATATAATGAAGAAGATGCCGCATCTTTCAGAACTTGAATAGACTCTATATCGTTTGGATTAATATTAGCCAATGGTGATTGCTGTGTGTTATTCCCTGTATACCCAATAATATAATCTCCTTGTGGAACACCATCGATAACATATAACGGCTGAGAACTAGCACCTATAGATGAAGTTCCTCGAATACGCACTGAATTAGCCTCACCTGTACGAGAACTGGTATTAATCTGTACACCTGCAGTTTGACCTTGCAAGGCATTCTCAAAACTCGGAATTGGAACATTCTTTAATTGTTCTGATTTTATACCAGCAACAGATCCTGTTAAGTCTCTTTTTCGCTGCGAACCATAAGCCACAACAACAACCTCGTCCATACCAACAGAAAGTGCACTTAAAACAATGTCGATTACATTTTGATCACCAACTAATACTTCCTGCGATTGCATTCCTACAAAACTGAACACCAAGATATCTGTACTTTTTGCATCAATAGCATATTTTCCATCAATATTGGTACTTGATCCTGTAGTTGTTCCTTTGATAATAACGGATACTCCTGGGAGTCCCAGACCATCATCACTTCCGGTTACAGTACCGGTTACCTGTTTTGTTTGGGCATTTATCAGTTGAATTGACATGATAAAAGCACAAACAATAAATATCAGTCTTTTCATGAAATTAATTTTTAGTTAGTCTTTCACATTAAACTTTCGAGCATATAAGAGCTCGCTATAACAATATAGCTTTAAGTAATATGGTTTTCTGTATACATTTTATTCTCTCTAATACAATTTGATGTACCTGAGTGTAAATTCTAAATATCCATTTAGAACAAAATGCAATTGATGCTTCCTGCATCATAGAACAATTCAATACTCAAATTATAGAACTGATTGCTCTTCCAATAAATAATGGTGGATTCGGGCTTAAAGCTAGAAGGGATAAAATAACAATCGCTATGAATCATTAATGCCGACAAATAATGATTAATATAACGATTCAACGATTACTAAAAAGTAATCGACTTTAATGACAAATTAAATTCTTAATTGAATTTTTCAGATAGTAATTTCATAACAAAGGTTTTTTATAGGTTAGCAGAATTTTTATAAACACTATTCGACATTCCCCTACAGAATCGAATTAAATTAGTGCTTTCAATATCGAATATGATTATTCAAATCATTTCCTTCATTCAATTTAAGACTTTTTTTTGAAAAAAAATAAAATAAAAATAGATTCTTATAAGATTCCTTTTAATATACACCTGGTTATTACACCTATCCTCTTTTCAAAATTACCTCTTAAGGATAATTTTCATAACAATTTCATTGACATTACAATACTAAGGTTGAATTGAAGTTTTTCCTTAGACAACTGTTAAGGCTTTCCAATTTGGTGATGGTTTTACCAATATGATTACACCAACTTTGGGAGTATTGATTGGAGTACTTGGTGTTGCCAAAATTCCATACGATAAGTGCGTAAAATGGATAGGTGGATTCATGGCAATTCTGCTTCTTTTAGAATTGCTACTATTATTTCCAACCGTAGCCATGGAATTAAACGAATTCGAAAAATAAAAACAAATAAGTAAAGGGGCTCACATGAGCCCCTTTTTAATTCTACTAACCTTTATCACTAATATCCGTCGTTCTGGATTAAATTATCATTTACATCCATTTCTCTCTTCGGAATAGGCATAACCAATGATGGGGCATCATATGCTAAAGTTCCTACCGATTCTTTCCAACGCTTAATATCGTGAAGTCTAAATCCTTCAAATGCCAATTCAAGCTTCCTTTCGGTTCTAATTATATTCTGAGTAACCGATCCTAAAGGAGATAATCCAGCTCTGTCGCGAATAGTATTTATATCTTCCAAAGGAGTTGCTCCAAGTGTGTTTCCACTCTCGAAATTTCCTTCTGCCCTGGTCAAATACATTTCTGCCAAACGAACAAATGTTAAGTTTGTTTTAAAATCAAGCCACTTTGCACAATAATTTCCACCTGAAGCATTTGAACCAAATCCCAAATAATAAATACTATTTACATCCGTAATTTTTGAATCATCATCTAAATCCGTTTGAATCAATCCTCTTAAATCACCAGCTTCGTATTTATCGGTTTGCACATTTGTAATTTGAAAATCGGATCTTCCTGTAGCATCTGTACTGGCATAAAAAGTTGCCATACCAGCATTATTCTCCCCGATATTATCATCATTATTTTGCTGAAAAGTAAAAATATCCTCAAAACCATTTGTCTCGTTATTGTAGGCATCAAAAGGATTCTCTGCTAAATCAAATCCGCCTTCAGTTATTACATAATTGGCTTCAATTGCCGCTTCCTCATACATTCCTTTTTGTAAATAAATCCTGGACAAAATTGCTGCTGCAGCATATTTATTTGCATAAAAGCTACTATTCCCTAATAAACTTTTCGCCATAGATAAATCTGAAATCGCCAAATTATACACTTCTTCGACTGTAGATCGTGCCGGATATTCCACTTTACTAACATCAAAATTAGACTTCAGTACTATAGGAACCCCAAGTTGAGTATTCGATTGACCTGCCTCATAAGGTTTAGCATAAAATCTCACTAAATCAAAATACACTAATCCACGCAAGAAATATGCTTGTCCACTCAGTTCATCTCTATCACCTTCATCAAGTACATCAGTATAATCAAGAACAATATTAGCTCTATTTATTGCATCGTAAGCCAATTCCCAAGCATCATCAGCCCAAGAAAAATCATCAACCAAATTTTTACTTATTAAATCGCGAGGTTGAGAAAAGGTTCCTCTAAAGTCAAATTCACCATCATCAGCCAACAACTCACTAAAATGAAACAAATTTTGACCGTAAGCATCTCTAACAACAGGATAAGTACCTACCAAAGTAAGTTCAATACTTCCAGCATCAGTTAATACTTGATCTGTATCAATTGACTGTTGTGGGTCCAAGTCCAAAAAGCTATCGCATCCTGCAAAAATGAAGATGGATAAAACGATTAATATTGATTTTATAAATTTCATATATTTTATTTTTTTTGGATTAGAAACTTAAATTAACTCCGAACATATATGTTTTTGCCTGAGGAGTGGAATAATAATCAATTCCTTGACGTATATTGGTAGTCAACTGTGTTCGATTACTTCCTGGAGCACTTACCTCTGGATCCCATCCCTTGAAATCAGTATGTGTCCATAAGTTTTGCCCTGTAAAGTATATTCGCACTTTATTAACATTAATCTTCTGTGTCAAGCTCTTAGGCAAAGTATATCCCAGTGTCAAATCCTTCAAACGAATATAAGATCCATCAGAAATCCATCTGGAAGAAGTTCTTGTTCCATTACTATCTCCAAATCTTGCTTGTGGAATATCAGTAATGTCACCAGGCTTTTGCCAACGATCCAACTGATCACGAGTTTGATTATCCACCCAATCACCATTGGCAGACATAAAACGCCCAGCATCGTTGTAGATATCATTTCCATATACAAATTGAAAGAAAATTCTAGCGTCAAATCCCTTATATGAAAAAGTATTGTCCAATCCTCCGAAAAAATCAGGATTAGGATCACCAACAACCATATCCTCTGCGAGATTATAATTATTTGTAGTTTCATCACTTCCTTCCTCAATATAGTATAGAGCATCTCCATTATCTGAATCAACTCCGGCATATTTTTTCATGTAAAATACACCAATTGGTTCCCCTACCATAACTCTATTTACGCCACTTTGGATAGGATCAATTAGTTTGATGATTTCATTTTTATTAAATGCAATATTGAAACTAGTACTCCAAGTAAAATCTCCAATTAAATTATTGGAATTTATAGTAAACTCCCATCCTTTATTTTCCAATTCACCAACGTTTTCTGCTATACTTGAATAACCAGATGTATATGGCAATAATCTATCCAATAATAAATCGGTAGTCTTTTTATAATAGTAATCGATCTCACCATTTATTCGATTATCAAATAATCCAAAATCAATTCCAATATCAGTTTGTGCAGTTTTCTCCCACTGCAATTTTGAATTTGCTAACTGTGTAGGCTCAATAGCTGAATTTCCAGAATATCTTGTTCCGCCAAATAATCCTCGGGAAGGGAAATTTCCAATTTCTGAATTCCCAGTAATACCATATGAAGCTCGAAGTTTCAGGAAGCTCATCATTGGATTATCTAACAAGAAATCTTCCTTAGATATAATCCATCCTAGAGAACCAGCATAAAATCCACCATAACGATTATCATCACCAAACTTACTAGACCCGTCAACACGATAACTTAAAGTTGCAAGATATCTATCCAAATACTTGTAGTTTAATCGAGAAAAATAAGATAAGTATGAATATTCTGTTTTAGAGCTAAAAAAATCATCATTTTCTGCAGCTGAAGCTATCGTTTGAAAATCATCCGATGGAAATCCTTTTCCACCAACTCTATCGATACGGCTTTCTGCTTTTTGAATGGACATTCCTAATACCGCCTCAAGTCTATGATTTTCATTAAACTCTTTAGTAAAGGTGAAATAATTATCTAACGAGTAGTTTAATACATTCACATTTCTCAAATACGCCTTACCAGCTGGTGCACCATCGTCAGTTTTTCTACTCCAATATTGATCTTCCCTTTGATTAAGATTATCAAGTCCAAATACTGATTTAAAAGATAATTCAGGAAGAATCTTATAATCTACATAGGCATTAGCAAATGTTCTGTAGACTAGAGTTTCATACGAATTGTATTTAGACGCTAACAATCCATTAAAATAAAATGTATCTCCAAAAGGTTCACCTGATTCATCATAAGCTGGAAAATAAGGAGCCTGAGCAATTAATTGAGTTGGAGTTGAAAATGCATTATCATCAGATACACGATCTAAAACACTCCTGACAAAATTAAATTTTATGCCAAAATCTATTTTTTCACTAAGTTGGTGATCCAGATTCAATCTACCACTCATACGTTTGAAATCATTATCAATCAAAATACCTTCCTGATCTGAATATGACAAACCTGCATAAAATCGGGTTTTCTCATTTCCACCTGAAGCACTTATATTATAATTAGATGAAACGGCAGTTCTAAACATTTCATCTTGCCAATCGGTATCAGCTGTTTCATCTATAGAACTAAAACCACCCCAATCAAGTATCGATTCCTGACCGTTCATACCTGGAGATAGAGCCCAACCAGAATTCTCCATTCCTTCACCAAGAAGCTCAACATACTCCTGAGTATTCAAAACATCCAATCTATTGGTTTCTTTAGCTATAGCAACTGAATAATTAACATTTATTACTGTTTTCTTATTTTTCCCACCTGATTTAGTCGTAATAATTACAACTCCATTAGAGGCTCTGGATCCATATATAGAAGCAGCAGATGCATCTTTTAATATTTGAATCGAAGCGATATCATCAAAGTTTAAATCAGCAATTGGGTTCGTTGGTTGATTACCTGTACTTCCTTGGTCTTGAGATGTAACAACCACTCCATCTACAACATACAAAGGTTGGTTACTCGCGCTCAACGAAGAAGCTCCTCTTACACGAATATTAATTCCTTCACCAAGTTTTCCTGTACTTTGTTGAATAAAAACTCCAGATGTTTTTCCTTGCATCGAAGTCTCAAAAGAAGGCGCAGGTACTTTTTGCAACCCTTCAATATCAACTTTTGAAATTGCACCTGTCAATTCAGATTTTATCTGTTTTCCGTATCCAACAACCACAACTTCATCCATTCCGATACTTTCTGTGTCCAGGGAAATATTAATAACGGTTTGTTCACCAACAAGAATTTCTTGTGTTACCATGCCAACAAAACTAAACACCAGGTAATCCGTAGGCTTAGCATCAATGGAATACTTCCCATCTATATTAGTACTAGTTCCAGTAGTAGTTCCTTTAATAACAACAGAAACACCTGGCATTGCTATACCGTCATCTGAACCTGTAACGGTACCTGAAATCTGTTTTGCTTGTGCATTTATTAGCTGTATTGACATAATAAATAAACAAACAGTAAATATCAGTCTTTTCATGAAATTAAATTTTAGTTAGTATTTCATAATAAATCTTTCGAGTATCCATACTCGAATAAATAAAATAAAGCTTTAACTGATTGATTTCCTTGGAATACACTATAGCTATGCAAGTACACTTATAGGTACCTGATCACTGACTCATAACAATCATGTTTGAATCACAATGCGAATACTCGTGTATTAAAAGAACATTCCAGTATCAATCTCTGATCTGATAGTCCTCCATAATAAATAGTGGTGTTTTCGGGCTTAAAGCTTGGAGAGATAAAATTGCAATCGATATTCTTTATTACTGCCGACAAGAAATAAATGAATAGCGAATCTTTATTTACAATAATTTTGTAAACAATTGGGTTTTTAATTTAAATTCTCACAGGAATTTTCTCAATAATAATTTCATTATTACAATATTTAGGTTAGTAGAATAGTTTCTGGCATTTTTCACTTCAAACAATAATAAATTAACATTGTATTTAAACGCCCTACATTAATAAGATGATTAACAACCCATCTACCCCATCTAATTTAACACTTTTTTTTTAAATAAAACAAAATAAAAAATGAGATCTTATAAGATCCCATTCAATATAAAACTAATTATTGTTATTCTCCTTCTGAAATTGCCTCTACCGGACAAACTTCCGCACATGCTGCACAGTCGATACAAGTATCCGGATCGATAACATAAATATCTCCTTCCGAAATAGCATCCACCGGACATTCATTGATACATGAACCACAAGCAGTGCAATCATCTGAAATAACGTAAGCCATAATTTATTTCTTTTTAGTGTAAAATTGATAATATATTATTACTGATTAAGACTAAATTTACGACATGAATATTTTTCAAACAAGACCTTAATATCCTAAATTCTTATTTATATTAATTCCAAACAAATCATTATATTTAGCCTCATTCTTACTGATCAAATAAAAAAACAATAATCTATATATGGAATTTGAATTCAATACAGTAGCAATTGCATTTGGAATGACCTTATTCGCAGGTCTTGCCACGGGAATAGGAAGTGCTATTGCTTTTTTTGCAAAACGCACCAACACTAAATTCTTAGCACTTTCTCTTGGATTTTCTGCTGGTGTTATGATTTATGTCTCATTAGTCGAAATATTTCAAAAAGCAAAAGATGCACTCATACTTGACCATGGCGTAGTATCGGGTACCTGGTATACTGTAATATCATTCTTTGGCGGAATATTATTCATTGCCATTATCGATAAAATGATTCCTTCATTTGAAAATCCTCATGAAGTAAAGAAGATTGAAGATCTTGATGGTAAAAAGCCTATCGATCGAAAATTAATGAGAATGGGAATGTTCTCTGCATTGGCAATTGGAATTCATAATTTCCCTGAAGGTTTAGCCACATTTGCAGCTGCTTTAACCGATCCAACCATCGCTATTCCAATTGCAGTAGCAATTGCCATACACAATGTTCCGGAAGGAATTGCAGTTTCTGTTCCTATTTATTATGCAACTGGAAGTAGAAAAAAAGCATTTTTATATTCCTTTCTTTCAGGATTAGCTGAACCTGTAGGCGCTTTAATTGGTTTCATTTTAATCTACTCTTTCCTAGGATTAAACAATACTATATTTGGTGTCTTATTTGGTGGTGTTGCTGGTATTATGGTTTTCATCTCCTTAGATGAATTATTGCCTACCGCAGAAGAGTATGGAGAACATCACGTTGCCATTTACGGATTAATTGCAGGTATGGCAGTCATGGCTTTAAGTTTATTACTGTTTCTTTAAAATACAAAAGCCTCAAATTGAGGCTTTTTCTTTTTTCTTTTCTTCTTTCTGATAATACTTACAATACTCCTTCAATCCACAAGGTTTACATTTCGGCTTACGCGCCAAACAAACATATCTCCCATGCAAAATAATCCAATGATGAGCTGTTGCAATTAACTCTTCAGGAATATTTTTCACTAGCTGCTTTTCCGTTTCTAATGGAGTTTTTGAATTTGTGGTTAAACCTAATCTTTCTGAAACCCTAAAAACATGAGTATCTACAGCCATAGCAGGTTTGTCGTACACCACCGATGCAATAACATTTGCTGTTTTTCGTCCAACACCAGGTAATTTTTGCAATTCCTTAATATCATCTGGTACAATTTCCTTAAAATCTTCAACCAACATTTTAGCCATTCCTAATAAATGTTTGGCTTTGTTGTTTGGATAAGAACAAGAACGAATCAAATCAAAAATATCATCTTGCGTAGCATGAGATAAATCGAATGCACTCGAATATCGATCGAATAAAGGCGGAGTAATTTGATTCACTCTTTTATCGGTACATTGTGCTGATAATATTACTGCAACCAGCAATTCATATGGATTGGTATAATTTAATTCTGTTTCAGCAATGGGCATGTTTTCCTGAAACCAAGCTATTACTTTTTCAAACCGTTCTTTCTTACGCATAAGTTTCTTAATTTATTCTGAAGAAGAACGAAAATACTAAACTCTCCCTAAAAATTAGTTCTTAACTAAAGAAATCAATACAATTTATAAAGCAAATGCAATTGCAAGCTACTTATTTGTAAATTTGCAATCACATATTTAAGAATTGAGCCAAATGATATCATATTTACAGGTTGAAAACCTTAGCAAAAGTTACGGAGATCTTACGTTATTCGAAGGAATACACTTTGGTGTTGGACAAGGGCAAAAGATTGCGCTTATTGCCAAAAACGGAACGGGCAAAACTTCTCTTCTAAACATTATTGCTGGAAAAGATTCTCAGGATAATGGTGAAATTATCTTTCGTAATGATATCAAACTAGCATATCTTCAACAAAATCCTGAACTGGATAATAACAATACCGTTCTTAATGAGGTTTTCAATTCAGATGATCCAGTTCTTTCTGTTATTAGAGATTACGAAAAAGTAATTAATGATAACGATGAAGAAAAAATGACCGAAATTCTTGAAAAAATGGACCAGTATAAAGCCTGGGATTACGAGAATAAGGTAAAACAGATTCTTTCAAAACTTAAAATTACAAAATTCGATCAGATAATTGGAGAACTTTCAGGTGGACAAAAAAAGAGAGTTGGTTTGGCAAAAGTTCTAATAACTGATCCTGATTTTTTGATTTTGGATGAGCCTACTAACCATTTGGATCTTGAAATGATTGAGTGGCTTGAGGAATATTTAAATAAATCGAAAGGCACACTTTTAATGGTGACACACGACAGATATTTTCTGGATCGTGTTTGCAATGAAATTATTGAAATGGATGCCAATTCCATTTATACCTACAAAGGAAACTATTCGTATTATCTTGATAAAAGATCAGAACGTATTGAAAACACTAATGCTGAGGTTGGTAAGGCACAGAAACTTTTAAAAACAGAACAGGAATGGATGCGAAGAATGCCACAAGCGCGAGGAACCAAAGCAAAATATCGTATTGATGCCTTTTACGATTTAAAAAAGAAGGCTGCTGGCGGATTCCGTGAAGACAGCATGGATTTAGATATTAAATCAGCTCGTTTGGGTAAAAAAATACTTGAGCTGGAAGGTTTACACAAAAGCTATGGTGATCTCAAAATTCTGGAAGACTTTAGTTACAAATTCCAACGAGGAGAGAAAATTGGTATTGTTGGTAAAAACGGAACTGGAAAATCAACCTTTCTGAATATCATTACCCGTAATATGGAAGCTGATTCTGGTTCTATCGAAATTGGTGAAACTGTAGTTTATGGATACTACAAACAGGATGGAATTACAATCAACGAAAACGAAAAAATTATTGATGTAATCAAAGATATTGCCGAATCAATTGATTTAGGTAATGGCAAAGTGATGTCGGCCTCTCAATTTTTGGAGTATTTCCTTTTCCCTACAAAAACACAATACAATTACGTTTCGAAATTAAGCGGTGGAGAAAAGCGTCGTTTGTATTTAATGACGGTTCTGATGAAAAATCCAAACTTCCTTATCTTGGATGAGCCTACAAATGATCTTGATATCATGACCTTAAACGTTCTGGAGGAATACTTAATGAACTTTAAAGGTTGTTTGATCATTGTTTCTCACGACAGATATTTCATGGATAAGGTGGTTGATCAGATGTTTGTATTTGAAGGAATGGGAAAAATTAGAAACTTCCCAGGCAATTACACAATTTATCGCGATACTGTTGAGGAAGAAGAAAAAGAACTAAAAAAAGTAGAAAAAACAGTAAAGCCGAAAAAAGAAAAACCAAAATCGAACAATACAACTAAAAAACTATCCTTTAACGAAAAAAGAGAATTTGAGCAATTAGAAGTTGATTTGGAAAACTTAAATACAGAAAAATGTGAACTCGAAACGGCAATGAGTTCGGGAACCTTATCGAATGATGATTTGATTCAAAAATCAACAAGAATTGAAGAGGTGATCAACTTGATTGATGAAAAAGAACTAAGATGGCTTGAATTAAGTGAAAGAGCCTAATCGTTAAGCTCTGTTAAACATGTTTTCTTTTTTTGTGAATCGATAGAAAAATAAGAGCTTTGTAGTTCTAAGCCGTTAGTGCATGAAAGATTTTACCTCAGGAAACGTAAGCAAATTAATTTTCCAATTTACCCTCCCAATGCTTTTGGGAAATGTATTTCAGCAACTGTATAATGTTGTTGATAGTATTATTGTGGGTAAAGTTCTGGGAAAGGAAGCTCTTGCTTCTGTAGGTGCATCTTTCCCAATTATCTTTACTCTTATTGCACTGTTAATTGGTATTGGTTCAGGGTTTTCAATAATCATATCTCAATTTTATGGTGCCAAAGATATCGACAAAGTAAAACGCTCTATCGATACCATGTACATCTTTTTGTTTGTTGCAGGTTTATTGGTTACAGTATTTGGTATTTATTTTAGCGAAGAACTATTTCTATTGCTACAATTGCCAAAAGAGCTTATACCACAGGCTACAACATATCTAAACGTATACATGGCAGGAATGATTCTCTTCTTCGGATTCAACGGAACCAGTTCTGTTCTTCGGGGATTGGGCGATTCAAAAACCCCTCTTTACTTTTTAATACTTGCATCCATCTTCAATATTATTTTTGATGTACTGTTTGTGATGGTATTTAATTGGGGAATTGCAGGAGCTGCCTGGGCAACTGTAATTGCGCAAGGTGGAGCTTTTGTAACAGGAATTATTTACCTGAACAGAACTCACAATATCATGAAATTCTCACTTTGGGAATTGGGATTCGATAAAGAATTATTCATTAAAAGTTTAAAGATTGGATTACCATCGGGTTTACAACACACTTTTGTGGCATTGGGAATGATGGCACTACTTGGTATTGTTAACACCTTTGGAACAGATGTGATCGCTGCATACACTGCAGCAGGCAGAATCGATTCTTTAGCTATGATGCCTGCTATGAATTTCTCTCAAGCGGTAGCAGCTTTTGTTGGTCAGAATCTGGGCGCGAATAAAATAGATAGAGTTCGTAAAGGATTCAAGGTAACCTTTATCATGTCGAATCTGTTCTGTCTTTTTATGACTGCAATTATTGTGATATTCGGTAGCCAGCTCATGAAAATGTTTACCACCGACCCTAACGTTATTGCAATTGGAGAAAAGTACCTGATTATTGTAAGTTCATTCTATCTTCTTTTCTCTACCATGTTTACAACGAACGGTGTTCTGCGTGGTGCTGGAGACACTCTAATTCCGATGTTTATAACTCTGTTCTCCCTTTGGATCATTCGAATTCCGGGAGCATATTTTCTTTCTGATAAAATTGGAGAAACCGGCATTTGGTG
>Ga0193954_1000954_pt1 | contig 15639 bp, 15 predicted proteins | sample BB_5_MG_FD_140340 | JGI IMG/M metagenome (GOLD analysis project Ga0193954, IMG submission 140340) | Microbial mat bacterial communities from the Broadkill River, Lewes, Delaware, United States - BB_5_MG | ecosystem: Environmental > Aquatic > Freshwater > River > Microbial mats | place: USA...
TAATTCATGCTATTCCAAAAGGATTATAGCATGAATACTTTTTTTGCTAATTTAAAAACATTTGACACTAACTCAAAAGTGTTTTCTAATACTGAAAACTCATCGTTTTCATTTAAAGTAGGTTCTGGTAGATTTGGTTTTGATTTCATAAGCAGTAATTCATGGTAGATTTGGGGCAAAAAGGTAAATTAAGTTTATGGTAAATCAGGTTAATTTAATTCATTTTGTTTGGGACTGCAATATGTAATTTATTTTTATTAAACCAGCTAAAACACATAATTAATCGTTGAAATACACTTAATTTTAACATTTAACATATTTTATTGTTATTTTTCGTACAAAAAAACCGCTATACATTAGCGGTTTTAAATTTATTATGTAAGCTATTTTTATAATTCCATTTCGGGAATATCACCTTCAATAATCAATTCTCCTTCTGTTGCTTTTTTTATCTCTTCTACAGAAACACCTGGTGCGCGTTCTAAAAGTTTAAATCCTTTTGGTGTTACTTCTATAACAGCCAAGTTTGTTACTATTTTCTTTACACAGGCAACTCCAGTTAAAGGTAAAGAACACTCTTTCAATAACTTAGATTCACCTGCTCTATTAGTATGCATCATGGCAACGATAATATTTTCTGCGCTAGCAACTAAATCCATAGCACCTCCCATACCTTTAACCATTTTACCTGGAATTTTCCAATTAGCTATATCTCCTTTTTCTGACACTTCCATCGATCCAAGTATTGTTAAATCAACATGTTGACCTCTAATCATCGCAAAACTTGTTGCTGAATCAAAAAATGAAGCTCCAGGCAAAGTCGTTATGGTCTGTTTTCCTGCATTAATAATATCTGCATCTTCATCTCCTTCAAAAGGAAAAGGTCCCATTCCTAAAACACCATTTTCACTTTGAAATTCGACATCAATGTCGTCTCTTACAAAATTTGCTACTAATGTTGGAATCCCAATTCCTAAATTAACATAGTAACCGTCTTTTACTTCCTTTGCAATTCGTTTTGCTATTCCGTTTTTATCTAACATAACTATGCTCTTTGTCTAACTGTTAATTGTTCTATTCTTTTTTCATATGTCTCACCTTGAAAAATACGTTGAACAAAAATGCCAGGAATATGTATTTGATTAGGATCTAAATCACCTACTGGAACTAATTCTTCAACCTCAACAACAGTAATTTTAGCTGCTCCACACATGTTTGGATTAAAATTTCTTGCTGTTCCTTTAAAAATTAAGTTTCCTGCAGCATCGCCTTTCCATGCTTTTATAAAAGCAAAATCGGCTTTAAACGCATGCTCTAACACATACATTTTACCATCAAACTCTCTTGTTTCTTTACCTTCTGCAACTTCTGTTCCGTAACCCGCTGGAGTATAAAACGCAGGAAAACCTGCCTGTGCTGCTCTAGCGCGCTCAGCTAATGTTCCTTGAGGTATTAACTCAACATCTAACTCACCTGAAAGCATTTGACGTTCAAACTCATCATTTTCGCCTACATAAGAGGAAATCATTTTTTTGATTTGTTTTTGATGTAGTAATAAACCCAAACCAAAATCATCGACTCCTGCATTATTAGAAATACAGGTTAAACCTTTTACTTTGCGTTTTACAAGTTCTGCAATGGCATTTTCTGGAATTCCAGATAATCCAAAACCGCCAAACATAAAGGTCATATTATCACTAACACCTTTTAGCGCCTCTGTAATATTGTCCACTTTTTTATTAATCATATATAAAGAAATTTTGCTTCTGAAAAATACAAAACTATGCTCTTACTTTATAATATATAGTCATAAAATAAGGGTGTGACTATTGCAGATTATTAGAAATCGAAGTCAATAACCCCTTCTGGGTCTTCGTTGCCACCAAGATCGCCTTCTCCTTTAACATCACAATCAATATTAATGGTTAAATTTGAAGGTTTTTCAAATTCATCTTTTGAAATATCTAAAGTTTCATCTTCATAGCAAGCTTTCATATATAAACCCCATATTGGTAATGCCATAGACGCACCTTGACCATAGGTAATAGATCTAAAATGTACAGATCTATCTTCAGCTCCAACCCAAACTCCGGTAACTAAATTTGGCACCATACCCATAAACCAACCATCACTTTGATTTTGAGTTGTTCCTGTTTTACCTGCAATTGGATTGTCTAATTCATAAGGATAACCCGTCATTATCTCTCTATACATTGTATTGTATTTATCTACACCTTTAGACCTTAGACGTCCTCCAGAAGATCCTGCTTGAGTAACTCCTTCCATTAAGTTTACAGTTACATAAGCAACCTCTTCACTTAGAACATCCTTACTTTCTGGCGTAAACTGATAAAGTACTGTTCCGTTTTTATCCTCAATGCGTGTTACCATTACAGGTTTATTATATACTCCTTTGTTTGCAAATGTAGAATAGGCAGCAACCATCTCGTAAACACTAATCTCTGTCGTACCCAATGCAATTGCTGGTACAGGTAAAATATCTGAAGTAACCCCTAATTTTTTTGCCATTTCTACAACTGGTTGCGGTCCAATTTCGTTAATTAAACGCGCTGTTACTGTATTGGTAGAACTTGCCAAAGCATCTTTAAGGGTTTGTTTCCCTGAGTAATTTCCATCAGAATTCTTAGTCGTCCAAGGTTCTGGATTTCCAAATTTATTGGCTTCAATAGTTATTGGAGTTCTTGGAAATGAATCGCAAGGAGAAAATTGTAATTGATCTATCGCTGTGGCATAAACAAAAGGTTTAAACGTAGAACCTACTTGCCTTGTTCCTTGTTTTACCATATCGTATTGGAAGTGTTTATAATTCATACCTCCTACCCAAGCTTTTACATGACCTGTCAATGGGTCCATAGACATCATACCTGGACGGAAAAAAGATTTATAATAACGCATAGAATCTATAGGTTTCATAACCGTATCTACTTCGCTTGCTTTTCCATTTACCCATTTAAAAACCGTCATTTCTATTGGTTTTTGAAACGAAGCTCTAATCTCTTTTTCAGATTTCCCCTGACTTTTAAGCACCCTCCAACGCTCACCACGTTTCATATGATCGTTTAGTAATTTATCAACCTCTGAGGTACTTAAACCTAGAAACGGTGTTGTTTTATTACGTTTTGGAGTATTTTGATTGTTAAATTCTGCTTGTAATCGCGGCATGTGTTGCTCAATAGCATCTTCTGCATATTGTTGCATTCGGGAATCTATTGTTGTATAGATTTTTAAACCATCTGTGTATAAGTCGTATTTACTACCATCTGGTTTTCTATTCTTTTTATCACTTGTCCATTCTTTCATGAAACCTCTAAGGTATTCTCTAAAATAAGTAGCAATCCCTTCACGATGTGATTCTGGAGAATAATTTAAATCTAACTCTGTTTTTTGAAGTGAATCTTTTACGTCTTCAGTAATGAATCCATATTTTTTCATTTGAGCTAAAACAACATTACGTCTATTTCTAGTCCCAACAGGGTTTCTATGTGGTCTAGGATTGTATAAGGTTGGATTTTTTAACATTCCTACAATCATAGCCGATTCCTTAATATCTAAATCTTTAGGTTCTTTACCAAAATATATTCTAGCGGCACTACGTATACCATCTGCATTGTTATTGAAATCAACAATGTTAAGATATTGGGCTATAATTTCTTCTTTTGTGTATTGACGTTCTAAACGAATAGCAATAATCCATTCTCTTACTTTCTGAGAAAGACGTTCAATAATATTACTAGACACTTGTTTTGTAAATAAATTCTTAGCTAATTGTTGAGAGATTGTACTAGCTCCTCCTCCGCTTCCTAATTTATAAATAGCTCTTAGTGTACCTCTGCCGTCAATACCTGAATGTTCGTAATGACGCACATCTTCAGTCGCAATTAAAGCATCTACAATATTTTGAGGTAATTCTTTAAAATCTACAGGCGTTCTATTATCGTTAAAATAGAATTTACCTAATGTTTTATCATCTGAAGAAATGATTTCCGAAGCTAAATTAGTTTCAGGATTTTCTAACTTGGTGTGATCTGGCATTTCGCCTAAAAATCCCCAAGAAGCGAATAGAAATAATAATACAAAGGCTAAAACACCTCCTAAAAATACCATCCAAAACCAACGTACATATTTTGAAAAATCTAAAGTTTCTGGTTTAGATTTCGTTGTTTTCTTTTTTGCCATAATTACTACTTTTGAGCCTGTTCTACTCTAAAACCAATATCTGTTATACCTTCTAAATTTTTAACTCCATTAACATCGCCATTATGTCTCATGGCATGTTGAATATTTACGGTGTAATCTCCTTCTTCATTAAACCTAAAGGGTTCTTTATAACCTCTAAACCACAATTTATTCTCTTTTAAGTCTGAAAAACCTGTTCCTAACAATTCTCCATTTGGAGCTGCCATTTTATATTCTAAAGTGTCTTTTACTGCTTTTCCGTTTGGATAATTTAATTCTACTATAAGAAATAAGTTACTAAATTTATAAGCATCTGTATTTCTTAAATTAACAAACAAATTGTAATTTTTTAAAGTATCAGGTGCTTTAAAATTAAAACTAGCAACAGAATCCTTATGCCATTGATTTGGAACTGATTTATATTGGTCAAACACAGCTTCTGAGTCACAACTCGCCAATAAAAAACAACTGATTATAACCAAAAATAATCCATTAGTCTTTCTTCGCATTTGTATTTGTTTTGGCTTTTGGTTTTTGATTACGGCTTCGATTTTGAGTTTTATTTTTACTATTATTACTCTTATTGTTGCTCTTTCTATTCTTGTTATTTCTGTTGTTCCTATTGTTTTTACGTTTCTTATTCGGTTTTGGACTATCAAAACGCGTTAAACTATCTTGACCTACAACGTTCTCAAACTCATTTTTAGTGTCTTGAATGTGCTCTACCGCATATTCTTCAAGGCTTGCGACTTTTTCTTTTCTTTTGTTTTTTTCAATAATTTCGTTCGCTTGATCTGTAGTAATAATATGCCAATTCATCCATTCTCCTTCATAGGCATACCACATTAACCCTTTAAAAATGTCTGTTTTTTGGCAAACTGCATTTCCTTTTTCTGTATATAATTTAGTGTCTGATTTAGGAAAAGCTTTTAAAGCATCTAAATAGGCATCTAACTCATAATTAAGACAACATTTTAATTTTCCACATTGTCCGGCAAGCTTTAAAGGGTTTAAAGACAATTGCTGATAACGTGCTGCAGATGTACTAACAGATCTAAAATCTGTTAACCATGTAGAACAGCACAATTCTCTACCACAGGATCCAATACCTCCTAATCGTGCAGCTTCTTGTCTAAAGCCAACTTGCTTCATTTCAATACGTGTTCTAAACTCACGTGCAAAAACCTTAATTAATTCTCTAAAATCTACGCGCTCTTCAGCGGTATAATAAAAGGTTGCTTTGCTGCCATCTCCTTGAAATTCTATATCTGAAATTTTCATTTTCAGCTTTAAGTCTATAGCAAATTGACGTGCTTTAACCTTCATTGGTTCCTCTCTGTCTCTAGCTGCAGACCAAATATCGATGTCTTTTTGTGACGCTTTTCGGTATATTTTTAAAACATTTTCAGTGTCATCAAGTCTTACTTTTTTGCGTTTCATTTGTACCCTTACCAATTCTCCTGTAAGTGTAACCATACCTATATCGTGGCCAGACTTTGCCTGTGTTGCCACTATATCTCCAATGCTTAATGTGAGGTTTTCTGTGTTTTTATAATAGTGTTTTCTGCCGTTTTTAAAACGCACTTCAACACCAATAAATGGGTCTTGTCCGTTTGGAAGCGACATATTAGCTAACCAATCAAAAACAGTAAGTTTATTGCAGCTATCTGTGCCACAAGTCCCATTGTTTTTGCATCCTTTTGGTTGGCCATCTTTACCAGTTGAGCAACTGTTACAAGCCATAAAAATTTTATATATTAAATCTAGAAATAAAAAAAATCTAGATATAGGATTCGTAAATAATTAATGAGTAAAGATAAGATTATTTCTCTAGTTATCTAAAGTCAAATTGTTATTGCTGCACGTCATTCTTATATGACACTAAAAAGCTCAGTGTTCATATTATTAATATTTTCAATTATTAAGTGTGACATCTAGGTGAATTCTATTTCGTAATTCAATTTATTAGACAGCGATTTTAACTGTGTTTTAGACTTAAATATATTAGAAAACAATGTATTGCTCCAGCCAATTCGTTTTGAGTATTTATTAAAGCTTTCCTCTTTCCAATTAAAGCCTTCTTTCCAAAATTTGTTTGGTGATACATAGCAAAATGTATAATCAAAAATAAAACTCGATTGGTTTTCTGAATCTAATTTAGAAATTGTATTAGGAGCCATAAGCGTTATATTATTACTTGCGCAAGTTGCTCTTATTGTTTGTATAAGATCAGGGTAATCATTAGCTAACGAAGAGATATCAAAATCGTTATATTCTGTATTTCCAATTTTCTGAATTGGACGAATTTGCAATATATCAAAGCTTTTGGCATCAAAATGGTTAAAAAACTCACTAAGCTCGTAAAAATTATCCTTATTAAAGGTATAGTTTATTCTAACTTTAAAATCATAAGTTTCTTTAAGCTTCTTAAAAACATTAAACGCATTATGAAATTTCTCATAATTAGCTTTTTTCATAAAGCCTTCGTAGCTTTCTTTTGTAACGCCATGAAGTGAAATAGTAAACTCATTTAAACCTGCTTTTAAAAGTGCTTCAATCTTTTCTTCAGTTAATAAATTAGCATTTGTCGTTATAGAAATATAGGGTACTTTATACTGCTTGCCTAATTCTACAATTTTTACAAGATTTTTATACAATGTAGGCTCAGTACCGCAACCTATTTGAAGCTTTAAGGCACGTTTAAAAATAGTTTTTGCTACTAAATTTAATTCTTCATCTTTAAATTGTCCTTTTAGTGTTTTTACATAATCTTCATCCGTAAAATAACACATTTTACAACGCAAATTACAAGCCATTACAGGATCTAAATTAACGGCTAAATACCGCTTATTAAGTTTATGCAACAGAAAAAGCCCAAAGAACTTAATCCTATGGCTCTTAATTTTTCTGTTAAGTTGTAATAGCTTGTAAATGTTCATTTAAATTGTTTTGCCTAAGGTATCAAAAATATTACGCAAGTCCTTTTTATATGGCAAATGATCTGCACGTCCTTTTTTAAAAATATCATTACTATTGCCCTGTCCTTTGCGTAATGCTTTTTGCTCTTCGTATGGTAATCTATTTATTTCCATACAGTTTGAAGAACAACAATTTTCCATTTTTTCCTTGCATTCATCACACTGAATAAATAATAAATGACAAGCTTCATTAGCACAATTTGTGTGCATATCTGCTGGTTTTCCACATTGGTGACAATTGGCAATAACATCATCACTGATACGTTCTGATCGTCTTTCGTCAAAGACAAAGTTTTTACCTAAGAATTTATTTTCTAAGCCTTCAGCCTCAATCTGTCTAACATAGTTAATGATACCACCTTCAAGCTGAAATACGTTTTTAAAGCCCTTATGCTTATAATATGCACTTGCTTTTTCACATCTAATACCTCCGGTGCAATACATCACTAGCTTCTTGTCTTCTTTGTGTGCTCTTAAATCTTCTTCAATTAAATCTAAAGACTCTCTAAAAGTATCTACATCTGGTGTTACGGCATTTTTAAAATGACCTATTTCACTTTCGTAATGGTTTCGCATATCTACCAGAACCGTATTTGGGTCTTCAATAAGCTCGTTGAATTTTTTAGCATTAACATGAACACCTTTATTAGTCACATCAAAAGACGCATCATTTAATCCGTCTGCTACAATTTTTTTACGCACTTTAACTTTTAGTTTTAAAAAGGCAAAATTATCGTGCTCTATAGCAATATTTAATCTTACATTTTCTAAAAACGAAATGGTATCCAGATGTTTCTTAAAAGCATCAAAGTTTTCTGCAGGTACAGAAAGTTGCGCATTAATTCCTTCAGTGGCCACGTAGATTCTTCCTAAGACTTCTAATTCATCCCAAGCGAGAAACATGTGGTTTCTAAAAATTTCGGTATTGTTAATTTTAGCGTACTTGTAGAAAGAGATGGTTAAGCGTTCTTTTCCCGCTTGTGCAATAAGTTCTGCTCTTTCTTTGGCACTTAAGTTATTGTACAGTTGCATGCTATACTAATTTTTAAGGTTAAAGAATAAAATAATAAGCGACAAAGGTATTATTTTTAGTACAAAAGCTTCAAAATAAGCACAAAAAAAAGCACTCTGAATATTTCAAAGTGCTTTTACAGATTAACTTACCAACTTAAAACAACTTAAAAAGTTAATCTACACCGGCTTTACAATTACTGAGAGTTAAACAGTAACTGAAACACCTAATGCTTTACTAATTGTGTTGTTTATAAAACAGAGAAATCAAAAGATTTACCTCTGCTTTCTAAAACTTTTTCATAGCAATTAATTCCTTTTTCATTTAGTAGATGTAAAAAGTGCAAAAGGGTTGCGTTATAAAAGTGAAAAAAACGTTATTTTCTTTTACAGTTATTTTAAAACAAAAAATGAAATAAATAAAATAAGTGGTATTTTTGAAGACAATTAATTTTAAGAAAAAGAACAAATGAGTAGCGAAAAAGATGCAAAATTAAAAGCTTTAAAACTAACGTTAGATAAATTAGATAAAGCTTATGGTAAAGGGACTGTGATGAAAATGAGCGATCAGGCGGTTGTAGATGTAGATGCTATTTCCTCTGGTTCTTTAGGTTTAGATATTGCTTTAGGCGTTGGTGGATATCCTAGAGGACGTGTTATTGAAATATATGGTCCAGAATCTTCTGGTAAAACAACATTAACACTTCATGCCATTGCAGAAGCGCAAAAAGCGGGAGGTATTGCCGCATTTATTGATGCAGAGCATGCTTTTGATCGTTTCTATGCCGAAAAATTAGGAGTAGACATTGACAATTTAATTATTTCTCAACCAGATAACGGAGAGCAAGCTTTAGAAATTGCTGATAACTTAATTAGGTCTGGTGCTATTGATATTGTTGTAATTGACTCTGTGGCTGCCTTAACACCTAAAAGTGAAATTGAAGGTGAAATGGGAGATTCTAAAATGGGCTTACATGCGCGTTTAATGTCTCAGGCTTTAAGAAAATTAACAGCTTCTATTAGCAAGACCAATTGTACCGTAATTTTTATTAACCAGTTACGTGAAAAAATTGGTGTCATGTTTGGTAACCCTGAAACTACAACAGGTGGTAATGCCTTAAAATTCTACGCTTCTGTGCGTTTAGACATTAGACGTTCTACACAGATTAAAGATAGCGACAGTAATGTAATGGGTAATAAAACGCGAGTTAAGGTTGTTAAAAACAAAGTTGCTCCACCATTTAGATTGGCAGAATTTGATATTATGTATGGCGCAGGTATCTCTAAGGTAGGAGAAGTTTTAGATTTAGCCGTAGAACACGAAATTGTTAAAAAGAGTGGTTCTTGGTTTAGCTATGGAGACACCAAGCTAGGTCAAGGTCGTGATGCTGTTAAACTTTTAATACAGGATAATCCAGACCTGATGGACGAATTAGAAGAAAAAGTGAGAGCACTCATTAATGAATCTAAATAAATTGAATTAAAAAAATCCTGACACAAAATCAGGATTTTTTTAATTTTAGACGCAACCATTTTGCACTTTTTACATCTATATTATAGAAATTGATTAATTAATGTATGAAGAAATTTGTCCTAATCGCCTTTTTACTTGCCTCAATATTAACTTCGTGTAATGTTGACGATGTCAATAACCATGATTTTTATTTGGAAGTTGTACCTATTGATAGCGTAGTAATGCCTGAATATTTTGTAAAAGGCGAAGTTTACCAAATAGATATAACGTATACACAGCCAAGTTCATGTTACTATTTTAATGATTTTTTTTATGAAATAGATGGACAACAAAGAACCGTTGCAGTTGTAAATACAGTATATACTATAAACAACACAACATGTATTGATGCCCCTGAAGAAGTAACCGTTCATTTTAATTTTCATGCCACTGGAAGTGAAACCTATGTATTTAAGTTTTTCCAAGGAGAAGTTGAAACAAACGGAGTAACTGTTGACCAATACTATATTGTAGAAGTTCCTGTTGTGCTATCTGACGATTAAAACATACGGACATTTAAAACTTTAATTATTAACTAACTCTATAACAAATGTGAGTTTAGACCAACTCATAAAAAAATGTATTAACAAAGATGCTCAAGCTCAAAGCCAATTATACAAGCAATTTGCAAGTAAATTATTTTCGCTTTGTCTTAAGTACTCAAAAAACTATGCAGAAGCAGAAGATAATCTGCACGACGCATTTATAACTATTTTTAATAAAATAGAACAGTATAATAACAAAGGGTCTTTTGAAGGTTGGCTTAAAAGAATTGCCATAAACACATCTTTGCAACGCTATAGAGAAGATGTAGGCGTTTACGATATTATGAATGAAGATAATATTAAAGACGTTTCAGTAGATCTTAATGAAAACGACGTAAGTATTAATTATTTACTACAAATTATCCAAGAATTACCAGATAGATATAGGTTGGTATTCAACTTATACGTTTTAGATGGCTATTCTCATGTTGAAATTAGTGAATTGATTAATATTTCAGTAGGTACCTCAAAATCTAACCTAGCAAGAGCAAGGATGATTTTAAAAGATAAAATTGAAGCTTATAACGCAACCTCAAATTCGCGAAGCTTATAAATAATGAACGATAAAAAAAACATAGATAGACTTTTTCAGGAAAAGTTCAAAGATTTTGAAGTTGCGCCTAACGATGCCGTTTGGGAACGCATAAGCGAAAGTCTTCCTAAGAAAAAGAAAAAACGTAGAGTTATTGCCCTGTGGTGGCAAATTGGTGGTGTTGCAGCTATGGTTACTTTATTACTAACTGTTGGAGTTTCTGTATTTAATACTGATGATAATCAGAAATTTCCTATTGTTAATACAGAAAATAGCACCAATGACCTAAACAACAACAACAACAACAACAACACAAATACATCAACTAAAAAAAGTCCAAACGAGCTAAATACAGTTGGATCTAATAATAAAACCCAAATAGTTAATTCAAATATAGACTCTGAACAAGAATCAAATTTAAACGATTCTAAAGAGGATACATCTCAAAAAACGTCTACTTCAAAACAATTAACAACCCCTAATAATTATAATCAAAAGTTAAATTCGGTTGCTAATAACTCTAAAGTTGTAAAACGACATAAATCGTCTCAAAAGCAACATCGCTTATCATCAAATAAAGACAAAAGCACCAAGATTGCTAACCAAACTAAAATATCAAATTCTAATTTAAAGAAAAACGATAACACTCAATTAGCATCTGAAACAGAAATAAAATCTACCATTAAAGAGGCCTTAGAAAACAGTAACACAGGTATTGCTGCAAATAAATCATCTGAAAACACAAAATCAGAAACACCTCATACAGATTTAAGCAAAACAAATAAGCCAGAAGCCGAGAATTCACTTATTGAAATTCCAGAAAAAGCGTCTATTGAAGATGCTATTGCAGAACAGAACACAACTATTGAAGAAGAAGAAAAAGAAGATGACCAAAACAGGTGGAGCATTGCCCCAAATGTTGCGCCTGTTTATTTTAGCTCTTTAGGAGCTGGGTCTCCTTTAGATCAGCAATTTAATGAAAACTCCAAAAGTTCTGATATTACCATGAGCTATGGTATTGCTGGTAGCTATGCCATTTCTAAGAAATTAAAAATTAGAGCAGGTGTCCATCGTGTAAACCTTAGTCAAACGACCTCAGATGTTTATGCTTATACAGGAGCTGAAACAGCTGCTAGAGGTGTAGACGCTGAGTTCAGTAATATTTCCTTTAAAGGAGGGGAGCAACACGTATCACTTATAAGCTCTACAATGATGAATAAAGCTTCTACTCCAGAACTATTCAACACTAAAATTGCAGGTAAAATTGATCAAAAATTTGGTTTTATTGAAGTGCCTTTAGAGTTAGAGTATAGCTTATTAGATAAAAAATTCGGAATTAATGTTATTGGTGGATTTAGCACGTTTATTTTAAATGAAAATGAAATCTACGCAGATATCAATGGAAGTTCGACCTTAATTGGAGAAGCCAACAATATTAATACTACCAGTTTTAGTGCCAATTTTGGTTTAGGAATGAATTACAATCTGTCTAAACAATGGCATATAAATCTTGAACCCACATTAAAGTATCAAATAAACACATTTAATAATACAACGGGAGATTTTAAACCGTTTTTTATCGGTGTGTATACAGGATTAAGTTTTAAGTTTTAGGTTAATTTAATTTAGGTTATTGCAGCAAGTAAGCTATGATAAATGCAATGATAACAAAAGCTACTCTTGGTTAGAGTAGCTTTTTTTTGTTATTTGATGACGACTTAATTCATCCCAAATTAAAGTCCGTGTTTTTTCATTTAATGCTTTAGTATCTGTAGCCTTTAAACCATTTGTTGGCAAAAAATGATGAATTTTGGCTCGCATTTTACCAGGACCTCCACTAAAAAAAGTATATGAAAATCGCTTTTTATTATCGTAGAAAGTTATTGGTACTACAGGTATTTGATGGTTAATTGCCAATCGAAACGCTCCATCTTTAAATTCATCTAATAAAATATGCTCTTCTGGTACACCACCTTCAGGAAAAATACAAATACTTACGCCCTGTTTTAAGCGTCGTTGTGCTCTTAAAAAAACAGCTTGTCTGCTTTGAGCACTACTTCTATCTACTAAAATACAGGTACGTTTATAAAAGAATCCAAACAATGGAATTTTTGCGAGTTCTTGTTTTCCTACAAAGACAAAAGGATTCTTAACAGCCACCAGCATTAGCATAATATCTGCCATAGAAGTATGATTAGCTACAAACATGTAACTTTTATTAGGATCAGGCATTTCTTCTCTTATGATTTTATACCCAAAACCCATACCTATTAAAATAAACTTAGACCAAATGCGTGCTAGTTTAAAAAAATACCGATACCATTCCTCTCTAGAAATAGAGATAATTAATAAAGGAAACAATACAATAATTGGGATAGCTACCAAAATGTAGAACCAAATGCGATATAAAAGCCAAAATGGATATTTCAAAAATGCCATAGCATCAAAACTAATTAATTAAATTAAATGACTTCTTATAGTTCTACTAAAAAATTTACCTTTGTTTATAATTTAAGTTTAATTTAAAGAGATACCTGCTTACACAGGTAATGTTATGGCAAGAATACTAACAGGAGTACAAAGCACAGGCACACCGCATTTAGGAAATATATTAGGTGCTATTTTACCAGCAATAGAAATGGCTAATGATGCTAAAAACGATTCATTTTTATTTATCGCAAATTTGCATACGCTAACACAAATTAAAGATGCTGAAGAATTAAGAAATCACACTTATTCTGTTGCTGCAACTTGGCTAGCGTTTGGGTTAGATATTGAAAAAACCGTATTTTATAGACAAAGTGATATTCCGCAAGTAACGGAACTCTCTTGGTATTTAAGTTGTTTCTTTCCTTACCAACGTTTAACATTAGCGCATGGATTTAAAGATAAAGCCGATCGTTTAGAAGACGTTAACTCTGGCTTATTCACCTATCCAATGCTTATGGCTGCGGATATTCTGTTGTATGATGCAGAAATCATTCCAGTTGGAAAAGACCAATTACAACATATTGAAATGACACGTGATGTCGCCTCTCGTTTTCATGCTAAAATGGGAGAAGCTTTTGTTTTACCTGAAGGAAAAATACAAGAAAACGGCATGCTTATTCCTGGTACAGATGGCGAAAAAATGAGTAAAAGTCGCGGTAATTTTATTAATATCTTTTTACCTGAAAAACAATTACGTAAAAAAATAATGTCTATTGAAACCGATAGTACACCTCTTGAAGAACCAAAAGACTGGACAACATGTAACTGTTTTGCTATTTATAGTTTATTAGCTTCTGAAGCTCAAATTGCAGAAATGAAGGCTAATTACGAAGGAGGAAATTACGGTTATGGCCACGCTAAACAAGCCTTGTACGAATTAATCTTAGAGCGTTTTTCTAAACAAAGAGAACGTTATAATTATTATATGAATAATCTTGATGAAGTTGATTCAGCATTAGCAAAAGGTGCCGCTAAAGCAAAATTGGTTGCAGACGACGTTTTGAAACGTGTTAGAGAGAAAGTAGGATATTAAAAAAAATGAATTTCAAAAAGCAAGCTCTTAGCCCAATCCTTACTATTTTCGCAATGTTACTGTTATTAATTTCACAATTAATAAGCGAAAAATCTATGGATTGGCTAGGTTATTTAGCTATTGCAGTAATTGTTGTTGCAATTGTAAGCCTTATTATGATGTATAGAGAATCTAAATAATTGAAATCAATATTATTCCAATTAATAAGATTTCTACCCGCTTAGGAATTTATTAAATAACCTCAAAAAGCTTACCTAGCAAAGGTCTAATAACTCCTTTCAATCTCATATTATAAAATAATCTAGTAACTATATTTGTTGGCAATATACAGTAACAAAACTTCGTACCTATTTTTTTATAATAGATACATTTTTAATATTTCCATATAAGTCCATCACTTTTAAAAAGTATATACCTTCACTAATTCTAGAAAGGTCTAAATGATTGGCCTCAGATTTAGATAAAATTAACTGCCCTAAATTATTAAACAACTGCAATGATTTTAAGGTTGTTTCAGACTTTACATGAATAATACCTGTTGTTGGATTTGGATACACTTCAATAGCTGCAATTTCATCGTCCTTAATCGATAAATTCTCTGAATTGAAAACGATTTCAAACCTATCTTTAAATTCTCCCATTTCTGAATAAAAACTGTAGTGTTCAGCATTTAAGTTATGGACTACATTTAATAATTTATCACGTAGATAAATGGTATTATTTGTTAAGAAATCTCCTTCTAATTGTGGAATAGAAATAGTGTAAACGGTAGTATCATCTACTCCCGAATAATACGCAAACGGTATAATTTCATTAAGATTTAAGTCATTTGGGTTTTTCCCTTGAATCGCAAATCTTCTGGTATCATTTTCAATTTCAGTAAATAAAATTGAGGTGTTCCCACCATGCAGACTTCGAGTGGCATCAAAAGAAAAACCATCAAAACCGCTAGTAGCACCATCAACATAAGCGATAAGTATTTGGTTAAAAATACCGCTTTCAGTAGTAAGGTTTAACCACAATCTATTAGTATTTGTTGTATTAGAATTTCTAAAAAACTGATTATTACTTATTAAATCCGCTTTACGCATACTATTATTAAACCTTAATGTTCCGTTAGATAAGCCTTTTACAAAAAACCCTTGACCAGAAGGAATTGTGTTGTCGCTGTTAGGAATATTATTAACTGTTAAAGTACCATTACCAGCAATATTTCCACTACCAACAGTAATAATAGCATAATCGTTTGCATTAAAATTTAAACCTTGATTACCATCGTTGTTGTTATCTGGAGGACTAGCATGAGACCATAAATACGCAGACCCACCAATAAGACTAGA
>Ga0193954_1000955_pt1 | contig 15624 bp, 12 predicted proteins | sample BB_5_MG_FD_140340 | JGI IMG/M metagenome (GOLD analysis project Ga0193954, IMG submission 140340) | Microbial mat bacterial communities from the Broadkill River, Lewes, Delaware, United States - BB_5_MG | ecosystem: Environmental > Aquatic > Freshwater > River > Microbial mats | place: USA...
CCTGCTCTCGGGCCGCGTTCACGATGGCCTTGGCGTCCTTCACCACGCCTGGTTTGAGCTCCGCGCCGATCAGCAAGCCGCGGCCCCGCACCTCAGTGAACAGACCAAAGCGCTCGCCGATGGCGCTCAGGCCCTTCACGAGGTGGGCGCCCACGGTCTGAACGTGCTCCAGGGCCCCCGGCGCAGTCATCTCGGACAGCACCACGGATCCTGCCGCGCAGGCGACCGGGTTGCCGCCGTAGGTTGTAGCGTGGGTACCCGGGATGAGCGAAGCGCCGACTTCGGCTCGACAGACCATGGCCCCCAGCGGCAGGCCGCCGCCAATGCCCTTGGCCAGCGACATGATGTCCGGCGTGACACCATCGTGCTGGTGGCCGAAGAGCACCCCGGTGCGGCCCACGCCGACCTGAACCTCATCGAAGATCAACAGCGCGCCATGGGCGTCACAAATGCGCCGGACCTCGGCAAGGTAGCCGTCAGGCGGCAGGCGCACCCCGCCCTCCCCTTGGATGGGCTCCAGCATGACGGCGGCGGTGTGCTGATCCACCATCGCCTCCATCGCGGCCACATCGCCATAGGTTGTGTAATGAAAGCCGCCTGGCATCGGCCCAAAGCCCTCGTGGTACTTCGGCTGGGCCGTCGCGGTGAGCGCGCCGTAGGTGCGGCCGTGGAAGGAGCGGTCAAAGGTGATGATGTTGACCCGGTCCTTTTGGCCCTTATCCCAGGCGTAGCGACGGGCCAGCTTGATGCTCGCCTCGTTGGCCTCCGCGCCCGAATTGCAGAAGTACACGCTGTCCGCGAAGCAGCCCGCGACGAGCTTTTCGGCCAGCTCCACCGCCGGGCCGTTCAGGTACAGGTTGGAGGTGTGCAGGATGCGACCCGCCTGGCTGCGGATCGCATCGACCAATTTGGGGTGGTTATGCCCCAAGGCGCTCACCGCGATTCCGGAGACCAGGTCGAGGTAGCGCCCGCCATTCGTATCGAACACATAGGAGCCTTGTCCCCGATCCAGCACAATGGGCGCTGGGCGGTAGTTGGGCGTAAAGACGCCTTCGGCGCGTTTGATCAGGGGGCTGTGCTCGCTCATGCGAGCTGGAGCTTACAGAACAAATCGAGACAGGTCTTCGCTTTGTAGGACCGGGGACAGGCGCTCAAGGACCATGGCTCGATCCACCACGATCGTCTCCTCGGCACGCTCCGGGGCCGCGAAGGAGATCTCCTCCAGCAGAGTCTCCATCACCGTGTGCAGACGCCGGGCCCCAATATTCTCCTGGCTCTGGTTCACGGTGGACGCGATGGACGCGATCTCCTCCACCGCATCATCCGTGATCTCCAAGGTCAGGCCCTCGGTGGCCATCAAGGCGACGTACTGACGCAGCAGGGAGTTCTTCGGCTCCTTGAGGATGCGTACGAAGTCCGCGGACTCCAGGCTCGACAGCTCCACCCGAATCGGAAAGCGCCCCTGCAACTCGGGGATAAGGTCCGAGACGCTAGACTGATGAAAGGCACCGGCCGCGATGAAGAGAACGTGGTCCGTCTTCACGCGCCCGTACTTGGTGCTCACCGTGCAGCCCTCCACGATGGGCAGCAAGTCACGTTGCACTCCCTCGCGGGAGACATCCGGCCCTGAGCCCTTCTTGGCGCCACCCGCCACCTTGTCGATCTCATCGATGAAGATGATGCCGCCGGTCTCGGCCACCTCAAGCGCATCTCGGTTGACGCGGTCCATGTCGACGAGGCGCGCGGACTCCTCTTCGATCAGCAGCTCCCTGGCCTCAGCCACTTTGACCTTGCGGCGGCGCTTGGGCCCGCCCCCCTTGGCGCCCAACATGTCCTGGATCTGAAAGACCATGTCCTGGACCCCCTCCTGAGAGAAGTTTTGGACCATGGATGGACCACTCTTGGTCGAGACCTCGATCTCCACATCGCGGTCATCCATCTTCCCCTCGCGCAGCATGCGCCGGAAGGTCTCGCGGGTCTTGCTCTCGGACTCTTCGGAGTGGATCGGGTCTGTGGCGGTGCTCTCGAAGCTGCGGCTGGGCGGCAGCAGGATGTCCAGGATCCGGGCCTCGGCGGCCTCCTCGGCCTTGGGGCGCACCGCGAGTTGGGCCTCTTCCTTCACCAGATTGACCGAGGTCTCGACCAGGTCCCGCACCATCGACTCAACGTCCCGCCCCACATAGCCCACCTCCGTGAACTTCGAGGCCTCCACCTTCACAAAGGGCGCACGAATCAATTTCGCAAGTCGTCTTGCGATCTCCGTCTTACCCACACCGGTGGGCCCGATCATGAGGATGTTCTTCGGCACGATGTCGTCGCGCAGATCTTCGGCGACACGCTGACGGCGCCAGCGGTTCCTCAATGAGATCGCGACGGCGCGTTTGGCCTTGTCCTGGCCGACGATGTAGCGATCCAACTCGCCCACGGTCTCGCGGGGTGTGAACTCATTGCGGGGGCTGCTGTCACTCATGGCCGAGTTCCTTCAACGTAATCTGTTTGTTGGTGTAGATGCAGATGTCGGCGGCGATATGCAGGGCCTTCTCTGCGACCTGGGCGGGCCCGAGGTCCGTGTTCTCCGACAGGGCGCGGGCTGCGGACAGGGCCATGGGCCCGCCGCTGCCGATCGCGGTGATGCCATCCTCGGGCTCGATGACATCGCCGGTGCCCGACAGGACCAAGGTGAGCTCCTCGTTGGCGATGATGAGCATCGCCTCAAGGCGCCGCAGGTATCGATCGGTGCGCCAGTCTTTGGCCAGCTCCACCGCAGAGCGCAGCAGCTGCCCGCCGTGCTCCTTGAGCTTGGCCTCGAAGCGCTCGAAGAGCGTGAAGGCATCCGCAGTTGAGCCTGCGAACCCGGCCAAGACGCGCCCATCATGCAGGGTGCGCACCTTGCGGGCGTTGGCTTTGACGACGGTATTGCCGAGGCTGACTTGACCGTCGCCGGCGATGGCGACGTGGCGTCCCCGACGCACGGTGACGATGGTGGTACCACGGAGCTGGGGCGGTCTGCCCTCAGAGGCTTGCACGGGGCCTACTCAGCAAACGGATGTGCTGCCGTCAAGCAACTGCGCGATCAATCCTCTCCGAGCGGATGAGAGGAATCATAGACCGCGCGCAGGTGAGCCACGGAGACGGCGGTATAGCGCTGCGTCGTGCTGAGGCTGGCGTGGCCCAGCAGCTCCTGAATCGCCCTTAGGTCGGCGCCGCCGTCCAATAGATGGGTGGCGAAAGAGTGGCGCATCATATGTGGGGTCACCCTGCGGCCGAGGGCAACCTCTAGGGCTCGTCGATGCAGCCGGCGCCGAAGGCCGCGATCGGACAGCTGCCCGCCACGCTTGCTGACAAAGACGGCGGCCTCGTCTGTGGCCGCGAGTTGGGGGCGGACCTCAAGCCAGGCAGCCAAGGCGGCCTCGGCCTTGGCGCCGAAGGGAACGGTCCGCTCCTTATTGCCCTTGCCGATGACCCGCACCGAACGGCCTGGCAGGTCCAGGCGCAACAGCTCCAGCCCCACCAGCTCCGCGGCGCGAAGCCCAGAGCCGTACAACAGTTCGAGCATGGCGATGTCCCGACGCGCGATGGGGTCATCCGCGCGATCTCCTTCGAGCAAAGAGAAGACATCATCAACTTGAAGGCCTCGGGGCGCACCCTTCGGCAACTTCGGGCTCATCACCTCGTCGCCTACGTTTCGTGGCACCAGGCCCTCCCGATGCAAAAAGCGGAAGAAGCTGCGCACCGCAGACAGCTTGCGCGCTCGGGTCCTGGACGAGGTCTGCGCATAGATCTCTGCCACCCAGCCCTTGAGGTGCTCCGCGGTGACATCCGCGAGGCGGCCTTGAAAGCCAGCCTGCGTGAGCTGGACAAAGAGACCGTTGAGGTCGCCCTTGTAGGCCTTCAAGGTGGCCGGGCTGTACCTGCGCTCGAATTGCAGAAACTCCATGAAGCGGCCCAGCCCCTGCTGAAGATCATCCCGCGTGGCTTGATCGCTAGGCTCTGGCCGACAAGGCCGCTTGCGTATCCTCCTCTTGGCCGCCACAGCTTGATCTTACGCTAAGGCGGGGCCGCTTTGCGAATTCCTTGGCCTCGACGCCTCAACGACCGGCTAGGAAGGCCTCGGGGCCCGCCTCAGCCCGGTAGACCTCAAGCTGGGCGAGCGCGCGCTCGCCGTACAGGCGCTTGCGGTCCCGCTTCTTGGCCCGCACTTCGAGGCGCGGAAAGAGCCCCCAGTGCACATTGCTCGGCACATGCTGTTGGTCCTTGGGCGCATCCTCTCGCCGCTCAATGCCAAGCACGTGGGCATGCAAGGCCCCCAGGGCCATGGTCCTCGGCGGCGGTGCGTAGGTGGTGCCCAGGCAGCGCGCGGCGGTCATCAGCCCCACCAAGAAGCCGCAAGCCGTGGACTCCACGTAGCCCTCCACCCCCGTAATCTGCCCCGCGAAGGACAGGTGCGGATGACTTCGCAATCGAAGTTGCGCATCAAGGAGCTGAGGCGAGTCGATGTAGGTGTTGCGGTGGATGCTGCCCATGCGCAGGAACTCTGCGTTTTGAAGCCCCGGCACCATGCGAAAGACCTCGGCCTGGGGTCCCCACTTCATACGGGTCTGAAAGCCCACGATGTTATAGGCGGTCTTGTCTTTGTTCTCGGTCCGCAGCTGCACCACCGCCCAAGGCCGCTCACCGGTGCGGGGGTTCTCAAGGCCTACGGGCTTCATGCAGCCATAGCGCAGGGTCTCACTACCGCGCTCCGCCATGACCTCGATGGGCAAGCATCCTTCGAAGTACTTGGGTTTTTCGAACTCCCGAGGCACCACCTTTTCGGCCGCGAGCATGGCCGCGATGAAAGCCTCATAGGTGGGCTTATCCATCGGGCAGTTGATGTAGTCATCGCCGTCGCCCTTGCCATACCGTGAGGCGCGGTAGGCGATGCTCTCGTCGATGGACTCCGCGTCTACAATGGGCGCGATCGCGTCATAGAAGTACAGCCGCTCGCTGCCTCCCGCGTGCCGCACGATGTCCTCAGCCAGCGCGCCCGAGGTCAGCGGTCCGGTGGCGACGATGACCTCGCCCGCTTCGTCGGCGCTAGGGAGCGTCGTCACAGGCTCCCGCACCAGCTCAATCTTGGGGTGCGCCTCGATGGCCTGGGTGACGAGCTTGCTGAAGACGTCGCGATCCACGGCCAGAGCGCCGCCTGCCGGAACTGCAGCCTGGTCTGCGAACTGGATGAGCCGGCCCCCGAGCCTGCGCATCTCCTCCTTGATGACGCCCACGGCGTTATCAAAGGAGGCGCCTCGGAAGGAGTTGGAGCACACCAGCTCGGCGAGGCCATCGCTGAGCTGGGCCTCGGTGCGCTGGTGGGGCTTCATCTCGAAGATGCGTACCGACACACCGCGATCGGCGAGCTGCAAGGCGGCTTCACAGCCTGCGAGGCCGCCACCGATGATCTGCACTGTCTGATCCGACATGAGGCCTACCTTTGGGCGCTGCGAGGGCCGCAGGTCAATCTGTGGTCGAGGTGCGCACGGGGATTTGCCCAGACGGCTCCTGGGCTGCTTTGTACCGGACCTCGGCCGGCCCCTCCGTCGTGGACTGGGGCGTGAGCAGCACCGCATCCTCGGGCACTACGAACCTGCGCGCAGCCAGCGCCAAGACCAACGCGGCGGTGAGCAGCACCAAGCCCACCAAGACGAGGATCAGGCGCCGCCCGCCATCCTGGGCAGGGGCCGCGGGTGCGCTCCCGGCCTGGCTGTGCCCCTGCGCCGGGACCGCACCGCCCGAGTGGTGCATGGGCTGTGGCCCCGCGGACGGCACGCGCGGGGCCGTGTGTCGCGAGGCAGAAATGGTGGGACCGCCGCCTGCCACGGCCGCCGTGACCTGCACCGAGCTGGGCCGCCCCAAAGGCCCGGCGGAGGCTGGCGGCACCCCGGACGATGAGGGCAGCACAGACTCCCGGCGGTGGGGCTCCACGCTGACGAACGAGCCTGAGCGCACTTCTGACGCATCACCGGGCGCGCTGCGCACCGTGGCTCCGTCGTCCCCGTAGCGAATGGGCCCCACCGTGAAGAGCACCATCTCAGCCTCGCGCAGCGCGCTGGCGACCGTAGCGGGGTTCGCGGGGCGCAAGCTAGGCTTCAACTGCAGGCAGCCATCGACGACGTCCGTCAGCTCCTGGGGCAAGATCTCCTTCTCGGGATTCACGGTGATGCGAGGCGCGCCCTTGAGCTTGGCCAGCACCACATCCCTCAGTGAGTCGCCCTCGTGCGGGCAGCGCCCCGTGATCATCTCAAAGAGCATCACCCCGAGCGAGAAGAGGTCGGCGCGGGCGTCCACGGGCGCACCTGCGGCCTGCTCTGGCGCCATGTAGCGAGGTGTGCCGACGAAGGTGCCGGGCGCCTGCTCCTCCATCGCGCCGCCCTGGGTGCGATCCACGGGCAAGAACTTCACAACCCCGAAGTCCAGAAGTTTGACCTTCGGTGGCTGCCCCGGCTCTGGCTTAGCCAGCAGGATATTTTCAGGCTTGAGGTCTCGGTGAACGATCCCGCCCTCGTGCAAGGCAGCCAGCGCTTCGCAAACCTGAATGCCCACTTGAATAGCGAGTTTGAGATCCAGCGCATGCTCACGCTTGAGCGTGGAGCGCAGCATCTCGCCGTCCACGTACTCCATGACGTAGGCCAGCCGCCGCGGCTCCTCCTCTTCGATGAAGCCGAGGACTTTGATGAGCCCGGGGTGCTCTACGAGGCTGGCAGCCCGAACCTCGTCGAAGAAGCGCTGCACCACCCTGGCCCGCTTGACCTTCGCGGCGGCCAGCACCTTGATGGCCACCACCTCGTGAGAGGGTCCCCGCGCCTTGAAGACGGAGCCCGCCCCACCGCGGCCGAGCAACGCGCCGAGCTGGAATTCGCCGACGCGGTCGCCGGTGTCCGGATCGGGGGCCACGCTGTGACCATCCGCGGTAACGGGAGGTTTGGCCGGTCCGCGCGCAGGTATCTCGGGACCGTCGAGCTCTTGCGCGGACGGTTGCGGGAATTGGTCCGTGTCCGGTTCAACCGGCACGTGCACCTGCGGCCCGTAGAGTTGCCATGGGCGGCTAGAGCTTGCCTCTACCGGGGTGTGACCGCAACGCCCACGAAGCGTCCACCGCTGACCGCGCGCACCCGGCCGCGCAGTTCGAGTGTGGTGAGGCGCACAAGAACCTGGGCGAGCGGCCATCCCAGCCGAGCCGACAGCACCTCAGGGCTGACCTCTTCACCGGCCAGCGCGGTGAGCAGGGGGTCCACAGGCGCGGCAAAAGAGCTCTGTTCTACGCCTGGTGCACCACATGCCTTCAACATCTGAAGCACATCCTCGGCTTCTGTGACGAGATGAGCCCCCTGCTTCAGGGCGGCCAGACAGGCGGCCCCGTAGGTCTCACCCACGGCCCACGGAAACGCGCCCAAGGGCCGCCGCAACGACCGCGCAAAATCTACCGTGTGCTGAGTTCCCGAGCGGTCCTGGGCCTCGACCACCACGACCACATGCGCCAGGGCGGCAACCAACCGGTTGCGCATGAAGAAGGTATGTCTGCCGCACTCTTGCTGGACCTCGGTGATCCATGCCCCGCCACCGTCGATGATCTTGTCGAAGAGCCGCCGGTGCCGCGCCGGCGCGGGCCGATGAAGAGGAGACGGCAGGATGACCCAGGTGCGCCCACGGGCCGCGAGCGCGCCTTCGTGGGCGGCGCCATCAATGCCCAACGCACCGCCCGAGATGATCGTGACGCCCTCGGCGGCCAGGCGTTCCGCCAGGCGTGAGGCAAGGTACCGCCCTCGCTCTGAGCAGCGCCGGGTACCCACGATGGCCACCCGGGGCCCCGAGATTTCAACGATGCCCCGCACCCAGAGCCTGGGAGGCGGGCTGTCTAGCTCTTCCAGCCCCGCCGGGTAGCCGGGCTGTCCGCGCACCCACTGTGATTCCATGCCGTGAGGCTGCGCTCGGGCACGCCGGCCGTCAAGTCAACCCAGCTTGCTCAATGAAAGTCAGGACGGGCTCGACCCACAGGCTTCGAGGTGCTCACGTGCGCGAATCTCGATCTGCTGCATCACGCAGGCTCTTTGCCAGGGGGCCACATCAAACGGCACCTGTTCCAGCTGCTGCGCGAAGCCCCGCAACTCCTCTTGCAGTTCCCTAGAGCCCAACTCTCGCCGGGCCCCAGACCTCGACGGGTCGCGCCTGGGATCGAGATAGCTGGCCTCGCCCGTAGCTCGGCGCGCGGTCTCCTCGGCGGTCAGCGCGCGCACCGAGTGCACCTCCTGAACGGGCGATGTGGCTGGCACCAAGGCGCCAAACGGGCGATCACTGTTGAGGTCTACGACCCGAGTGAAGTGGTGGCTCCAGCAGTGGTCCTCGCCGTACCCGGTGTCGGTGATGCCCACCACCTCGGCTGAGGCCATGTCCTCGTAGCGCTCAAGCAGTCTCTCCAGTTTGGCCGTGCCGCTGTTGATCGCGGTCAACGTAGAAAAGACCGCCGCGTCCGCGCCCAATAGCTGCGCTGCGACCTCCACCGTAGGCTGGGGCGAGGCGCTGCTGATGATGATCTTCGCGTCCGGCGCACGCTCACGAATCCACTCAATATCGCCGGGTTGTACCACCTGGTCTGGCGCGTAGCGTTGCCAGACCTGCAGGGCCAGTTGGCGCAACACATCTTGCGATGCGCTCTCGAGGTGGCTCATCAGGGCTATCTGCGGCACGCGCTGCACGGTGCGCATGGGCTCCGGTCCAAACCGCCGAAAGGCCCGCCGCCCCAGCCAAGGGTGGCGGGCCGCCATCTTGCCCCACAGCAGGTAATACAGGCCGGGGTAGGCCCACACGCGGGCTCCGATGGATAGGTAGTGCGCCAGCTTCAGCGGGTGGGCCCAGTCCAGCGCGAAGCGCCCGTTCCGGCGGGCCTCCAGTCGAGCCACACCATCTCGCCCATAGGCTTGATGCGCGCACAGCTCCCAGCCCAGCAGCTCGCCCATGTTGTGGCCGAGATGCATGGTGCGATCGAGGTCGAAGACCACGTAGCGGGTATGGGGCGAGATGACCTCATGCAGCACCTCCCGAAACGGGCGTGGCGCGCCGTGGTCGACCCACTTGTCGACAACACGCAGAGGCTGGGGTTGGGGTGGGTTGGACACGGTGGCTGCACAGGAGGCTAGCCCGGTCGCAGCCCGCAGGGGGTCACAGATGGGTCATCGAACGGGCATCACGCCCAGCTGGGGTCATCAGTTGGGCGCGGTCATGACCTTGTCGCCCACGGACAGCTCGCGCGCCGCAAACGTCACCACCGCAGTGGAGCCGGAGTCCTGCACGTCCACGACCATCAGCTCGCCGATGGCCTCATTGGGCAGGTTCTCACGCTGATGGGTGAAGCGGTCGCCGCGGTCCATGACCGAAAAGACAGTGCCGCGCTGCACGCCGTGATTGCGGCCGCGGTCGATGAAGACCACGTGGTACTCGCCCAACGGCCCGAGCGCATCGCCCATCGTATCGACGATGTAACCCTTGGCCTCCTGGGTGGTCGCCACGGGCGCGACCCGGGTACCAAAGCCCTCGGGCCAAGGTGCCACGTAGTCCCCACGCTCGATGGGCCGGTAGGCCTGCGAAATGAGGCCGGTGGCCATCTTGGGGTTGGTATCGATGATCTGCACGCCACCGATGACCTCGATCGCGTAGCCGAAGGGCTCACCCGTGACGGGGTGCTCCAAAGAGCGCACGACGCGGTAGATCGCGAAGCGGTCGCCCTTGTTCGCCGGCTCCTTCAGCTTGAGGTAGGTGCGGTCGAAGTCCGACAGCATGAAGGCCTCAGCCTCGGCGTTCTCGATGGTTCCCGATCGCGCATGGGCCTTGTGGGTCACGAAGCCTGAGTGCGCGGACCACACCGAGTTGGGCGCGGTGCGTCCCACCCGAATCGAGCCCACCGTGGTGACCATCTCGTCAGGATCCAACGTGCCGGGAACCTCGGTGCCATCGTCGGCGGCCATCAATGACTGAGATGAGCTGATCTGCGTCGGCAGGTTCTCATCGCTGGGATAGAAGCGCAGCTCATTGCCCGGGAAGATCCAGTGCGGGTTCGTGAGCTGCGGGTTGTAGCTCCAGATCTTCGGCCAGTACCAAGGGCTGTTGAGGTACTTCGAGCACAGGTCCCAAAGCGTATCGCCCGACTGAACCACGTGGGTCTCGGCCGCCTGAGGCGGCGCCCCCGCGGTGGTCTCTACGGGAGTCGCCGCGGTGGGTCCCCCGAAGTCTTGGGCCACAGCGGCGGTCGGGGCACTCAGGGCCAGGGTCAGGGCCACTCGCGGCCAGTCGATCTTGGCGATCATCATTGTCCTCCCTCGATGTCGAGGCGCGCGCGCGCACGACGTGCCGCCTCGCTGGTGGGATGCCGGTCAATGACACGGCGTAGGCTCTTCAGCCCCTTGTCTTTATCACCCAGCGCAAGCCAGCTTTCGCCGGTTCGCAGAAGGGCGTCGGGTGTCTTTGCAGAGCGCGGGAAGCGCTCAACGACCTCGTTCATGGTCGTGATGGCGTCTTCATAGCGGGCGAGCACATACAAGCACTCGCCGCGCCAGTACATGGCGTTATCGGCCAGGCGAGACTTGGGGTGTTGCGCACCGAAGGCCGTAAAGAGCTGCAAGGCAGCCTGCGGCTCCTTATCCTTGCGCAGCTTGTTGAGCGCGGCCTTGTACTGCTGACGCGGAGACGCTGTGGGGTCTACGTGAAGCACAGGGTCCTTCTTGAGCAGCACCGAGTGATCAACGGGCAGTTTGTCGGGCACCTTGCCGGAGGGGCCGAGCTTAATCAGCACGGGCGGCTGGCCCTGATCGAGCGCGCCGGTATCGACCCAGCTCCGGTCGGACGCGGAGGGCTGTGCCGCCGCTGATGCGTTGGCGCCAAGTCGAACCACAGGCAGCACTTTTTGCGCGCGAGGCCTGGGGTCCGGTGAGGCCTGGGTCCGCGGTCGCGTTGGCGTGGCCATGGCGGTGCGGGGCGCGGGCTGAACCGCGCCTTTGCCCAAGGATAACAAGGTGACCCTGCCCTCCAGGCGTTCGACCTGCTGTCGGGTTTGGGCCAGCTCACCCTGAACGCCGCGCAGGTCTCGGCGCATTCGGCTGAGCTCTTGTTCGATGCCGTCGGTGCTGGCGCAAGCGACGAGCGGGAGGCACGCTCCGAGAGCGTAGAGGGCGCGCATGGAGGCCTGATTCTAGGGCAGTCCAGCGCGCAGTCAAGAAAGGGGAACGCAATCAATTGAGCTATCAGTGACCTATAAAGACGTATCAATGTCCCGTCACAGAGCCCACCAGGTGACGCAGGGCCCCGCCTGTAGTGTCATCGGCCCGCCATGCCGAACCGCGCCCTCGCCGCCCTGACCCTCCTCGGCCTGCCTGCGCTTCAGGGCTGCGCGGGTCCAACCCCGACCACCACCGCCCCGAAGGCCGCGGCGGCTCAGGCCCCAAAGCGAGCCCCCACAGCCGAGATCCAGCCCGCCTCAGCCATCGGAGCTCTCACCGGAGAGCCCGTGCTGGCCGACGCCTGCGCCCGGACGCCCCACCCCTTTGTGCAGCCGGTGGCGGTCACCGATGACGCCGGCCTTGAGCGCTACCCCGCCGTGGTGGGCTTCCCGATGGCCTTCCCCCGAGGTGGAGACCTGCGTTCCCTGTCCGGGTTTGTCGCCACCACGCCCCGAGGTGAAACCCTAGCCACGCAGGGCGAGGTGCTCAGCCGATGGGGCGATGGCCCGACCACCTGTGATGCACCCATTCGCTGGGGTTATTTCTTCGCGGCCGCCAGCCCACCACCCCAACAGCGGGCCTTCATGGCCCTTCGCCACGATCCCAAGGCCAATCCCAGTCCCCCCCTTCGCCTGACCGTGGACCGCACTGACGCGCGGGTGGTCATCAATACCGGCCGCGCCCGGTTCACGGTGCAGCAGGATTGGTTCAATGGCCTCAGCAAGGTGGAGGTGCCCACGGGCGAGGCGTGGACCACGGTCGCCGAGGTGCCCAGCCGTGGTGACTCGGGCATGCTCGTGCAGCACCGCTCTCAGCTCGCGTCCCCCTTGCACGGCAAGGTCTTGAGCTTTGAGGTCGAGCGCAGCGGCCCGGTGGTGGCGACCGTCGCCATCAAGGGCACCTACGCCTTCAAAGGAGAGCCCGAGTTCTTCCGCTATACGCTGCGCCTTCACTTCTACGCGGGCTCCGCAGCCGTGCAGATGGACCACACCTATTACAATGGCGAGACCAATAACGCCTCCGCCGAGGGCGCCAAGAACCTCAAGGTCTCGGACCGGGTCTTCTTTCGACTGCCCCTATCCCTGGGTGATGCGCCGGTGGTGCAGGCCCGCGCCAACCAGGAGCTGCACGGGGTGGCGGCCCAAGCGCCGGTCTCAGTGCAGCAGTATAAGCGCAGCCCCAACCGCCCGGCCGTGGTCTACGGGATTAGCCACGGCAAAGAAGAGCTGGAGGTCGGCACCTTCGCCGATCACCCGTACATGGCCGCGATGGGCAAGCAGGCCTACGCCGTGGCCACCCTGGCCTTCATGGGACAGCGGGATCCTCAGGCGCTGCGCTACGACCCGCGCACCAAGGCGCTCGAGATTGATTGGCAGAGCGAGGAGCTCTTCGTCGGCGGCGCGAAGGGCATCTGGTCCAAGGCGATCTTGGACTTTGGACCAGCCAATAGCGTGGACCTGAGCGCGCGGGCCAATCAGTTGCAAGCTCACTTGACACGACCGCTGATCGGGGCCGCCAACCCCGCCTATACGAACTCCACCCACGCCTACGGCCTGCTGCCCGCCACGGAGCTGCCCTCCGGCTTTGATCAGATCGACAAAGACGTCGACCGCCTGCATGCCCGCACCGTGGACTACCTGAGGCGGTACCGAGTGACCGGCACCCAGATTTGGCCGGACCTGAACCGTGACGCCTGCACCATGGATAACTCCTGCGAACGTCTGGAGACCGGCTTCTTCGAGGGCGGCGACAATAACTACTGGGATTGGGCCATGGTGGAGCTTGAGCAATTCCTCAGGACCTCCGACCCCGCGTTCCTGCACGACTTCGCGCTGGCCGAGGCGATCACGATGGCGGAGACCGTGAGCTTTCGGCCCAACTGGTACGACAAGAACAAGGAGTCCGTCTTTGCGGGCCTGTCGCCCTGCTATGGCACTGCGCGAGGCTGGGGCGGGCCTTGGGCGGAAGGCCTCACTCACCGTACGGGCAACTGCCCAGGCGATTATGGCTATAACAAGTTGCACCGGCTGGCCTACATCCTCACCGCCGACCGCCGCTTCACCGACTTCTTCACTGACGGCGCCAATACCGCCATTCGGCAGTACGGCCTCAAGCTTCGTGACAAGCCCCGGGACTGGCGGGAGCTGTCCGTGAGCCGCCAGACCTCACAGTACTTTGAGCCCCTGCTCACGGCCGCCGAGTTTGGCCGCATTGGCGGGGATAAGGAGAACCGGCGCCTCAGAGACGTCGCGAAGAAGTACTTCGACTTCATGAAGCCGCGCGCCCTTCAAAATGGGCACACGTGCAACTTGATTGGCAGCGGCCACTCGACCCCTGGGGGCAAGGGAGATTGCACGAGCGCCCAGCAGTGGATGCTACCCATCTTCGTCGATTGAGTGCTGCGCCTGTACTACCTGTACGACCACGCCCCCGCCAGGGAGTGGCTCCTGGCCTACGTGGCCCAGAGCACCAAACAGACGACGGTGCTGGATGATGGCCTGCCCGACATCTCAGCCGAGCGCGGGCCCGAGGGCTGGCGCACGCTATATTACTGTAAGGCCACCAAGAAGGGCGGCATCCAGGACGAGACCTGTGAAAAGGTCACGGACTACGAGAACGGGGCCTACTTCTACTCCAACGGTCTGGTGGCCTACCTCAACGCGCTCGCCATGGTAGGCGAGATTGACCCGCAGGATGAGTTGCGCCTTTGTGAGTGGCTGCCGGATGCCTACGCCAGCGCCCTGGGCCGACTCGACCGCCGAGAGCTCAATGACTACGTGTGGGGTAAGAGCCCAGGTCAGGCCTATGCTTTCGCGCAGCGGGCGGTGGGCGTCTTGATGGCTTGCAAAAAGAAGTAGCGCCGCATGGTGATCACGGCCCCAAAGGGCCGACGATCAGTAGTAGGCGCCCGCCTCTTCGACGGCTGGCGCAGGCGACAGCTGACGGTAGGCACAGGCCCAGATCATGGTGCTCAGCGGAATGGTGAACAACAGTCCGATCAGCAAGGCGAGCATACCCGCCATACTGATGATGCCCGCGACCATGCCGAGCAGGAAGATCATGAGCTTCTGGTCCGCGGTGGCGTCCCAGGCCACCCGCATCGCGTCCAGCGCGCCCAGGTTCTGGTCCACGATGTAGTAGGGCGCAAAGTACAGGCGGAAGGTCACAAAGAAGGCGATGACCAAGCCGTAGATGTTGCCCAGAATCGAGAGGATGAACCACTCATTGTAGGCGCCCAGCATCGACATCACCTGCCCCGGCATAGAGATGAAGAGCATCATCAGCATGAACAGGAGCATGCTGCCCACGGCATGCCCGTAGCTCTTGAAGCCGTCAAAGACGTCGCTGACATCGCCACGACCATCAGCGAGGTTGATGTACAGGCGGGTCACGCCAAACATGAAGACCGGCAGGACGGCGAAGATGCCGATGACCGTGAAGCAGGCCAACATGCCGAGCAGGCCAGCGACCATCAGCCCACCGATGGCAGCGCCGAAGTTGGCTGTGGTCGCCACCCAGGCGTCGTTGATGGCGGCACCGATATCAATGACCCCTGCCCCTTGACCGCTGGCCGCCGCAGCGGGCCGTTGATAGGCCGAGGCCTGGGGCGTCTCAAATGGATTTTGGCTCATCGCCGCGCATCCTGGCGGCCCGGGCCCCGAGGAACAAGTCCCCAGGTGCGCCCGGACAGTTCTTGCTCACCTCAGCGCACTTCTTTAGAGCTGGGCTGTGGCGACCCCAAACCTGCGTGCACTCGTGCATGGCGCTCGCCACGACCGGCCGCTGCTCGCGCTAGCCCCGATGGAGGGGGTCTCTGACGCCATCGTGCGCGCCCTGCTTTCTGAGCTGGGCGGCATGGACTTTTGTGTGACGGAGTTCATCCGGGTTCAGCGCTTGCCGGTACCGCCCAAGGTGCTGCGGCGCGATTGCCCGGAGCTGGCCTCGGGTGGGCAGACGCCCAGCGGCGTGCCCGTGATCGTGCAGCTGCTGGGAGGGTCTCCTGGCCCGATGGCCACGTCGGCGCGGCTCGCAGCCGAGATGGGCGCCCCCGGTATCGACCTGAACTTTGGGTGCCCGGCCAAGACCGTGAACGGATCGGATGGCGGCGCCGCCCTGCTCAAGTGCCCAAGCCGGCTCACCGACGTGGTGGCGGCCACCCGCGAGGCCGTGCCCCAAGACATCTCCGTCTCGGCAAAGATCAGGCTGGGATGGGACGACCCCGACGAGGTGGTGCCCCTGGTGCTCGCGGCCGAGGCCGGGGGCGCGGACTGGATCACGATTCACGGCCGCACCAAGGTCCAGATGTACAAACCCTTCGCGGATTGGAACCGCATCCGCAACGCGGTGCAGGCCGTGAAGATCCCCATCATCGCCAACGGCG
>Ga0193954_1000956_pt1 | contig 15623 bp, 15 predicted proteins | sample BB_5_MG_FD_140340 | JGI IMG/M metagenome (GOLD analysis project Ga0193954, IMG submission 140340) | Microbial mat bacterial communities from the Broadkill River, Lewes, Delaware, United States - BB_5_MG | ecosystem: Environmental > Aquatic > Freshwater > River > Microbial mats | place: USA...
ATATTTTAAATATCAAAGGGGTACGTTATGAATAAGTACTTAAATATTGCAACAATACTTTATGTTGAAGATGAAGAAGAAATTTGCGCTCAAACATTAAGAGCCCTGAATAGATATACAAAAAAAGTATATGTTGCAAGAGATGGAGAAGAAGGCTTAGAATTATATAAAAAATATAAGCCTGATATAGTTGTTACAGATATACGAATGCCAAAATTAAATGGAATTGAGATGTCAAAAGCCATTAAAGCCATTGATACCAATCAAGCAATTATAGTGATATCTGCACATAGTGATAGTAATTTTTTTATAGATGCTATTGATCTACAACTCAGTGGATATATTTTAAAACCTGTCAATAAAAATATGTTAAAAAATAAAATTTTAGAGATAGTTAAAACTCAACAACTAAACAAAGAGTTGCAAATAAAAAATGAACAACTTGCTGAGTTACAAAAAATGAGTGCTATGAATGAATTACTTGGTAATATTGCACATCATTGGAGACAGCCTCTAAATGTTATGGCTACAGGGGTGACATCAATTCAAATAAGAAAAGAGATGGATACTTTAGATGACGAGTTTATCGATCAAACTTGTAATTTAGTTAATGAGAATGCTCAGTATTTATCTAAAATTATAGATGATTTTAGTAGTTATGTAAATGATGAAAAAGTACTAAAAGAATTTAATCTAAAGAAAAATATAGAAGATTTCCTTTCTTTAGTAACCACTTTGATAGATGAAAATAAGATAAATATTATTTTAGACCTAGAAGAAGATATAAATATAAAGTCTTTTCCAAATGAGTTAATTCAGTCTTTTATGAATCTTTTTAGTAATTCAAAAGATGCTTTACAAAATATAGAGGGAAATAGATATATATTTATACAAACTTATATGCAAAATGATGAAGTGGTAATCTGTTTTAAAGACAATGCTGGAGGTGTTGATTTAAGTATAATAGATAAAATATTTCAGCCATATATAACTACAAAACACAAATCCAAAGGTATAGGTTTGTCTTTGAATATGACATATGATTTGATAACCAAGAGTATGGGCGGAACTATAAAAATAGAAAATGAGAACTTCACTTATGAGCAGAAAGAATACACTGGAGCAAAAGCTGTTATACGCTTAAATAAATCTACTGTAGGATTATAGTATGAAGATAAAAATATTATTGATATCCTTGACAATAGTTGTTATAGTATATTTTAGATTAGATTTTGAGAAAAATAGAAGAATTGATGATTATTTATCAAAACAAACAAAACAATTTGAGATAATGTATCATACTCAATATAAACATTTTAAAGAAAAATCAAGATTGATATTTGATATATTAATAGAAAAAAAAGAGATAATAAATCTTTATAAAAAAATACAAAATTCTTCCTTAGAACAAAAAGATGTTTTAAGAAAAGAGCTATATAAACGTTTGAAAAGTGAATATGATAAATTACAGTATACTAAACTAGAGCAAGTACATTTTCATCTACCGTCCAACGAATCTTTTTTACGAGTTCATCGACCATCAAAATTTGGAGATGATTTAACTAGTGTTAGAGAAACTGTTGCTTACACAAATAGAACTCATGAAGCAATAGATGGATTTGAATCAGGAAGAAACTATAGTGGATATAGATTTGTATATCCTCTTTTAGATAAGCAACATATACATTTAGGAAGTGTTGAAATATCGTTTAATGTATCCGCATTTACACAAGAATTTATGGAACATTTTAAAGTACTTAGTAATTTTCATATAAAAAAAGAGATAATAGATAAAAAAACGTGGTCTGATTCAAAGTTCAAATATTATATGAAAAGTCCTATTACTGGTTTTTATGTTGAAAGAAAACTTGTCAACCAAGTCGAAAAGTATTCAAAGAACAATTTTCTTAATATTAAAGTATCCAAAGATAGTGTAAAAGAGATTTTAAAAATAATGAAAACAGACCAAGCTATATCTGTATTTAATGAACAAACTCAGAAAACAAAATCATTTTTACCTGTAAGAAATCCTATTACCAATCAAGTAGTGGCTTTTTTAAGTATTACTAGTGATGGACAATATGTAATAAATGAGAAAAGTAATTTTTACAAGATATTTAGTTTGATTAGTTTATTTATATTTATAGTGTCTGGTTTAATTTATAGAGAATTTCAAAACCAAGAAAGTAAAAATAGACTTTTAGATGAAAACCTAAAACAGTTAGAAACCTTACAACAACAATCAAAACTAGCTTCAATGGGTGAAATGATAGGTGCAATTGCCCATCAATGGAGACAACCTCTAAATGCAATCAGTATGAGCATTCAAAATTTAGATGATGATTATGAAGATGGATTAATCGATGAAAAGTTTTTGGATGAGTTTATTTCAAAAAATAATGATATTGTGAAATTTATGAGTAGAACAATAGATGATTTTAGAAACTTTTTTAGAGTAGATAAATCAAAAGAAGATTTTAGTGTAATGAAAGCAATTGAAGATACATTGTCTATTCAAGAAGCACTTTTAAAAAACTCATATATAGAAGCTAAACTATCTGGAAACGATTTTGAAATACATGGGTACAAAAGTGAATTTCAACAAGTAATGTTAAATTTAATCAATAATGCAAAAGATGAAATCATAGAAAAGAATATTAAAGAGGGTGAGATAAATATCACTTTAAATGGTAAAACAATAACCATAGAAGACAATGCAGGTGGTGTTCCCCCTGAGATTATTAATAGAATATTTGAACCATATTTTACAACTAAAGAGCAAGGAAAAGGTACAGGAATTGGTTTATATATGTCAAAGATGATTATTGAAAATAATCTAGGTGGAAAGATCAAAGTGCTAAATAATAAAAGAGGAGCTATCTTTGTCATAGAATTATAACGAGAGGATAGTAGGTTTTATTAGTCTCTTTTATCAAGAATAGGATAAAATAGTAGATAATAATAGATATAGGAACATAATGAAATTTTTAATAACTGATGACTCAAATATGGCAAGAAGATCTGTCAATAAAGTTTTGTCTGAATACTTAACTGAAGAGGATGAGGTTTTGTTTGCAACAAATGGATCAGAAGCTGTCTCTTTATATAAAGAACATAATCCTGACTTTTGTTTTATGGATTTAACAATGCCAATTATGAATGGATTTGAAGCAACACTTGAAATTAAGAAATTCGATTCAAAAGCAAAAATTATGATAGTAAGTGCTGATGTTCAAAAAGGTGCAAAAGAAAAGGCACTTGATAATGGAGCAATAGGATTTATTCAAAAACCAATAAATAGTGCTAAAATGAAACAAATTGTAAGAATGGCAGGACGATAAATGTCAAATAATATTGAACTTAATGAAGATGAAAAAGATTGTTTACAAGAGTTGATGAATATTGCGTATGGTAGTGCAACTGCTGCAATCAGTGAAATTCTTGATGCTTTTGCAACTTTGAATATTCCAAATATTCAAATTATTCCAGCTAAAAGTTTAAAAACATATTTAAAAGAAGAGTTAAAATTAAAAAATGAACAATATGTTTCAACACAACTTTTAAATGGCTCAATTGCTGGAGAAAACTTATTTTTAATGAATAGTCAATCTGCAACTAATCTTGCCAGAGAGTTTGATGTCCCAGAGGGTGAAATAAATGACAATGAATTATTTGATATAGTTTTAGAAATAACAAATATTTTATCTTCAGCTACAATAGGAAGATTGGCTCAAGAGTTAGATACTGTAGTTTCCTTTGAACCTCCAAGTATACAAAAAATAGAATCTGTTGATAAATTAGATAATAATTTATTAAATCATTATGAACAAATTATCATCATCTCAACTGATTTATCATTTGAAGATCAAAAAATCCATGCCGAATTTTTACTTTTAACAAAAGATGAATCTATTTTTTGGTTAAAAGAAGCGTTAAATAAAATACTTGATGAGTTCTAGATTATGGAAATAAAAAATATAAATGGTATCTTTAATACAATAAATAACGGGATTATAATATTAGATGAAAATTTGAATATTTTATTTTGGAATAGATGGCTTGAATTAAGAACAAAAATTAATTCAGAAGATATTTTAGGGGATAATATTTGTAAAAGATTTACAAATATAAAACAATCAATATTAATTAGAAAAGTTAAATCATCTTTGACTTTAAATACTCCAAGTTTCTATAGTACCACTCCTCATAAATATTTAATCGATATACCACTTAATAATATCACAAATAAAGTGTATGATTCAATGCAACAAAGTGTAACTGTAGTTCCTTATGATTTGGAAAAAAAGCAAGTATGCATATATATTTATGATAATACCCCTTTATGTACAACAAACTATAAATTATCAAGAGCATTAGATGAGCTTGAAATATATAAAAATAATTTGGAACAAAGAGTTGGACATGAAGTAAAACTCAATCAAGAAAAAGATACTCTGTTGTCAGAACAAAGTAAGTTAGCACTTATGGGTGAGATGATAGGTGCAATTGCCCATCAATGGAGACAACCTTTAAATGCAATATCTGGAAATATACAGTTTTTGGAAGATGACTTTGAAGATGAGCTTATCGATGAAGAATATGTGGAAAAATTTATTAGTAAAAATATGGAACTTATAAGTTTCATGTCAAATACAATAGATGATTTTAGGAACTTTTTTAGAGTTAATAAAGAAGAATCTATCTTTAGTGTTCGTCAAAAGATAATCGAAACACTAAATATTTTAAAGTCTTCTATTGATTCAAATAAAATTGATCTTGTCTTAAATACTCAAGATTTTAATGTCAAAGGGATGCCTACAGAATTTCAACAAGTAATTTTAAATATAGTAAATAATGCAAAAGATGCGTTAGTTGCAAAAAATATTAGTGACAAAAGAATTATAATAGATATCTCGTTAAGTGGAACAATCACTGTTAATGACAACGCAAATGGAGTTCCTAAAAATATTTTAAATAGAATATTTGAACCATATTATACTACAAAAGAAGAGGGTAAGGGAACTGGTATTGGTTTATATATGTCTAAGGCTATAATCGAAGAACATATGAATGGAAAACTTAGTGTCTCAAACAATAGTTTAGGTGCTTTATTTGAGATAAAATTACAGGTAAATGATGGCGTATGAATCACTAAAAACCATTAGCCTTTTATACGTAGAAGATGATGAGTCTGTTATGGAAGTTTTTTCTAGAGGTATAAAAAGAAGAGTAAAAGAGTTGTACGTAGCAACGAATGGAAAAGAGGGACTTGAAAAATATAAAGAGTTCAATCCTGATATGATTATTACAGATATTAAAATGCCAATAATGAATGGTATTGAGATGATTTCACAAATAAGAGGCTTAAACCTTGATGTACCAATCATAGTAACATCAGCTGATGAACAAAGTAATACTTTAAGGGAAAACAACAGATTAAATATAAATGGGTATATAACTAAACCAATAGATAAAAAAAAACTTTTTAAGGTAATGGAAGATAATATTAAAAACTAGGACTGCAGTATGCTAAATTTAGATTATGAAATATTGAAAAATATAAGTTTGCTTTACGTTGAAGATGATATAACAGTACAAGAGATTTTTATTAAACTCTTAAAAAAAAGAGTTGGAAAACTTTATGTTGCAAATAATGGCCAAGAGGGTTATGATAAGTATTTAGAATATAAACCAGATATAATTTTAACAGATATCACAATGCCAAAAGTAACTGGTCTAGAGATGGCAAAAAGGATACGAGCAGTTGATAATGATGTAGCAATTTTTATAACAACTGCATACAACAATAGTGAGTTTATATCAGAATCTTTATACCTAAATATTTGTGGTTATTTGGTAAAACCAGTGAATAAAAATGAACTTTTTTCTATGCTAGTGGGTAGAGCAAAATTTATAGCTAGCCAACAACAAAATATTAGAAATATAAAAATGCTACAGTCAATCATAAATGCAGATACTCATATGTTAGCAGTAACAGATTTAAATTCTGTTATTTTTGCAAATAAAACATTTATGAATTATTTAAATATAGAAAATATCCAAGAGTTTAATGAAAAGTATAACTCTTTTCTTGAGTTATTTATAGAGCAAAAAAACTATATCCATAAAGGTTTGTTAAAAGACAATGATAACTTTATGGAACTTTTTTTAGATACAGATATCTCTAAAAGAAATGTGATGATTTTTGATTTTCAACGATTTACTCCTAAAGCATTTGAGTTTAAATTGACACCTATTGATAGAGTTGATAATCACGATATATATTTGGCTACATTTATCGATATCTCTACAACAACATTAGAAAATGCTCAAATGAAAAATAAAATTTATTATGATAATTTAACAGGAATTTACAATAGAAATAAGATAGATGAAGTTTTTAGTGATGTTATAGCTAGAGCACATAGATTTGATGAGATTTTTTCTATGATACTTATAGATATAGATCACTTTAAAAATTTCAATGATACTTATGGCCATCTAATAGGAGATGAGGTATTAATACTGTTATCTAAAACAATCAACAAAGTTACACGTGATACAGATACCTTTGCAAGATGGGGTGGAGAAGAGTTTGTTATGATTTTACCAAATACAACAAAACAAAATGCCGCTATAGTTGCAGAGCATTTGAGAAAAGGTGTAGAGCAAATAGAGCACAAAAAAGCAGGAAGTGTAACTGCTAGTTTTGGTGTTGCTCAGTATGAACCAAATGATACAGAAAAAATGATGTATGAAAAATGTGATAAGGCATTATATAAAGCAAAAGAGAATGGAAGAAATACTGTAGAGATCGATTAAAAATCTTTTCAACATATTTTTATAGGAAAAGAGATATAATCGGGCATTATTACAAATTAAGGAAAATTATAAAATGGATATTTTATTAGCAAGAGAAGAACTTAAGTCTAAGCCAAAAAAAGTAAAATTTGAAAAACTACTTGAAAGTTTAGCAAAGAATGAAGAAGAGATTTTTTATTTTGATAGAGAAAATTCACATAAAGATATGATGGCAATCGTAGATAAATTTGAAGAAGCTGGTTATGCTGTACACTTTAGAGAAGTTAAGTATGGTTTAGCAGATGAAGAATATCTTTACGAAGTTCATTCTTTATAATCAAAAAAAGATATTATTTTGTCTAAAAAACTTTTTATAGAAACACTTGGTTGTGCGATGAATGTTCGAGATACAGAACATATTATTGCTGAATTAGCAAAACATGAAGCATATGAAACAACGCAAGTTTTAGAAGAAGCTGATCTTATTATTATCAATACTTGTTCAGTTAGAGAAAAACCAGTAGCAAAACTTTTTTCGGAATTAGGTAACTTTAATAAAAAGAAAAAAGAGGGTGCCAAAATTGGTGTTACTGGATGTACAGCTAGTCATTTAGGACATGAGATTATAAAAAAAGCACCGTATGTTGACTTTGTACTTGGTGCTAGAAATGTTTCAAAAATATCAAAAGCTGTTCAAGTTAAAGGTACAGTAGAGATTGATATTAACAATGATGAAACTACGTATGAATTTGCTGATTTTAGAAACTCTCAGTATAGATGTAGTGTAAATATTTCACTTGGATGTGATAAAAGCTGTACGTATTGTATAGTTCCAGCAACTCGTGGTGAAGAGATAAGTATTCCATCTGAAATGATAATCAATGAGATTAAAAAATCAGTAGATGCTGGTGCAATAGAAGTATTTTTACTTGGTCAAAACGTAAATAACTATGGTATTAGCTTTAGTGATGAGAGAGATAAAACAACTTTTACTAAACTTCTTCAAGATATTAGTAAGATAGATGGTCTTGAAAGAATTAGATTTACTTCTCCTCATCCTTTACACATGGATGATGAATTTATTGAAGAGTTTGCTTCAAACCCTAAATTATGTAAACAAATACATGTACCTTTACAAGCTGGAAATACAAAAGTTCTAAAACAAATGAAAAGAGGATACACAAAAGAGTGGTTCTTAAATCGTTGTGAAAAAATCAGAAACTTATGTCCAGATGTAAGAATTTCGACTGATATTATAGTAGGATTCCCAGGTGAGACTGATGAAGAATTTATGGATACTATAGATGTTGTTGAAAAAGTAAAATTTGAAGCAATATTTAATTTTAAGTATTCTGCTCGACCATTAACACCTGCTGAAACGATGCCAGATCAAGTAGATGATGCAGTTTCAAGTGCCAGACTTCAAAGAGTTATTGAGCTTCATAAAGAGCATCAAGACGAGCATATGAGTAACTATTTGGGTACGACTATGGAAGTATTGTTTGAAGAGTTAAAAGCAAATGGTGAAGTATTTGGTTTCACTGATAACTATGTACAAGTTTTTGTTAAAGGTAGTGAAGAACTATTAGGAAAAATTGTAAAAGTTAAAATTATAAAAGCAAATAGAACATCACTTAAAGGTGAAGTTTTATAGTATATGAAAAAAAAAATTAAGAAATATATCCAAACAGATTTATTACCTTATTTTATACAATTGTTTGTAAGGTTTATATACCTTACAAATAAAAAAACTTACCATTATCCTCAAGATGAAATCCCTTCTGATAATTTTATTGTTTGTATGTGGCATGGTGATTTACTTATGCAACCATTTAACTATCTAAATTTTAAGAAAGATGGAAATGTACGTGCAATCATAAGTGAGCATAGAGACGGTATAACTATAAGAAAAACAGTTGAGCATCTTGGTATTGGTTCATTTAGTGGATCATCGACAAGAGGTGGAGCAAAAGCTCTTATAGGTGCTATAAAAGCTTTAAAAAATGGTACTGATGTTGCCATCACTCCTGATGGTCCTAAAGGTCCTATATACACTATAGCAGATGGTGTAGTTGTCTTGTCTCAAAAAACAAAAGCAAAAATCTTACCATTTAGCAGTATACCAAATTCGTATTGGAAAATGAGATCTTGGGATAAGTTTATCATCCCTAAACCTTTTGGAAAGATTGATTTTTATATTGGTGAACCTTTTGATGTGGATGGCTTGGATATGGAAGATGCCAAGAAAATAATCACAACTAAAATGATGGTAAATCAACTAGAAAAATAGATAATTATGAAAGAAAAATTCTTAAATTATTTAGAGCAATTTTGTGAAAATCTAATAGATATCAAAAACTATTCTCCACTTACTGTAAAAACTTACAGAACGCCAGTTTTCAAAGCTATACAAATTAGTGAAATCTATCATGATGAAGAAGATAGTGCTTTAATAATATTTGATATTACTAAGTTTAGATTAGAGATAGCTCAACAAAATAATAAAACAATCAATAAAAAGATATCTAGTATAAATAGTTTTTGCCAGTATTTAGAAACGAAAGATTTAAATATAAAACTTATTGGGGCAAATAGTGTAAAAATAGCGCAAACATTACCCAAGCCTATTCAAACATCCAATATATTTGAATCCATTGAGGAATCTACTTTAGAAGAAGAAGTTATCATATTATTTATATATTCTTTTGGTATTCGTATATCAGAACTAGCATCATTAAAACTTGAAAATATAAATGAACAATGGATTAGAGTAGTAGGAAAAGGAAATAAAGAGAGGCAAATACCCTCAAATCCAACCATAAATAGTTTAATAAAAGAGTACAAAGATAAATACAATCCAAGGATATATTTATTTGAAAAGAAAGATAAACCATTGAGTAAAAGACAGCTTCAATATAGAATCGAAGTAGCATTTAAAAAAATAGGTATAAAAGTAACACCACATCAGTTACGGCACTCATTTGCAACTGATTTGTTGAATGATGGAGCCAGAATCAATGATATTAGTCAGTTATTAGGCCACAGTAGCTTAAAAGCAACGGGAATTTATACTAAATTAAACACAAATACAAAGTTAAAACAGTATAATACTTCTCATCCATTGAATAAGTAAATGAATAAACAGGTATAGGAATTTAAAGTGTTTAATAATAATAAGAAACAATACGTAAATATTTTACATCAAAATAAACAGTTGAAGTTAGATTATAAAACTCTAGAGAATGATAATATATTAAAACAAGAGCATTCTTCTTTTTTAGCAAGTAGCGAAACTATACCAAATGATGCTTTATTTAAACTTGATTCATTACAAAAAAATATTCCAAAAACATATATAACTACACTGATAGAAACAACAAATCAAGCTATAATTGATTCTTCTGAGATTGATATTGTTAGTTATGATAATGTTCAATTAAATCAAGGCCTGACAATTGCAATTCCTAAAAATGAAGTGCTAACGACAAAAGGGTATTTTATAAATAGTGGAATAGATTATATAATATCTCCATTTAGTGTGCTGAATGAATATATCAACAATAACGACGTTGTAAACTCTCTTAATATTCTAATTTACAATGATATATTATATGCAATAGTTATCAATAATCTTAAACAAATAGTTTTAACAAAAACAAAACAGTTAACAAAATTTGAAGATATGCAAGATGATAGTTTTGCAGTTGATGAAATTGTTGGTCAAAAAGTATATGATGAAGTTCATATCATGGAGATGCAACAATTTTTAAACGATATTATAGCAGACTATTATGCCCAAAATGAAGGTGTAGAATTTTTAGAAAAAATTGAATTATTGCATACTTTAAAAACATTAAATGATGAACAATTAGAGTCTTTGCATGAAACTGTGATGGTAGAGATAAATTATGAACACATCTTGATGGAGGAATACTTAGATAAAGTTACTCAAAAAAAAGATAGTGAAAAATATAGTTTTATCGATCCAAGAGTTAAAAAAACAAATAAAAATGCTACTTACTTATGGGCTATTTTAGTTTTTCTTAGTACTGCTATTGTATTTGGAGTATTAAATTATCAATCAAATAACAATGACACTAATCTAGAAAAGTCGCAAATAAAACAGATAAAGCCTAAACAGATTAAAAAAGACTTGGATAAAGTTGCTGTTCAAGTTTCAGAAAAAGAGCCTGTAGTAGCTAGCAAAACTGTAAAAAAAATACCTATAATGGAAAAGATGGTTATAGTATTACAGCCAAATCATAGTGTTAAAAATGCAAAAATGTTACAAGAAATTTTTATGTTATTTGATGTTGTTCCTTATGATGCGGTCTTAAAAGATTTGGAGATAGGTAAAAAAGGTTCTACTTTTGTATGTAACTTTATTGCTGATACAACTTCATTGGCAGATATGCAATCAAAATTAAAAAATATATATAAAGAATCAAAAATCCTATTACGACATCAAAATAAAGCAATTTTGAATACTATTATAGAAAATAATATTTTTAAAGCTTCAGAGATAATGGATGAAGATATAAAAGGTATAGAGTATGAAAGATTTAATTTTCTATCGACATCAAATGCAACAAAATACTTACAAGCTACTACTTTAAAAGATTCGGTTCTTAAGTTTGTATCTAAAGAAAAAAGTGAATATTTAACTTATAACTATACCATCACATCAGTTGTACAAGCTCCTCAAGAGTTTTTTGATTTTGTGGAAAAGTTAAATAAGCAAAAAGTATCAATTAATATTGCGTATCCTATTGTATTTGCTAAGGTAAATGATGGATTAGAAATTAAATATAACTTGCAACTACATCAAGAAAATAAAAAACAAGTATCTTTAAGAAAATAGATACGAAATTAAGTTTATCAACCAAAAGATGAACTTAACTCCCACATTGGTAGCATGATGGCTAAAACCAACCATAAAACAATCAATGCAATGATAAAAATAATAATAGGTTCAATAAGTGAAGAAAAAGTATTTAAGCTTTTTTTGAATCTTTTTTTATGAAACTGAGTGATATCATCCAATATAGAACTATAATCATTTGTGACTTCTGACATACGCAACAATTTGATAGTAAAGCTATCAAAAAGCTTTGTATCTTCGAAAGATTTAGCAATAGAAGTACCATTTTTAATATTGGATAATATTGTATTGATAATATTTTGAATATACAAATTATTTATCATATTTTTACTGTTTTCAATGGCTGTTTGGAATTGGTATTTGGATTTTACAATAATAGAAATAGATAAGAATAGTTTGTAAAAAAAGTAATCTCGTAGTACTTTACTTAGAATTGGTATATGGAGTATAAGTGCTTTATCAAAAAATAATTTATACATAAAGTAGCTTTTATATAGTGCAGTTACTGTAAGTGTAAATATAAAGATTATGGCTACAAAATAGTTATCAATAATATTTTTAACTATCAATAAACTTCTAGTTGCAAAAGGGATATCATCTTTTATGAAACTAAAAATAAATTCAAAATTTGGTATAACATAGATAAATATCATACTAACTGATATAAATAATGACACAAGTAAAATAATAGGATAACGAATAGTATTTTTAAGATTCTCAGTACTATTTATATCCTCTTCTAGTATCTCAATAAGAGAACTTATTGATTGTTTTATATTTCCATTTTTTAGCCCTAAAGATAAGAAAAGAATAGGAGTTTCTCCTAAATAGTTCTCATATTTTTGCAGTGATACAGAAATAGCCTGTGATGTTTGTATTGAATTTTGTATATTTAGTAAAATCTCTTTTATTATATTTTCTTGTTTGGTCTCTAATAATAACTCAATAGATTCATTTAGTGTAATATTTGAGTTTAGCATTAGATTCAAAGAGTAAAATAGTTCATAGACTTTTCTTTTATTGTTCAGTTTTAATCCAATATTTTCTCTTGTTTTTTTTTCTAATAATTTGATATTAATAATATTTTTTGGAATCTTAGGAAGTGATTTGAGTTCTTGTATATCTTTAGCTTCAAATGTTGCTGACTTTATTTTTGACATATCTTGATAAGTAACTTTATATTGCATTTTATACCTTACTATGATACTCAGCAAGCGTTGTAATACCTTGATTGACTAAATTGATAGTATTGCTTGCCAATGATTGAAAATCGCTTTTTTTCATATGTTCTTTAATCTTAGATAATTTATCATTATTCGATATCATTTTTGATATGGTATCATCGATTTGTAATACCTCTGAAGATACTACTCTATTTTTGTATCCAGAAAAATTGCAATCTTTACAGCCAACGGAAATATAATGATTGTCAATACTATTTTTTACTTTACAGTTTTTACATAAAACTCGTAAAAGTCTTTGTGAGAGTATCATCTTAAGTGTACTTGCTATTAGATATGGTTTGGCTTCTAAGTCTTTAAGTCGTGTTATTGTTTCAAGTGAATTATTTGTATGTAAGGTTGCAATGACTAGATGCCCTGTAAGTGCCGCTTGCATCGCAATTTGTAAAGATTCTTTATCTCTAATCTCCCCTATCATCAAAATATCGGGGTCTTGTCGTAAAATATTTTTTAAAACAACTGAATAGTTTAATTCTATATCTTCATTTATATTTATTTGCATAATTCCATCTAGTTTGTATTCAACTGGGTCTTCAATAGTGATAATCTTTTTTTGTTTAGAATTGAGTTCATTGAGTATAGAATACAAAGTTGTCGATTTCCCACTTCCTGTAGGTCCTGTTACTAATATCAAGCCTTGATTTAGTTTTATATTTTTTTCAATAGTTTGTAGTAATTTATCTTTAAAGCCAATCTCATATAAATTTTTTTTAATATTTCCATTATCTAATATTCGTAAAACTATTGATTCTCCGTGAATTGTAGGGATTGTAGATATTCTAAAATCATAGTTTATATTATTTATATCTCTTGTAAAGCGTGAATTTAATGGTAGTCTTTTTTGCGCTATATCTAAGTTCCCAAATATTTTTATAATGGAACTAATCAGTGAATAAAGTTTTTTCTCAAAACGAAAAAATTGAGTAAGTACTCCATCAATTCTCACTCGTATTATTATACTTTTTTCTAAACATTCAAAGTGTATGTCACTGACATTTTGTTCAATAGAAAACTTAAATAATAGGTCTACAAATTTTATGATATACGAGTTTTCATTATTTGTGTTGATACTATGAATTGCTTGTATACATAAATCATAGAGTTTAGACTTTAGTTCTAGATTTTGAAGTTCAAAGTCAAGTTGTTTTTTATCAACATGTATGATTTTTACAGCTGATTTAAATATAGAATTTAGCTCTTCAATACAAGGAGAGATATCGGAACTTGCTATTAAAAGATATAAAATGTTGTTTGATATAGGTAAAATATTGTATTTAAATAAGATATCTGTCTCTATACTTTGTACTAAACTATAGTCAATATTATATTTTAATAAGTCATCCATTATATTTTTCTTTTTAGTTTTATGGTATTGAATTGTTTGGTCTCTAGATTAACTACAGTAATCGAGTTTGAGTGAATTGCTACTATTTTACAATTGCAAACGATGGCATCTGTTTTATACCACTTATTTTGTATCAAAACTTCATCCATAACAATAGCGAGTACTTTTATATCATTATATTTTATTTTTTCTACAAATTGTTTTTCTTTTATTAAATCAAATGGATTAGATGTTGTGAGCTGTTTGTGATCTATTTTGTTTGGGTTAAATAAATATTGTATATCAATATTTAAGTCTATTTTTATAGTCTTGTTTATCTTTGTAAATACAAAATCCAAGATATAAAAATGTTGTTGAATAAATTTTAATAAGCTAATGATATGTTGAAACTTTCCCTCACATTGTATATTGATTTTGTTTTTGTTTATATTCAATTTATTGATAAATATATCAAGTTCTTCGCTTTTGTCCTCTATAAGTTTTAGAATGTATAAATCATCTTTTTGAGTAATCTTAGAGTTTAATTGAACAGTTTTTTTCTTATATTGGGATAAAGTTTTAGTATCAAAGTTGTTAGACCCAGAAGAAAAGATATCATCATAAAAATATACACTTGATCCATATATCATCAATACAATCAAATAAATTTCAATCTTTTGGATTGTTTTTAACTCTTCAAAATATTGTTTAAAATTCAAGTGTTATATCCATTTGATAGTTTTGTTTTTGTTTATTGTAAGTTAAAGAGTTGATTTTTATCTCTTTTTGATAATCTGCGATACTATTTAGTAAATGTATTTTATTTTTATGAAATAGGGTAGTGTTTATCTTGGTGTTTTGATATTTTAGTGTGCTTAATGTTATAGAATTTTCTTTTAAATATTGAAAAAATCTGATAATTTTATCTATGGGCTTTTTTTCATTATTTTTATATATCTGCTTTAGCTCTAAATATTTATTTTGGATATTTATTAGTTCAATTGGATTGTTTTGTTCAACAACTTGATTTGACTTTGTATTTAAATAGTATCCAAGTGATATGGATGAAATAAAAAAGAAAGATAAAAATATATTAAATGAGTGACTGTATTTAAAAGGAATAAATGTGATAGATTTTTGAGTGTTGTTGCTGAGATATTCTTTTTTGAGTTTATTTAGTTTTGTTTCATCTATTGGGATGATATTGTTTACTTCTATTTTATACGTTTGTATGATAAAAGAATTTAAATCCTCAATAGAAATATTTGATATATTTTTAAATAACAATAGTTCTTGGTTTTTATAAATAACAAAATATCTATGGGTTAGAAATATATCTATACTTTTTGTATCTTTATTGTGATAATAAGCTGTG
>Ga0193954_1000958_pt1 | contig 15595 bp, 11 predicted proteins | sample BB_5_MG_FD_140340 | JGI IMG/M metagenome (GOLD analysis project Ga0193954, IMG submission 140340) | Microbial mat bacterial communities from the Broadkill River, Lewes, Delaware, United States - BB_5_MG | ecosystem: Environmental > Aquatic > Freshwater > River > Microbial mats | place: USA...
ATTGAAGCTTTTTAAAATATGAGAACACAGTGGTTTTACGCGTTCTTCGTCTTATAATTATTTGTTTCACTATTATCAAAATTTAAACCTGTGAAAACTATTGCGTCCTGTGTACAAGATATTATAGTTGCTAGTCCTTTTTTAGAAGAAGGCTTATCTCGAGAGATTATTAATTTTTCAGCTTTAGCAAAAGATTTGAACGCACCTATTTCTAAAATGTTACGAAAACCTGTAAAAGATGGAGCGATTATGATGGCATTACGTCGTTATCAGCAACCCTTAAATCTTGAAAATTCAAAAAGTTTAAAGAAAACCTTTAGTCAATTAGGAGATATTACGGTACGGTCTAACTTAAGTGATTTTACATTTCAAAATTCAAAAACATTAATCCATAGTCACTCTCAAATTTTAGAGAAGATAAGTGAAAATCATCAAATATTTTATGCCTTTACGCGTGGTATGTTTGAAAGTAATATTATCATTTCAACTTCTGAAAAAGAAGATATGCTCAAAGCATTTAAAAATGAAACACAAATAGGTTTAAAAGAAAAACTATCTGCTATTAGTATATATTTACCTAAGGGGAGTTCTAAAATAGTTGGCTTATATTATCAAATATTTAAGCGCTTGGCATGGGAAAATATCACATTATATGAAGTGGTTTCTACAACAAATGAGTTTACTATTGTAGTAGAGGATTATTTGGTAGACAAGGCCTTTTCTGCTATAAAGCGTTTAATAGATTAATCCTATAATTTAGAAAATGAGAAACCTATATAAATCAATTTTAAAAACAATTGGTAGAAACTATTAGTATGCTTATTTTTGTTGGACCAATAAATTTCTGATTAAAAATGAATTTACACGAATATCAAGGAAAAGAATTATTAAGCAGTTTTGGAGTACGAATCCAAAGAGGAATTGTAGCTCAAAGTGCTAAAGAAGCTGTTGATGCAGCAAAGCAATTAACAGCTGAAACTGAAACAGGTTGGCATGTTATAAAAGCACAAGTTCATGCAGGTGGACGTGGAAAAGGTGGAGGCGTTAAATTGGCCAAAAACCTTAAAGAAGTTGAAGAAATTGCAGGACAAATCATAGGAATGGATTTGGTAACACCTCAAACTTCAGCAGAAGGAAAACGTGTTCATCAAGTTTTAGTTGCTGAAGATGTTTATTATCCAGGTGAAAATGAGCCAGACGAATATTATATGTCTGTTTTATTAAATCGTGCAACAGGAAGAAATATGATTGTATATTCTACAGAAGGTGGAATGGACATTGAAACTGTTGCCGAAGAAACACCAGAATTAATACATAACGAAGAGATTGATCCTTCAACTGGTATATTGCCTTTTCAAGCACGTCGTATAGCCTTTAACTTAGGGTTATCAGGTACTGCTTTTAAAGAAATGACAAAATTTGTAACAGCTTTATATACTGCTTACGATAAATCGGATGCGTCTTTATTTGAAATCAACCCAGTACTAAAAACTAGTGATAGTAAAATAATGGCTGTTGATGCTAAAGTAACTTTAGATGCTAACGCATTATACAGACATAGAGATTTAGCTGAATTACGTGACTTACGCGAAGAGAATCCAATTGAAGTTGAAGCAGGTGCTTTAGGTTTAAACTATGTAGATTTAGACGGAAACGTTGGTTGTATGGTTAATGGTGCTGGTTTAGCAATGGCAACTATGGATTTAATTAAGCAAGCAGGTGGTGAGCCAGCTAACTTTTTAGATGTTGGTGGTACTGCAGATGCAGCTAGAGTAGAAGCAGCTTTTAAAATTATATTAAAAGATCCTGCTGTAAAAGCTATCTTAATCAACATTTTTGGTGGAATTGTACGTTGTGACCGTGTTGCTCAAGGTGTTATTGATGCTTATAAAAACATGGGGAATATTAATGTTCCTATCATTGTACGTTTACAAGGAACAAATGCAGATATCGCAAAAGAATTAATTGACAATTCTGGATTAGATGTAATGAGTGCTACTGAGTTCCAAGAAGCAGCTGATAAGGTGCAACAAGTTTTAGGATAGTATTATTTTATACTAAACAGTTAATTATAAATTAAAAAGGTTCTCAAATTTGAGAACCTTTTTTGTTAGTTATAAATGTAATCCACATTCCGTTTTGGGATTGTTATTCCATCGTCCACTCCTATCTTTTCCTGGAACAGTACAATGCTTACAACCAATAGAATGATAACCCTTTGCAACTAATGGGTGAAAAGGGAGTTGATGTTCTTCAATATAAGCATCTCTTTCTTTTTTTGAAACATCCAATAAAGGGTAGAATTTTAAAATATTACCACGTATTTCAAAAATATCTAAAGATGATCTGTGATCACTTTGCCACTCCATTAAGCCAGACATCCAAATTTTATAATGTTGTTTAATACGGTCTAAAGGCTGTACCTTATTTATAGAACAACAGAAATCAGGATTTTTTTTCCAAGTTTCATCTTTGGTGGTAAACTCGTGTTCTTCTTTAATTGCAGATACAGATTTTACATTGAGATTGTACTTAGCTTGTAAAATGGATTTGTACTTTAAAGTATCATCAAAATGGTAACCCGTATCAATAAAATAAATTTCTTGCTTTAGGTTTGTATCAGACACTAATTTTAACAAAAATGCAGATGTAGCAGCAAAAGAACTTGTGACCATAACATCTGTAGTCTCAAAATCTTTATACAGTTGTGCTATACGTTGGCAAGAAGTAAGTGGCTTATACTTTTTATTTAATGCTTTTATATCTTCAATAGAAAAATACTGTTGTGGATCAATTTTGGGTGTTGTTTCAAACATGGATAAATTTCTTCTGTTGAGTACAAGTTATTAACTTAAATTTTAAGTAAAAAATTTACTTCTAAATTTTATGGATATTTTAATTTACTCCTTCTTTTTTTTAGGTTTTGGCATTGGACCTCTTAAATGGATGATTAATCCATTTAAAAAATTTCGTAGAATTTGATCTCCACATTCCATATATTTAGGATGGTCTTCATTTCTGAACATGGCATTAAGTTCACTTTTAGAAATTCTGAAGTCAACTAATGATAAGATTTTTACAATATCATCATCTCTTAGTTTATGTGCTACTCTTAGCTTTTTAAAGATGTCGTTGTTTGTCATTTTAGAGTTTTAATTATGTTGTTTGTGATATAAAATCTGTTATTTTTAATAGTAGGAAATTAAGGTTTTTTATTTAACCAATCATAGGCTTTATTAAAATTTGTAGCCCATAATTTTTCATTATGTTGGCCTCCTTCAACAATATGATTTTCAATATGTGTTTCCTTAACTCCTTTAAATTTTAATAATTTAAGCATTTCTTCTAATTTCGGAATCATAGTTTCTCCTTCATCAGTACCAGCTAAAAAATAAAATTTTGAAGTTTTTGGGATATCAGTTGATGCTACCATTTCGAAAATTTCAGGATTAATCCAAAATGAAGGTGAGAATGCTACAGCGGTTCCAAATGTTTCAGGATATTTTATTGCAGCATAGAATGATATTAAGCCACCTAAAGACGACCCAAATATTGTAGTGTTTTCTGTTTCTGATTTTGTTCTATAGCTAACATCAATATGAGGTTTTAAGGTGTTTTTTATAAATTTTAAATAGGAGTCACCTTTTCCGCCACCATACTTTTCATGTTTATACGGTGTGAGTTCATTTATGCGTTCTTCATTGCCATGTTCTATGCCAATAATTATACTTTGGTTGTCTATTAATGTATCCATATATTCATCAACTTCCCATTCTCCTACATAAGATGTTGTAGCATCAAATAAATTTTGTGCATCATGCATATAAATCACAGGATACGATTTTTCTGATTTTTCGTATTCTGAAGGCAAATACACCCAAATTGTTTTCGACGTATTTAATTGAGGAGCAGCAATTGAAAATCGTTTAACTTGTTTAGAGGCAGTGCTTTGGGCTGTTAGTTGAGTGGTTGTAAATGCTAAAATAAGCAGGTATAAATACGGTAATTTCATCCTGTTGCTTGTCTTGTGAGTTGACAAAAGTTTAAAAAAATCGACTAAGTACATTTAATTTTTCGACAAGATACATTATATCAACGACAATAAAATAAACAACCTCTGTAACTTTACAGTATTAAATAATCCCCTCTTAATAATGATAAATCGTGCTGAAAAACTGAGCTTACTTTCTGAAATGATAGCATTCGCTCAAACAGATGAAAATATAAGGACTATTGAATATAATTTTTTATTCAGTATTGCCAAACAATTAGATATATCTAAAGAAGATTTTGAATACCTTTTTAATCATCCTGTGACATATGTTAACTTAAAATCTCATAGCGAAAGGATTGTTCAATTTCATAGATTAGTACTTCTAATGAATTTAGATCACAAAGTCGCACCAAAACAATTGGTTAAAATTCACAATTTTGGATTACGAATGGGATTAAGTCATGAATCAATTAACCGCGTTCTAGATTTAATGGATAGTTTTCCTAATAAAATTGTACCACCAGATTTCTTGATTGATATTTTTAAAGTGCAGTATAACTAGTTTTCAGTATCTAGTATTCAGTTTGCAGTCTCAATGGTAATTTTAAAAAGCTATCCTATTTAAATATATGCTTAATTTTTAGAACAATCTCTCTGTGAATCTTTGTGCCTTCTCTGTGTAATAATTTCAGTTTTCAGTTTTAGTCTCAGTTTTTAATCTTGAAATTTAGTTATTGAGTTTCGGAATGTTTTCTCCTTCGGAACTTTATGTAAAATCTTCCAATCTTCCGTCAATTTTTTTAGTTTCACTCTTCACTCTTCACACTTTTTACTAATCACTGACCACTGATTTACACCTTTAACTTCTCTAACTTACTCTGATAGGCTGTAATTTCATCTCTAAAACGAGCGGCTTCTAAAAAGTCTAAAGCCTTTGCGGCTTGTTCCATTAATTTGCGTCGTTCTCTAATTTTCTTTTCGAGTTCTTCTTTTGTTAAATATTCGCTTTCTGGTTCTGCAGCTATTTGCGCATCTAATTCGGTCCGATAAGTACTTACGGAGTTTTTAGTTAATGCACTATCTAAACTCTTATTTAAAGCTTTAGGTACAAGATTGTGTTTTGTGTTGTATGCAATTTGTTTTTCACGACGATAATTAGTCTCATCAATAGTTTTTTGCATGCTTTTTGTAACTTTATCAGCATACATTATAGCTTTTCCATTTAGGTTTCTTGCGGCTCTACCAACAGTTTGTGTTAGTGAACGCGCAGATCTTAAAAAACCTTCTTTGTCAGCATCTAATATGGCTACAAGTGATACTTCGGGTAAATCTAGACCTTCACGCAGTAAGTTAACACCAACCAAAACATCAAATACCCCTTTTCGTAAATCTTGCATAATTTCAACACGCTCCAGAGTATCTACATCACTATGGATGTATCGGGTTCGTACTGAAATTCGAGTGAGGTATTTCGTCAATTCTTCCGCCATTCGTTTGGTCAACGTGGTTACTAAAGTCCGTTCGTCTTTTTCAACACGATTTTGAATTTCTTCAATTAAATCATCAATCTGATTTAGGCTTGGGCGCACTTCAATAATAGGGTCTAATAAGCCTGTTGGACGAATGACTTGCTCTACATAAACACCATCTGTTTTTTGCATTTCGTAATCGGCTGGAGTGGCCGATACATAGATTACTTGGTTTTGAAGTGCTTCAAATTCTTCAAACTTTAAAGGTCTGTTGTCCATGGCGGCTGGCAATCGGAAACCATAATCAACTAAGTTGACTTTTCTGCTTCGGTCACCTCCGTACATGGCATGAACTTGTGAAATGGTCACGTGACTTTCATCAACCACCATTAAAAAATCATCTGGAAAATAATCGAGTAAACAGAACGGGCGTGTTCCTGGTAATCGTCCGTCTAAATATCGCGAATAATTCTCAATACCTGAACAATACCCTAATTCTCGAATCATTTCTAGATCAAATTCTGTACGCTCTTTAAGACGTTTGGCTTCAAGATGTTTACCGATTTCTTTAAAGTAATCGTATTGTTTTACCAAATCATCTTGAATATCTTTTATTGCCGCATTTAGTACATCAGGTGATGTTACAAACATATTTGCAGGATAGATATTTAGACGATCGTAGCGTTCTATAACTTCGTTGCTTCTGGCGTCAAACGCTTCAATTTCTTCAATTTCATCACCAAAGAAGTGAATTCTAAATGCATGATCAGCATAACCAGGAAATACATCTACGGTATCACCTTTTATTCTAAAGTTTCCGTTTTTGAATTCAGATTCCGTTCTAGAATATAAACTTTGAACCAGTTGGTGTAATAGTTTAGTACGAGAAATAACTTGATCGCGTTCTATAGAGATGACATTCTTCTGAAATTCTACAGGATTTCCAATACCATATAAACACGATACTGAAGCAATCACAATCACATCACGACGACCAGAGAGTAGGGAAGATGTGGTACTTAAACGCATCTTCTCTATTTCCTCATTGATAGATAAATCTTTCTCTATATAAACGCCAGAAACGGGAATGTATGCTTCGGGTTGGTAGTAATCATAGTACGATACAAAATACTCAACAGCATTCTCAGGAAAAAACTGTTTGAATTCTGAGTAGAGTTGTGCTGCTAAAGTTTTATTATGTGCCAAAACCAAAGTTGGTCGTTGTACTTCTTCAATAACATTGGCAACAGTAAAGGTTTTACCAGAACCAGTAACACCCAAAAGCGTTTGGTATTTTTCGTTATCGGTAATCCCTTTTGCTAGTTTTTTTATAGCTTGTGGCTGATCACCAGTAGGTTTAAATTCGGATTCAATTTTAAATCGCATTTTTTTGAAGTGCCTAAAGTTAGAAAGTACTTCAATTAGTAAAGTACTTAGTGTTAAAAGTACGTATTGTGACTAAAATCAAAAAAGTACTTAGAAAACAAAGTTACGAATAAGTATTAAAGCTAGAATTTAATTTCTAATAGTAGTGCGGTACGCATTAATCGTTTAATCCCATCTAAATAATAAACCCAAAGCCGAAATAAATTAATATTACAGACTTTGGGTTTTTTACTATTTTAAATAAGGTAATGACAGATAGTTAATTGTTTTCTAAAATCTCTATACGTGCTTTCAGCGTTTCTATAGTTTGCTGTTGCTCTTTTATGGCTTTAAGTGCGATTACCGTAAGTTGGTTATAATCGACCATAAGCGTACTTTCATTTTTACCTTCTCTATCAGCTATTTCTGAAACGACTTCTGGAAATTGTTCTTGAATATCTTGAGCTATAAATCCAATAAATTGCTTTTTGAGATTGGTTTTGTAATTATAAGATTTGGCGTCTAACTGAGTTACTTTGTTAAGAACGTTTTGGGCGGGATTAATATTCGTTTTTAAGCGACGGTCTGAAGTCGCACTGTAGTTACCACTGTTTTCGTTAAAATTACCCACTAAACCTGCTCCTGAATAGAGATTTAAATTTCCTGAATTTGAACCGAATAACTCCCAGTTTTTGGTAGCATCAGTACCATTGACCAATTGTAGCCCAAAAATACTTGGCTGAACAATACGAACCGCATAAGCATTGTCGCCAACACCTGGCGCAGTACCAATATTTAATTGGCGTGTGCGCATTTCTATGATACCTTCTCCAACACCTGTAGCATCTGAAGCTCTAATTCTAGAGTAACCAAAAGTAGAACTGGAACTTAATTTTAAATTTGTTGTAGGATTTCCAACTTGTAAACCTCCACCAGTAGCATTACCAATAGTTGCAGCAGGAATAGCCCAACCTGCCCCTAAATTATCACCAATAACAAGTTCTTCGTCTGGATTCGTATTGCCAATACCTACATGGCCATTTTGTTTTAAGGTAAATCTATTACCTACAGTAGCAGACCCAGATGCTCTAGATTGAAATAAAAGGTCTTCACCTCCATTTAAAGTTGAAAAATGCCATTGATTGCCATCACCTGGATACCCAATTTTAAATTTACCTGAATTAGATTGTACTAATAAATCACCATCGACATGTAAATCCGCTTCTGGTTCATCTGTACCAATACCAACATTTCCATATTCGTAAGCAATATCATCTACACCTTCTGCAGGAAACCAATATTGGTTACCTGAACTTAAGGCATAGGGAACAGCATGCATTTCTGTAGTGCCGATTTCTGTACCGTTTAGTGAGACGTTAATGTAAGGGGCTAAATTTCCCCATTCTAAAGTGTCATAATCTCCAAAGGTTGTTGTACCATCTCCAATTCTTAGATTAAAAACACCACCTGCATCTGTGGTAACATTATGAGTTTCTGTATATAATGAAGAGATATTTGGGGCACCAAAGCGTAGTTCTATTTCTAAAGCAATGTCTTGATCTGCTAGAATATCTCCTTCGGCATCTCTAGCAACACCTTGGTAGTTAATAAAATGAGATTGACTAGCTTGTGCATTTATAAATTGCGTGGCTAAAAATAATGCGCTTATTAGTGTTATATACCTTATGATAATATTTATCACATGAGTTTCTTTATTTGTTTTTGAAAAGTTCATAATTATAGTTTTAAGAATTTAATTGTTTTTGAAAAAGTTATAGCTGTGTCTGAAATCTTTAAAAGATAAGTCCCGCTAGGTAGCTTTGCCACATTAAGTGTACTAATGCGTTTGTTGTTTACCGAAGATTCTAGTATTTTTTTTCCTTCAATATTAAAAATGGTAAATACATAGTCTTGCTCAATGTTAGAGGCGATGGTTAGCTCTTGGTCTACTGGATTTGGAAATATGTTCAGTTCCATGTTCAGTGCAATGGCGTTTGTGATACCTAAAGTTTCGTTTGAAAAAGAGATAGCCCAAAACCCTTGATGCAAAGTTTGAGAACTAGTAACAGTGCCAACTATGGGTTCTCCAATAGTAGCGTTAATTGAATTTGTTCCGTTACTTATTAATTCGCCTCCGTTTGAGAAGGAGTGGTCTTCAATAGATTGTGCATTGATAAATGCACAGGTTAACAAGAATAATAACGTTGTTTTTGTTTTCATAATTTTTGTTTCTTAAAATGTGGTTATTAAATGAATTGTTTTCCGTGTATAATTTTTAAAACATTCTTACCAAGTAGCTATAATTATTTATAGGTCTTGTTTTAAAAATAAAGTTGCCAATATTACATTCATGGAAGTAAGTTTTAATTTTACACTTCACAAATCTAACTTTGAGATTATCAGTTGTATATAAGAAATGTAACAAAGGATATAACTATTGTGACATTGTTGAGATATGAAAGGGAATAAACGTTAAGAAATTGACATGTTTAAAAAAAAAACCGTTTTTAAAACGCTATGTCATAAAAGTGATCTATAATATATTAAGTCTAAAAAAATGTAAACTTCTGTGAATATTTAATTCCGTATAAATTAAGATTGAAATTACACGGTTTTTTTTATTAGAGTTTCCTAAAGAGAGTATTATAAAAAATGACTTCTTTTAAATTGTTCGAGACAATTATTGCCATAGCCTTATGTTGCTAGATCAGTATTTTGTGAAATTTTACAAGATTAACGGTATCATTTATTTATAATGAAAAAGCTAAATCATCACGTCTCGATCACTAGAGAGTAGGGAAGAGTTTGTGCTTTTTATTAATATTGAGTGCGGTGGTTTTTCTATAGCTTGTGACAGATTGCTAATAGCATCAAATACTGAAGCCCTTAATACTTACATTGTCAGATTTGGTAACCTTTTTTTAATTAGAGTAATTGTAAAAAAGACTTAATGCTTTAAAGCAAAATGCCCTCTAAGCTCTTTACCATTTTTTAATGTAATTAAATACCAGAAATCATTGGATTCTAGCAGTTCTCCATTGTAATAGCCATCCCAAGAATATTGTGAAGGGATTAATTGTTTGATAAGTTTACCGTATCTATTAAAAATAAGTATTTCTTTTACAATGCGGTTTCTGTCAATGACAGTCCAATAATCATAATCACCATCATTATTAGGAGTGAAAAACATAGGAATGAAAAGATCTACTTCAATTTCAAAAGAGAGTGTTTTTAAAACACAACCGTTACGGTCTTGAACATATAACAGGTGTAAACCAGTTGTAAGGTTATTAAAGATATTAGATATTTGAAAATCGTTGTCATCTATTGCGTATTCGTAATCTATAGATGCATCTGTCATGTTTACAGTAAGTGTTTCTTCATTTATGATAATATTAAAATCATCTAAAGTAAAATCTACAGCATCATTAATAGTAATATCAAAACTACTTTCGTTAGAGCAAGTATTTGGCGCTGTGCCTATTTCGTTATAAATGTATAAGGTTTGTGAATTTGTAATAATATCTCCAGCATTGAGTTGCGTTCCTGTACCATTTGTTCCTGTAAAATAGTTACCATTGTTTAGTGCTGGTAATATAAATTCAGAACATATAGTTTGGTTAGCAAGCGTATCTACATTTGGTGCACCAGTAATAGTAACATCAAAACTACTTTCGTTATTACAAGTGTCTGGGGCTGTACCAATTTCAACATAGATATAGATGGTTTGTGAGGTTGAAATAGTATCTCCCGCATTTAGAGGTGTACCTGTACCGTTTGGTCCTGTGTAGTAGTTGCCATTAGTAAGTGTTGGTAAGGTATATGAACCACACTCTGATTGATTAGAAAGCGTATCTACATTAGGAGTTCCACTCACTGTAACTTCAAAACTACTTTCATTTGAACAAATATCGGGAGCTGTTCCTGTTTCGTTATAGATGTAGATGGTTTGCGTTGTTGAGATGGTATCACCAGCATAGAGTTGTGTTCCTGTGCCATTAGTGCCCGTAAAATAATTACCATCAGTTAATGTTGGTAATGTATAATCTGAACATACAGCTTGATTAGCAATGGTATCTACATCAGGTGCTCCTGTAATAGTCACTTCAAAACTACTTTCATTAGAGCACGTATTTGGTGCTGTTCCTATTTCGTTATAAATGTAAATGGTTTGATTTGTTGAAATGATATCACCTACATTAAGTTGTGTTCCAGTGCCATAAGTACCTGTAAAATAGTTACCATTAGTTAGTGCAGGTAAGGTATAACCTGAGCATGTAATCTGGTTTGAAAGCGTATCTACAGCTGGACTATCAATAATTAATTGAGCTACATTTGTAATTAAAGAACAAGAGTCGTAGATGACTTCGCAATAGTATTGATTTCCATTAAAATTTAAAGGAGCATTAGTGATATCCAACCAGCTGTTTTGTGGGTCAGAATATGGACTAGCATTAGGAACGTTTATCCAATTTCCAGAAGTATCAAGAACTTTCCATTGGTATTGGAATATGCTATTATTTAAAGATGTCGTAAACGTTACAGAACCATTCTCACAAATGGTTTGGGTTATTGGGTCAATAATATTTGGTATGTTATTTGTAATTGGATCTGCTGTATGTGATCCTAAATCCGAACAATTTTCACTAGATTGAATAGACCAATCACTACTATCATATGTCGTTTGAGGTAGTGGTGCATCTGCGTTTCTAACAATAGTATAACCTCTTTCGTCAGGTGCGTTTACAATATCAATAAGATTTCCGTTTTTAAAGAGTTTGAATTCATCATTATCATTAATCCCTGTAGGAATATTGAAATCTACATCTAGAGGAGAACAATCATTGCCGCTTCCCATTTGAATGATAAATGTATCTAGTGGTGGAATTGTTCCGGTAATGTTATTAAAAACATTATTAGGTGTTGGGTTTCCTACATCACCATAGCGTTCTATGATATAAATATTATCTAAAACCACAGGAGCGTTTGTAGGATTATAAAGTTCTATAACTGCATAGTCACCACTATTGGCATCAAATATTTCTGAAATATAAATATCGGCAGGTTCACAATCTGAAGTTATCAACGTAAAATCTGCAGCAGATGTCCCAGTGCAACCTCCATTACTTACAATTGAAATGCTAGAAGTATCGCTTATACCAGCAGGTATAATAGCAGTAATTTGATTGTCATTTATAATGGTGAATGTAGTGTTAACACCATCGATAGAAACCGAAGCAGTAGCATTAAAATTACTACCACTAATTGTAATCAATGTGTTTTCCGGTCCACTAGAAGGTGTAAATGTATTAATTATTGGAGCAGGACAAAAGTTATTATCTGTTATAGCATCGCTAGCCATTATGGCATAAGCGTTCGTTATAAAAAATAAACTTAAGACGTAGGTATAGTGAATTAATAAATTAATGCGCGTCATTACTTCAAATTAAACGTTGAAAAAATAATTGATTTATTTATTGAGGTACACCCAACCTGTATAAGGTTTAGAACTTGTATTAGGCTCATTTAAATATAATACGTAGAAGTAAGTGCCTACAGGTAGTACTTTATCTGTATGCATTAAGCCTTTGTTTGCTGTTCCGAACCATTTTTTAGTATTGTTGCCTTCAAAAACTAAAGTACCGTATCGGTTATAGATTTCCAACTTATGGTTGGTGTAGACATCATATAGTCCTTGAATGTTAAACCAATCATTCTTGTTGTCATTATTAGGTGAAAAACCATTTGGTATAATTGGTTCATCTACTAATGCAGCAATGTTAAAATCGATGGACTTAATAATACAACCATTAGAATCTTGTACATATAAGGTGTGAGTGCCTTCAGAAATATTTGTAAATGTATTTTCACTTTGAAAACTAGAACCATCAATGGCGTATTCGTAATTTATTGTTGTGTCAGTCATGGTTATCGTTATTGAATCTTCATTGATGTCAATATTCGAATCCGTTAAAGTAAAATCTGTAGAAGGATAAATTGTAACATTAAAGCTGCTTTCGTTATTACAAGTATCTGGAGCTGTACCAATTTCATTAAAAATGTAAATGGTTTGTGAGGTTGAAATAATAGCGCCAGCACTAAGTTGTGTTCCTGTGCCATTGGTTCCTGTAAAATAGCTGCCATCTGTAAGGTTTGGTAAAATAAATTCAGAACAAATAGACACATCAGAAAGGGTATCTACATTTGGCGTGCCAGTAACATTAATATCAAAACTACTTTCGTTAGTACAAATATTAGGAGCAACTCCAACTTCATTATAAATATAAATTGTTTGTGATGTCGATATGATATCTCCCTCATTTAAAGCTGTACCATTACCATTAGCAGCGGTAAAATAATTTCCATTAGTAATACTTGGTAGCACATATTCAGAACAAACCGTTTGGTCTGCTAATACACTTACTAATGGGTTTCCACTAATAGAAACGGTGAAGCTAGATTCATTTTGGCAGGTATTAGGAGCAGTGCCAGATGTGTTAAAAATATAAATGGTTTGGAAAGAGGTTATAATATCTCCGGCATTAAGCTGAGTTCCTGTACCGTTAGGTCCTGTATAGTAATTTCCGTTAGTTAACTCAGGTAATGTATAATTAGAGCATACAGTTTGGTTTGGCAAAGTATCTACTTCAGGATTTGAAACCTCAAGTTGAGCCGCATCTGAAACAAGGTTACAACTTACAGATGATAGTAAACAGTAATATTGAAGACCATTAAAACTAGCAGGCGCATTAGTAATGGTTAGGGTGTTGGTAGTTGCACCAGAATAATTACTGTCATTATTGACATTTACCCAGTTTCCTGAAGCGTTAAGAACTAGCCATTGGTAAGTATATGAGCCTGTATTTACAGCTACAGAAAAAGTTGCTGTACCATTTTCGCAAATGTCCTGATTATTAGGTTGTGTAATATTTGGAGTAGAACTCGCATCTGCAGTGTGCGATCCTAAATTTGAGCACTCTTCAACCTCTAATAATAACCATTCGTTAAGGTTAAATGTTGTACTTGGAGCAGATGCATCTGCATTTCTAATAAAAGTATAGCCTACTTCATCATCTGTATGCATGACATCTATGATAGCTCCGTTTTTTAGTAATTTAATTTCATCATCTTCATTAATACCAGCAGCTACAGATGTACCAGCAGTTAAGCCACTACACGTATTGCCTGTACCACCCATTTCGATAATATAAGTACTAAGAGGCGCAATAGAACCTTCTAGTGGGATTGTAGCACTTGGAGCAACATTACCAATATCTCCAAAACGTTGCACTTCGTAAATAGAATTTAAACTTACGGCTGTATTGGTTGGATTGTAGAGTTCTATAACACCATAACTTCCTCCGTCAGAATCATAAACCTCTGAGATATAAATCTCATCAGCAGAAGTGCAATCAGAATTAATTAAGGTAAAATTAGAGGAGGTTGTTGTATTACATCCTCCAGAAGTTGTAAGCGTTATATCAGACGTATTAGAAATTCCAGAAGGAACAAAAACTGAAATTTGAGTATCACTTAGTATTGAAAAAGGAGCATTAACACCATTAAAGTCTACTGTTGTTGTCGTAGTAAAATTACTTCCATTTAGTGTAATTTCTGTATTTACAGGTCCACTAGAAGGATTAAATGTATTTATTATTGGCGCCGGACAATCTATATCGATAATAGAATTATTAGAACTATATAAAAGGTGCGCGTTAATTAATAGGGTAATTGTAAGTAGAAAAAATCGGTTATTCATTTCGTTATTTTAAGCGGTAAAAATAGATTAGTAATACGTTTTTATTGTTAAGCCTCGGTTAATATAATTATCTTTTTAATGTAAAATGACCAGTGTAAGTTTTGCCATCTATAAAATTGGCAATAAACCAATAATCGTCACTTGGGAGTGGTTCGCCATTTAGAGTTCCATCCCAACCAGCGGTCATTGCATTTTGTTGCGTAATTAATTTGCCATAGCGATTAAAAATTTGAATTGATGTTATTTGATTGAATTGTGCATCCGTGCCTATAACTTGCCAAGTAGGATTGTCATCATCTCCATTTGGTGTGAAGAATTTAGGGAACCCTAAGACTGAAATAGTTGCTTCAATAGCATCACAACCATTTTTATCTTTAATATAAACGGTGTGAAAACCTTGAGAAACATTAGTAAAGACAAAGTTATCTTGATAAAATCCATTAGGATCATCTAAAGCTATTTCATAATCACCTGTACCAGAAACAGTAATTGTAACTGTATTATTGGGAGCAACACCAGTAACACTAATTCCTTCAATAGTTGCGGATTCTGAGGGTAATACGGTTATTGTTCTACTAGAAGAGCAACCATTTGGATCTGTAACAATTACAGTATAATTGCCAGCTTCTGTAAGGTTGTAAAATGAGGTGTTTATATCTGTAACAGTACCATTAAACTGCCATTCGTAATAATAATTATTAGGTAAATCATTAAGAACACCTCCATATATAGTTAAAGGTTCTGAAGAATCTATACAATAAATATGTGTTTCATCAGCCTCTAATAAAGGTGTATAAAGTATATTAAGATTTACTGTAGAAATACTAAAACATTGATTGTTAGTACTCACTTTTACATAAATAGTTTGAGAATTTGCTATACTATTTTCAAATGTATTAGAAAGAGCATTGGTTTCATTAAACGCATCTTCTTCGGTTTCGTAATAGGTTACATTAGAATCAACCGGAATTTGATTTAAAATAGAAGTTTCAATTTCAGATAAATCAA
>Ga0193954_1000959_pt1 | contig 15581 bp, 14 predicted proteins | sample BB_5_MG_FD_140340 | JGI IMG/M metagenome (GOLD analysis project Ga0193954, IMG submission 140340) | Microbial mat bacterial communities from the Broadkill River, Lewes, Delaware, United States - BB_5_MG | ecosystem: Environmental > Aquatic > Freshwater > River > Microbial mats | place: USA...
AAAAGAGTAATAGATAAAGAATCTCTCTATTATATTTGTGACCTAAAAAAGAAAAAGAGATACAACTCTTTACTAACAAAATCTCTGACAGACAAATTGTATAAAAGATATAATTTAGAAGATAAACAGGTATACGCTGTATCTATGAACCCTTTTAAAAAAAATAATACTCTTGCTAAGGTTTGGAATAAAACCTTCAAATATCATTTTAAATCTGATAAAACTATAAATATCTACTCTTTAAATTTAGATAATTCTTCAAAAATAAGAGAACTGTTAGAAGAAGAAATAGGGACTCTTTCTACTAGATCAACAAGAGGCACAAAAGATATAATCTTACAAAGCACTCAATCAAAACTTCCTTTATATCATGTATGTTTTAATAAAAAAGAAAACAAAAATTTTGAAATAGATAAGAATGGCATCTATATGTTTTGTTTATTGTCTGATCATAGCTTAAACAAAAAATTAGAAAAATTAGGCGTTGAAATAAATAGTAAAGCAACAATATTACAAAGAAATATGGATGATTATAATTTTGACTTTATAAATACCAGTGAAATTTGATTCAACAAGGAAAAGAGTTGGTAACAACAACTTTATATTTTACGAGGTGATTGTATCTTTCTTCGTGATGCTATTAGGATATTAATGCTTTATTTACTATAGTTTGATATAGTTTTGTTAGGAATATATCACTAAGGAATATCTATTATGAGAAACACCTTTATACTCATTGTTTTGATGAGTAATCTACTCTTTGCTTTTAACACCAATTTACCCCTCCAAAATAAATTTTTAAAACCCAGTGAAGCTTTTAAAGTTGAAGCAGTTCAAACAGAGACATCATTGCAAACAAGGATAATTTTAGCTAAAAATATTCATGTTTATCAAAATTCACTTAAATATACGATTACTGGTTCCAAGAAGATTGAGTTAACACCTACCTTGCCTCCTGCAATCGATGATGATGGAGAGAAGGTCTATGAGCATGAGGTTGTGGTTAATTTTGATTTGCAAAGTATTCAATCGCAATTAACGGGTGACTATACACTTACCATTGATCTGATGGGCTGTTCTGCTAGTGGGATATGTTATCAGCCGATTAGCAAAACATTTGAATTTAAAAATAGCTCACCTGCTCCTAGTCAAGTTGAACAAAATAGCACAAAAACTAATGTTGCCCTAGAGGAAGTGAGTGCCTTTGATAAAGTCTCATCACTCACAGATGAAACAAGTACCAAAAACATTGCCAAAACCTTAGCTAACGAGAGTTTTTTATTTATCTTATTTATATTTTTTATATTTGGACTCTTACTTTCGCTTACGCCTTGTATCTTCCCCATGATTCCAATTCTCTCTTCTATTATTGTTTCTCAATCAGGTGATGGAAAGCCTAGTGCGTCACGAGGATTCTTTATCTCTCTTGTTTACGTACTTTCAATGGCGGTTACCTATACAGTTGTAGGGTTGATTGCAGGATTGATGGGAGCCGATATTCAAGCAAGTATGCAAAACCCCTGGGTACTCAGTATCTTTGCAGGAGTCTTTGTTGCACTTGCTTTTTCGCTTTTTGGATATTATGAGATAGGACTGCCTGCATCATGGCAAAGTCGTCTTACCAAGGTGAGTGATACTGCACAAGGAAAAGGGGGTATCTTTGGTACAGCAGTTATGGGACTACTCTCTGCATTGATTGTCGGTCCCTGTGTGGCTCCTCCACTTGGTGGGGCAATTTTGTTTATTTCACACAGTGGGGACGCACTTCTTGGTGGGCTTGCACTCTTTGTGATGAGTGTGGGTATGGGAGCTCCTCTGTTACTTATTGGAATAGGTGCAGGGAAGTTTATGCCAAAACCTGGTGGATGGATGAGTAAAGTATCACAATTCTTTGGTATAATAATGTTATTACTTGCTATATTTATGATCTCACGTATTTTAGATGAACGCATTACTCTCTTTTTATATTCACTTTGGTTAATTGGTCTCTCCATTTATTTTGGGATTTTTAATAATGAAAAAGTCAACTCTTTACTTGGTTATGTAAGTAAAATATTGGCAGTTGTAGCCATGCTTTATGCTATGGCTCTCTTTATTGGTGTTGTCAGCGGTGCGACATCACTGCTTAAACCTTTTGAGAAATTTACCACAACAGCCTCAGTAACAATTGAAAAAAAGAGTACAAAAGACTACAAAGGCTACTCCATAGCACGGCTTGAAAAAGAGATTAAAGCTTCCAACAAGCCTGTGGTTGTTGACTTTACAAAAAAAGCGTGTACGGCGTGTACCGAGCTTGATACCATCACTTTTCCTGATCCATTAGTGAAAGAAGAGATGAAACGCTTTCACTTTATTAAGGTTGATTTAAGTGATAATACTCCTGAAGATAGAGAAATTTTGAAAAAATATGAGCTTTTTGGTACCCCCAATATTATATTTTTTAATCAAAAGAATCACTATTTATCATCAAAAACAGTTACAGGATTTATTGCTCCAGAGCCGTTTACAAGGCATTTGAAGAGTATTGAGTAGGCTTTATTTAGAAAAGAGTTATAGTATATCTAAAAACTATTAAAAGTTAGTTTTATTTTTAAATAAGCATTTTTTTGCTATAACTCTTTATTCAAATTATTTTTTAGTCACTGCTACGCAAGTAATCATCTAAAAAATTAGACACTAGGGAAATGGCGGATGAGGATATTAACAATAGGGTTTGACACAGAGTATGTCAAGCAGTTACAAATTGAGTTGCAAAAGTATTTTATATGCATTGTCGATGATGCACGTGATCTATACGATGCAACAAATTTTACAGATTTTAGACACTATGAACTTATTATTGTTGTGGATGAGGGAATTAAGTATTCACTCGAAAAGTATGTAAATGATGTCAAAAAGAAAAAAAGTGAAACTAAGATTATTATATTGACACACAAAGAACGCAATCAAATTGCACTCTATAAATTAGGGGTAGATGATGTGGTCTGTCATATGATCGATATGCCTGATTTACTTGCAGCCAAGGTACTTGCCAATATGCGAAGTCTCTTTGGTACACGCATCAATGTAGGGAAATTGGTGATCGATATTACCAACAAAAAAATCAAATACGATGAAAAAATTGTCTCACTCAATGGTAAGACTTTTGACATACTGGCTTATTTGGCATTACGAAAACAGAGGGTCTTTTCAAAAGATGAAATCATCAATGCCCTTTGGGAAGAACCAGAGTATGTGAGTGATAATACTGTTGAAGTTGCCATCAATCAGATACGTAAACGACTTAAAAATATATTAGGTTTCCAAGTGATTCATACTGTGAGAAGAAGAGGGTATAAATTCTCTTATTAGCTCACCTAAAAAAAGATTCTCCGCATGGGCTATAACCTCTCCAATAAGCTTGTCATTGCTATTTCGTCTCGGGCTCTGTTTGATTTAGAAAAAGAGAATCAGATCTTTGAGCGTGATGGATTGGATGCTTACTACAGCTATCTGCTTCAACACCAAAACAAAACCATTGCCAAAGGTAGTGCGTATCGATTAATTGATAATCTACTTAAGATCAATGGCTATTTTAACGAAGCTTCCAAACAAGTGGAAGTAATTATTCTTTCAAAAAACAATCCTGCAATGAGTTTGCGTATTACTAATGCTATTAAAGACTATAAGCTTGATATTGAGCGTTCAGGCTGGACAAGTGGTACCAATACGGCAAAATATCTCAAAGCATTCAAAGTTGATCTCTTTTTATCTGCTAATGCTAATGATGTCAAAAAAGCACTGCTGAGTGGCGTAGCTGCTGCTAAAATTTTGCCTTCAACTTCTCGTGTACGCAAATCCAAAGGTGATCAAGTGCGTATTGCTTTTGATGGGGATGCCGTACTGTTTTCCAAAGAGTCCGAAGAGATATACCAAAAAGAGGGTTTAGATGCTTTTATCACCCATGAAATAAGTAATCGTGATAATCCTCTCAAGCAAGGGCCCTTTGCCAAACTGCTTATGACTATTTCTAAGATCCAATCAAAATTTCAAGATGAAGATGCTCCCATCCGTACGGCACTCGTCACTGCTCGTGGAGCTCCCACTCACGAACGGGTAATTAAAACCCTTGATCTATGGGGGGTTCGCATTGATGAAGCTTTTTTTTTGGGTGGGAGTGAAAAATACGAAATCCTCGATGCGTTTGGAGCCGATATTTTCTTTGATGATCAAGATGCTCATTTAGAACTCTCAACTTCGGTCGTTCCTAGTGCGAAGGTGTATTAGTTGCAACTTTAAGAGAGTCTTAGTAGGGATACAAACGCATTTTGAGATATTTTTAGCTATAATTCATACCAATAATCAGATTTTATTTTTAGAGATATAATACGAAAGAGAACATCAAATGCTAAAAAGACTTTATATTCATAATTTTAAATGTTTACAAAATTTTGAACTTGATCTTACCGACTTATCCACTGCTCTATTGCTTGGTAAAAATGGTTCTGGTAAGACTACTATTTTTGATGCTATAGAACTTTTTCAGAAAATTGGTCATGGTATTACCCCACTAAAAGATTTAATTGATGAATCTAGTTTTAATTTCAATAATACAAAATTACCTATACATTTAGAATTAGATGTTGTTATTGAGAGGAAAAATTACAGTTATAAATTAGTTATTGAGTTTCCAGAAGGTTTTATTCATCCAAGAGTAAAAAGTGAAATTCTGTCGATTAACAATAAATCAATTTTAACACGAGATGGAGGGCAAACGGTATTTCAAAATAGTACACACTTTTTACTTGATTGGCATCATATAGGTCTACCGCTTATTTCAGTTCGCTCAGAAATTGAACCTCTTGCTATATTTAGAAACTGGTTACGCAATATTATTATATTATCACCTCTACCTAGACACTTTGTTGACTTGTCAAAAAGAGAGAGTTCAATCATATTTAGAGAAGCAGAAAATATTATAGATTGGGTACGATGGTTACTCTCTTCAAATCCAAGCCTTTATCCTGTTATTTATGACTTTTTAAAAATCCGAATGGATGATCTTGAGTTTTTTAGATTTGAAAATTTAGGAAGAGATGATCGAAAGTTGGTTTTTACCTTTACGGATGGAGAGAATAGTAAAATAATAGATTTTTCTCAACTTTCAGATGGAGAAAAAGTATTTTTTGTAACGGCGGTTGTCATTGCAGGACAAAAAAATAATCCAACGATACTTTGTTTATGGGATGAACCCGATAACTTTATAAGTTTAGTAGAAGTCAATCATTTTATTAGTGAATTTAGAAGAGCATTTGAAAGCTCAACAAATCAACCCCAACTACTCATTACTTCTCACAATGAGCGTGTAGTTAATAACTTTTCTAATCATAATATTTTTGTTGTGAGTCGTAGTTCTCATCTTTTACCAACAAGAATTAAACTCCTTAAGAATATAGACTATAGTAGTTCAACAATTGTTGATGCTTATGATAATGGTGAGCTTGATATATAATGGCGGTCAATCATTACAAAGAACATTTAGTTGTTTTTTTAGAAGATGAACCGTATAGAGATATTCTTAATGGTGCTAAACTATCTTTAAATGTTAATCTTAATGTTATAGATGTAAAGAATCCTTGTGGTGGATGGAGCAAAGTATTTGACAAACTTGAGAAAGATTTAGCTCTTTTGAATAAATTTCAACATCGTAATATTTTACTATTGATAGATTTTGATGACAAAAAAAATATTACACAAACATCTTTTAAACAAAGAGTAGATAAGTTTAATAAGACTGTACCCTCCGAGTATAAAGACAGAGTGTTTTTATTGGGAGTAAATCATAAAGAGAGTGAAGATTTAAAGAAATTTTTTAGACTCTCAAACTTTGAAAAGATTGGTAAACTATTGGTAGAAAATTGTCCTTATGGTGATTTGTCTCATTGGAATAATATCCATTTAGAATGCAATTTACTTGAAATTGAAAGAATGAAAGAATGAAAGAGAGTGGTGTTTTTGATTGGTTGTTTGTTTCATAAAATTGTATTAGAGGAGTAGAGCATGGCAAAAGTAAAGATGGCAACCAAAAAAGAGATTGAGGCAATCAAAGCAATTTTTTTACGAGAGTATCCCGATTCGGTCACGGAACTAGAGTATAACAATCTCTACGAATTGCTTATTTCTGTAATGCTCTCAGCCCAATGTACGGATAAACGGGTCAATATTATTACTCCTGCTCTTTTTAAAAAGTATCCTAGCCCTATTGAGCTTGCCAACGCAGAGCTTAATGATGTCAAAGCATTGATAAAAACCTGCTCCTTTTTTAATAACAAAGCTAGCAATCTACTCAAAATGGCACGAAGTGTGATAGAGAACTATGAAGGAGAAATTCCACTCGAACAAAAAGAGCTTGTCAAGCTTGCAGGAGTGGGGCAAAAGACGGCTAATGTGGTGATGATTGAGTATGCAGGAGCAAATTTGATGGCAGTTGATACCCATGTATTTCGTGTGGCTCACCGTCTAGGACTCTCCAAAGCCACAACCGCAACAGCAACTGAGGCAGAATTGACCAAGAAATTCAAAGATAATCTGCATCTACTGCATCAAGCCATGGTGCTTTTTGGGCGATACAAGTGTAAAGCACTCAAGCCTGAATGTGAAGGGTGCTTTATGGAAGAGCATTGCAAAAGTAAAGAGCGATTTAAAGTTTAGTGTTTGTAACTTTACTACACCTTGAATTATGCTATAATAACCCAATTTTATATTCCTAGGGGTTTATGTAGTGGAGAGTATTGTTTTTTATATTTTGGCACTTTTCTTGATAAGTGGTGCCATTGGCATAGTAAGCCTAAGAGAGAGTATTTACAGTGCAATGAGTTTTTTGCTTGTGATGGTTGCTATGGCAGGGATGTTTGCACTCTTACATCAAAGCTTTTTGTTTTTAGCTCAGATATTGGTTGCTGTGGGGGCGGTCGTGGTACTTTCACTACTCATTATTCTTTCAATTAATCTCAAAGCCCAAAATCTCCCCAATGAGAATCTAACACCTCCCAAAGTGGGTTTTTTTATTATGATTGTCTCTCCGATTGTCTTAGTGCTACTCTATGCCATCAACCAAACCAATCTCACCTTTGCTCCTATTCGCCAAGATTTTGGATCGATTGAAGTAGTAGGGCAGACACTCTTTAGCCAGTGGGTCTTGCCGTTTGAAGTGATCTCTATTTTACTACTGAGTGCCATGGTTGGGGCTGTGGTACTTTCACGTAGGAGGCTTGACAGTGAATCCTGAGAACTTTTTGTATTTAGCAACACTTTTGTTTGCAATAGGGCTTGTGGGGATAATGCTACGTCGTAATCTTTTTGTGGTCTATCTCTCGATTGAGCTGATGCTTAGCAGTGTTAATCTCATATTAGCGACCTTCTCACGCATACAAGGGGATATGGGAGGGGGCATTATCGCACTATTGATGATTGCCGTTATTGCAGCTGAGGCGGCTATTTTTCTCTCACTTATTATCTATATCTACCGTACGACCAAGACTGTTGATAGTAAACGCATTACCAAACTTGCTAATGAGAAGGGGAAATAATGGAGCTTCTTTTGGCGTTGATTGTTATTTTGCCTTTTCTCTCAGCTTTGGTCTTGGGGCTTTCGTATCTGCTTGATAGTGATAAAATATTACCCAATCGCTATTACGCAAGCATTGCCATTACTATTCCTGTTATCATTACCCTTTTTAGCTTTATTCTTGCCTTTTGGTTTTCTGCTCAAAGTGAGGGTATGATTCTCTACTCTAGGCTTTTTACTTGGCTTGATATTGGTGCATTTAAGATTGAGTTTAGCTTTATGCTCGATGCCCTCTCGCTTGTGATGATAAGCTTTATTACCTTTATTGCTACCTTGATTCATATTTACGCGGTGGGGTATATGCGTGAGGATGAGGGTTTTGGGAAGTTTTTTGCCTATTTTAACTTCTTTTTGGCATCAATGCTCCTATTGGTACTTGCTTCCAACCCCATTATACTTTTTATTGGATGGGAGCTTGTAGGTTTAGCATCTTATCTATTAATTGGTTTTTATCACAAGGTACACAGCAATATCACCGCAGCCAATAAAGCTTTTATTGTTAACCGTGTAGGAGATTTTGGTTTTATTATTGCTCTAAGTGTGCTGTTTATTACCCTAGAGGGGCAGGGCTTTAGTTTTGCTGATATTCAAGAGGGCATTGGTTCACTTTCGCTCTCAACCCTTAGTTTTGTAGGAGCCTTGCTCTTTGTGGGTGCAATGGGGAAATCAGCTCAGATACCACTCTACGTTTGGCTCCCCGATGCCATGGCAGGTCCCACTCCCGTTTCGGCCCTCATTCACGCTGCGACTATGGTGACAGCAGGGGTCTATATGGTGGCAAGGTTTGGCTTTTTGTACAATGAGATTCCCCATATTGGTGAGTTTATTGCATATATTGGGGCATTTTCAGCGTTAGCAGCAGCCTTGATGGCATCGTTTGAACGCGATATCAAAAAGATATTGGCATATTCCACCATGAGCCAACTGGGCTATATGTTTATCGCGGTAGGACTTGGAGCCTACAGTGCAGGAATTTTTCATGTCTTTACCCATGCCTTTTTTAAGGCTCTGCTCTTTATGGGGGCAGGAGTGGTCATTGTAGCTTTGCACCATGAGCAAGATATTTTTAAGATGGGAAATCTGCGTAAGTTACTCCCCAAGACCTTTATTACCATGCTTATTGCCACGCTTGCCATTACCTCTATTCCTCCTTTTGCAGGCTTCTTTTCCAAAGAGGCGATTATCAATCATGCCTACTTTAGTGGTCATTTTACAATATGGCTTATGGCTATGTTTACCGCTTTTTTGACTGCGTATTATATGTTCCGACTTATTTTTGTGGTTTTTGTCGCTAATGAAGAGAAACGTTACCCTCATCTTCAAGCTCTTGGGAATATTATGATATATCCTTTGATTATTTTAGCCATTGGCTCGGCGAGTGTAGGATTTTTTGGGCATGGTATGGCTGAGTTTTTGGCACTACCCGATAGACTTTTTACGCCTTCAAGCCACAGTGTGGAGTATCTACTTATGGCAAGTAATATTTTGATTGCCTTAATGGGGATAGCCTTAGCGTATAGATTCTTTGGCAAAACCCCAAAAGAACCCAAAGCTGATATTCCAATAAAACGTTTGATCATCAACAAGTTTTATATTGATGAACTTTATAATGCCCTCTTTGTCAAAGGTATACAAAAGTTGAGTGATTTTTTTGATAGAGTAGTGGATAAAAAAATCATTGATGGCTCTATTGGTATCGTCACTTTAGGCTATTTTCATGTAGCAAAACTCTTTGCCTCGTTTCAAGATGGCAGTGTACGTCACTACGCCATCTATATGCTCTTTGGTGTCTCGTTGATGTCTCTGGCACTTTTAGTTCTGTTGGAGGTGAAATAATGGATTATATTCTCTCAATAATTTTGCTTTTGCCTCTGCTTGTGGCAGTGGTGATGGGAATTATGCGTGCATCACTTGAACGACTCAAAATTGCATCACTAAGTGTATCGCTAATGGTACTGCTCTTTGTGCTTTTTTTGGCAGTTCATTTTGATTCTTCACAAGGGATGCAGTTTATCTACATCGCTCCATGGATTACCAATTATGGCATTACCTATTTTGTGGGTATTGATGCCATATCCCTTTTACTATTATTGTTGATTTCATTTTTGATGCCTTTGGTCTTTTTATCGATTTGGGATGAAGAGAAGAAGGGATATTTTTACAATCTTCTTTTGCTTCAGACAGGTGTGACGGGTGTGGTAATCTCTCTTGATTTAATTCTTTTTTATCTCTTTTGGGAGAGTATGCTCTTGCCAATTTTTATTATGATTGGTAGTTATGGATACGGAATGCGTCATGCCAATGGGATGAAGATTATTCTTATGACGGTACTTGGTTCAATGAGTATGCTCTTTTCGATGCTCTATCTTGGTTATATGCACTTTAAAAACTTTGGTTATTGGAGTTTTGCCGTTACAGATCTGACCAAATTAAGCTTTGATCCCCAAACCTCTATTGTCTTAGCAGGTGGATTTTTGCTAGCCTTTGCCATTAAGATACCGCTTTTTGGGTTTCATACATGGATGGCACCTGCGTACAACTCTTCACCCACACCTGCTCTGGTGATTCTCTCTGCGATTATGGCAAAGCTTGGGGTTTACGGATTGTTTCGTTTTAGCTACACGCTCTTTGAAGAGCCTTTGGTAGAGTATACACCCTATATGATTACTCTGGCTCTTATTGGGGTGATATTTTACTCCATTCATGCGGTGATGGAGCGAAACCTTAAACGTGTTTTTGCTTTTTCATCAGGGTCACACCTTTCCTTGATTGCTTTGGGGCTTTTTTTGACTAATATCTACGCATGGAGTGGTGGGGTATATCTCATTGGGACACACGCCATTGCCACAGCGGGTATATTTTTGATGATCGGGATGTTGGGAAATCGTACTGATGATATACGTATGGCAAACCTTGGAGGGATCGCTTCGGTAGCTCCAAGGTTTGCCTTTTTCTTTGTCTTTTTTGCACTGAGCATTGCGGGCATTCCTGGTACGGGTGGATTTGTTGCTGAGTTGCTTATTATCATAGGAGCGTTTAAGTATAATTTTTGGGTAGGGGTGTTGAGTGCTACGACGATGCTTGGAGCGATACTCTTTGTCTTTTGGACACTGCAACGTACTATCTATGGCAAGACCCAAGAGGCAACGCATCAATTTAAAGATTTGGATGCACTAGAGATTGGGATATTGATTCCTTTGGCTCTAATATTGGTACTTACGGGTATCTTCCCCTCCTTTTTCTTAGAGTTTTTCCAAAGTAGCTTGGAGAGCAGTTTAAATGCCCTAGGAGTGACACAATGATGGATCTATTTTTAGCTTTGCCCCTTGCTTTGGTTTTTATAGGTGGAGTCTCTTTGATGCTCTTTAGTTTAGCCAAAAAGGTGACACTGAGCAACTACAACTTAATTACTGTTACTTTTTTATTAGCCGCATTTATGGTGGAATTTATTGTATTTCAAAATGTCGAACGAGGCTATCTCTATGAAGCAATTTTTCAAAAGATGTTTGTTGTTGATAAACTCTCCACACTTTTTAATCTAATATTTTTAGGTGGTGCGATACTGACACTACTGATTAACAACTACTACTTTAAAAGTCGTGATTATTATAATGGTGAGTTTTTTGCTCTTTTGCTTTTTTCTATTTTTGGGATGATGATGCTTTCACATGCCAATGAGCTGATTACTGCATTTATATCCATTGAGTTGGCTTCCATTAGTATCTATGTATTGGTTGGTTACAACCGTCACTCCATCAAAAGCTCCGAAGCGATGCTTAAATACATTATTTTAGGCTCTCTTGCAGGAGCATTTTTTATTCTCGGGAGTGCTTTGGTTTATGGGGTTGTAGGCTCAACTTACCTGGGGGATATTTACACTTTTGTGCAAAGCAATCAAGGTAGTGACTTTTCACTCTTGATTGTAGGAATGATGTTTATTATGGTGACCTTGCTTTTCAAAGTTGGAGCCGTACCCTTTCACTCATGGGTCGTAGATGTCTACCAAGGAGCCCCTTTCCCTGTGACAATGTTTATGGCAACTACCTTTAAAGTGGCTATTTTTGCCATTATCGTTCGGCTCTATTTGGTGGATTTTATTCCTCTCTACTCTATCTTTTCAGATATTATCAAAGTCATTACCATCACCACACTATTGGGTGGCTCACTCATTGCCATTGCACAGACCAATCTCAAACGAATGTTAGCAGGCTCAAGCATCGTGCATGTGGGATATATGCTTATTGCCATCTATACCATAGGACTTGGTTCCAAAATTGCCGCTTCGGCGATTATCTTTTATCTTATCTCTTACTTTTTGAGTGCCGTAGGAGCCTTTGGGATACTCAGCTTTTTAGCAGCCAATAAAGAGACCAAAGCTCTAAGCTTCAATGATTTTAAAGGTTTTGCCCACGAACGCCCCTATATGGCTGCGATGATGACCATCTTTATGCTCTCCTTAGCAGGCTTCCCCTCTACCATTGGATTTTTGGGAAAATTCTATATTTTTGTAAGTGCCATTGAGGCAGGAGAGATATTTTTAGCAGGTTTTGGGATACTGATTGCTTTTATCTCGGTCTATTACTATTTCAAACTCATTGCACTGATGTACTTCTATCCCTCTTCCAATGCCAAACGAAAGTTCCCTGTTACTTTGAGTAGTATTTTGATTGTATTAATGGCTTTTATGATTATATGGGGTGGAATTGGTACAGGATTGATTCCCTTTTTGGCAGGAGCGGATAATCTCATTGATATTGCTTATGAGGCGGTGGGTGCAATTGGAGAGTAGGAGTATGAAAATATTACCTTCTCAATCCAATAGTATTCTTTCTCTCTAAATGAATAGAGGGAACAAAACTTGCATAAGTAGCAGTAAATATCACACTTAAAGCACCTAAAATGGGTAGAATTTTAAAAAAGGACAATTTTTGTCTCTTATTAAAGATTGTGCTAAGGATAATTATTGTAAAAATAGGACAACAGTATATTTTAGATGCAAAAGATATAATTACAACAATGAAAAAAAAGGAAACTAAATGGAAGTCTATTTAGATAATAACTCAACCACTCAGATTGATCCAAAGGTTCAAGATGTCTATGTTGAAAATATTAAGAAGTATGGAAATGTTAATGTAATATACAATAAAGGTATCGAGACAAGAGCATTGCTAAACGATGCTTATGATACCCTCTATGCAGGAATGAATGCCAGTGACGATGATGATATTATTGTCACCTCTTCAACGACTGAGGGGAACAATATTGTCCTCAAGACTTTTTTGGATGCTTTTTTAAAGGGAAGTGAAAAAAACCATATTATCTCTACGGTTGCTGAACACTCATCAATCAAATCACCTTTAAAGTATTGTAAATCATTAGGAATGGAAGTAACGTACATTGGTACCGATGCTAATGGTCTTATCAAGATGGATGAGCTTGAAGCGGCTATCACAGACAAAACTGCACTTATCTCAGTACTCATGGCATCTAATGAGACAGGGGCGATCCAAGATATTAAAGCTGTTTCAGCCATTGCAAAAAAACACGATGTCTATTTTCACTCTGATGGTGCACAAGCTTTTGGTAAGATCAAAGTCGATGTACAAGATTTGGGTGTTGATTACTTCACATGGTCAGCACATAAATTCCATGGACCCAAAGGGGTAGGTGGATTGTATGTCAAAGGCGGTGTGCCTTATACGACACTGATCCATGGAGCTAAAAACGTCATGGGTGGTAAACGAGCAGGAAGCTTGTACAACAATGGTGTTGCAGCGATGGCAACGGCAGTAGAAATTGCCAATATCAACCTTTCTTTCCTTGATCATACGACTCAGGCACTTAGAAACTATCTTGAAGATGAGCTATTGAAAATCCCTGATACCAAGAGCTACGTCCCAAGAGAACACCGTCTTAAAAACCTTGTGGCGATGAGTTTCAAAGGAATTGAGGGTGAAGCGATGCTGTGGGATATGAACATGCACGGTATTTACCTCTCTACGGGGTCAAGCTGTAGTAGTGAAGACCTCGAATCAAGTGCTGTTGTTGAGGCTCTTGGTGAAAAGACAGAGATTGCCAATGCAACGGTTATGTTTGCTCTAAGTAAATTTACGACCAAAGAGCAAGTAGACTATGTGCTTGAAAAAGTTAAAGAGACAGTTGAACGATTACGAGCTATCTCAATGACCTATGCAAAACAAGAAGCATTTAGCGTACATTTGCATTAATAACTGAATATAAAAAGAATAAATAATAAAGGATAAATTATGGCACGAAATGATTTAGTAACAGGAAATGTTTGGGAACAATACAGTAAAAAGGTGCAAGAGCGGATGAACTCTCCAAAAGCTCTTGGAGAATTTACACAGGCGGATGCCGATGCAAGGGGAGCGAAGCTTATCGTTGCAGATTTTGGTGCGGAGTCTTGTGGGGACGCGGTACGTCTTTTTTGGCTCGTTGATCCAAAGACTGATACCATTTTGGATTCAAAGTTCAAAAGCTTTGGTTGTGGTACAGCAATTGCTTCTTCGGATGCAATGGCAGAGCTTTGTATTGGTCGAAAAGTAGACGATGCGATTCACATCACCAACACGGAAGTGGAAGCATTTTTACGTGATGAACCCGATACTCCTGCGGTTCCACCACAAAAGATGCACTGTTCGGTTATGGCATACGATGTTATCCTCGAAGCAGCGGCACAGTACAAAGGTGTAGAGCGAAGTGAGCTTGAAAACCAAGACATTATTTGTGAATGTGCTAGAAAAACACGTAAAGAGCTTGTCGATGCGATTCGTGAAAACAACATCACCGAAGTTGAGAAGCTTATCAAACTTACCAAAGCAGGAAGCTACTGTAAATCGTGTATCCGCCCTGGTGGACATGAAGAGAAAGATATATACCTCGTTGATATTTTGGCTGAGACACGTGAAAAAATGGACAATGAGCATCTTCAATGTTCATCAGATGCGACACAAATAGGTGGTGATACTTTTGATAAAATGACCATCGTTCAGAGAATCAAAGCCGTTGACGCGGTCATTGATGAGTTTATTCGTCCGATGCTTGTAATGGATGGTGGAGATATGGAGATTATTGATATCAAAGAGAATATCCCTCATTATGACATCTATATCCGTTACCTTGGTGCATGTTCTACTTGTGCTACAGGATCTACGGGTACACTCTATGCTATTGAAAATACACTCAAACAAAAACTTGATGAGAATATCCGCGTATTACCTGTATAAAAGATAGAGGCATTTTGCCTCTATAGAGTAAATATCTGCTATAATAGCCCCATGAATAAAATATACGCATACAATCACCAACCCATTCACTTTGATTTCAAACAGAGCATTGAACGATTTTTTGTTGAGGAGATTCCTCTTTTTTCTTTTGCCAACAGTGGGGCAAACCTTGTCCTTAAAATAAAAAAGAGTGATATGAGTACCTTTAAGCTCATCTCCGTGATCGCTAAAGCAACCAACCTCGATCACCGAGATATTGGCTATGCAGGACTCAAAGACAAAAATGCCACAACCATACAATACATCTCTATCCCCAAAATTCATGAAAAAGCACTGAATAAAAATCTTACTACTGATAAGATAGAGATATTGCAACGTTATTACAGTAAGTTTCCTATTAAGATAGGACAGCTTAAAGCCAATAAGTTCTCTATTGTACTGCATGATGTCAGCCAAGAAGCCCATATCGCCATAAGCAAAAGTGCCAAAGAGATGACAAAAAAAGGTATCCCCAACTATTATGGTTACCAACGATTTGGAGAGAATGGTCAAAGTCACCTTCAAGGTGAAGAGATCGCCATGAGTGGTAAAAAACTCAAAGGAGCCAAAGAGAAACTGTTGGTTTCTGCTTATCAGAGTTATCTTTTTAATGAGTGGTTGGCTTCACGTATCAAAATATCAAAAACTATTGCCAACTACAGCATTGATGAAGCCACCAAGCTTTTGGA
>Ga0193954_1000962_pt1 | contig 15549 bp, 14 predicted proteins | sample BB_5_MG_FD_140340 | JGI IMG/M metagenome (GOLD analysis project Ga0193954, IMG submission 140340) | Microbial mat bacterial communities from the Broadkill River, Lewes, Delaware, United States - BB_5_MG | ecosystem: Environmental > Aquatic > Freshwater > River > Microbial mats | place: USA...
CCGACTACTGGGCTACCTATGCAGTAGGCAAAATCAATGCCTATGCCCCCATTGCCGTTGCAGCAAAAGCCATTAGCAAAGGTTCTGTTCTTCGTGCAAACGATATTCGGTTCGTTCGCCAAAATCTCAGCCTGCAATCCCAAGGCTTCTATACACAACCAGAAGAGATCATAGGCCTATCGGCCAGACGTCACATAGCAAATAACACACCAATCACTCCTCAAATGATGTTACCAGCTGATTTGATCAATAAAGGCGAATCCATCATCATCGAAGCTAAAAAAGGAGCGCTTGTCGTACGTACTCAAGGACTTGCTTTAGAAAACGGGCATCAAGGCCAGCAGATTCGTGTTTTAAATGAGCGCTCTCAAAAAGAGATCCGTGCGCGGGTTGTTCGCCGAGGTGTCGTATCAGCCTCTGAGTAGCTATTTTGTTAAGGACTGCTATACTTAGAGTTTGATAAGTATAGATTTTAATTATTTACAAATTTTTTCCTAAAGTTTTCCGTATCCAAGCCGCTAGCTAGGTATAGACGTTAATTTTGAGGGTAGAAAAAATGGTTATTGATCTTAACAGCTCTTCGTCGCATCAAGCGCTGAGTGCTCGTGAGAAGGTCAGCACCCAAAGAAGTAATGGGGGAGCTGCACCTGTTACTAACGCCCCAGCGAAGCAAGCGCCAAAAGATACTGTAGAGCTTAGCGATACAGCCAAGGCGTTGAAGGCGGCTGATGCAAAAATTGCTAATACACCCGATGTAAACAGTGACCGTGTAGCACAAATAAAAGCGGCTATTGAAGACGGTAGCTATAGTGTTAACTCTGGACGTGTTGCGGAAAAGATATTGAGCTTTGAATCCTTACTTGGCTGATCAGTAATGACTGATACTAAATCTACTCTCGCACATATCAATGCCCTCACATCAGAGGGCATTGCTCTTTTAGACAACCTTTATCAATTATTAGAGAAAGAATTGCTGGCACTTAAGGCCCGAGATATTGATCTTATCATCGAGCTGAACCAACAGAAACAGAGTGTATTAGTCGCCTTCGATCAGAACAATCGCTCACGAGCCGAAACACTCCTAAACGCACAAGCCAGTGTTGATAAAGCAGGTATCGAATTCTTATTAGAGCAATCTGATGACCTACGCTTTAACCAACTGTTCCGCGAGAACTGGAACAGTTTAGAGATTACCCTCCAAAAAACCATGAACGCAAATCAGCGTAATGAGCAAGTACTTACCAGAAGCCGCCAATCCCTCGAGCAATTTATAAATGTCTTACGAGGCCAAAAGCCTGCGAACACACTCTATAACGCAAAAGGTACCAAAGGTGACTATTCGGGGCAAAGCCGAATCGGCAAGGCTTAAAGAAAGCCCCCCCTAAATCGCTCTATCCTTAAAAAGCGAGATGAGTGAAATTGAAGCTTTCCAGAGCAATAGAAAATACGTAAAATATTGATTACTAAGACCTCCCTGTAGTTCAACCGGATAGAACGAGGCCCTCCTAAGGCTTAAATCGGGGTTCGAGTCCCTGCGGGGAGGCCATTTTTAGCGTAGCAACGGGCCAAAGCTCCCATCGGGTAAGACCTCTGGGGACATACCCGACAACTTTTCTAGTAACAAGTACTTTTGTTTTTCCGCTTCGGATAAATTCATTCTAGTGGTTAGTCTGAGATAACGCTCAACCATCTTGATACGCTCCTCTCTTCTGGCTGACTGCGAGCGCGTGGACTCCAAAAAAAGCTGAGCCAGATTCAGTAGCGCTTTTGCATTCTTTGGATCATGCTCAATTGCCAACCCAAAATATCGGATAGCTTGTGGAACCTTCTCAGCCATATAATGCTTAACGCCCAAGCGATTCACTCGCTCACTCATTTCTGGATCATGAATCTGGCGTTTTTGCACAACATCAACTGCCTCCTCTTGGAGCATAGGTAACTGATCCCCAGTGACTTCCAACAGCGCTCTTTTAATATTCGCCTCTTCTCCCAGTACTTTTGCTTGCCGCTCTGCTTCTTGCAGATAACGGTTTGCATCATCCGTTTCACCTAGGTCACGACTAAGTTGGCTCTTCAATAAAGCCGATTTAAATTTTAAGGTCTTGTCCTTCGGAAACTGAAATGAGGCATGATTCAGTATCTCATCGAATTGATTTCTAAGAACAATTTGGTCTCTCTCCGAAGCGCCCTCCATTTCCAGACGACGAACATTAGCGAGTTTTAGATAGGGGTCGGCTGAACGATAGCAGCTTTCTTTACCCAGGGAGATTGATTTGCGATAGGCAGACTCTGCTAGTGGCAAAGTTTTCGTATAAACGGCCACACGGCCAAGCTCCATGTGGCGCAAAAGGCTCAAGGGAGACTTTTTAGTAGCAGAGTGTAGCGCTTCTTGGGCGGGAACAAGCTCCCCTTGTCGCTCTAGGACATCCGCTAACAAATCGTAGGCAGACATCAGTAGAGGATATTTTTCTATAATATCTGTCAGTAATATTTTTGCTTCATCCAAGCGGCCCTGACCAATATATGCCTCAGCCAACGCGATACCGCTTTCTTTCTCATTGAAATGTTTGAAGCGATACTTGAAAAAGTGCTCCGCCTCATCAAAGCGATTCATCTGTAACAACAAACGGCCTTTGATACGCTGAACATAATCATAGTTTCCGCCAGAAAGCTCAACTTGGTCACACAATTTTACAGCTTTATCCAACTGCCCACGGCTGACAGCTTCATCCACGGCCGCCAAGGCTTCCTTTCTATACATCAAAAGATCTAACCTAGCTTTTAACTCTTCCATGGTGAAGGGTTTAGTAATAACTGCATCCGGTTTGCTTTCTAAAGCATGCAGGATTATCTCTTGGGAGGAATCACTTGTCATAAACACCCAACAGGCACCGGGCTTGATATAACCACGGTAACGAGACTCCTCCAGTAGCTGAATCCCTGAGAGGCTATCACTGCTATTATGCCCAAGCAAAACAATATCAAAGACTTCTTCTCGAATCAGATCTAAAACCTGCTCATTGATAGTGACGGCTTCAATATTAGATACACCTAGCTGTCGAAGCATATATACAACAGTCGAGCGCATATTGCCGCTACTTTCGATAAGCAAAACCCTTTTGTTGGCGTAATCTATTTTTAACTCTGACACTCAGCGTGAAGCCCTTATGAGGAAAAACGTAATAGAGTCCTCAGTATAAAAGTCATTGGCCGACGGGGGAAGCAATCTTCATAGGAAACAACTAGGTAAAAAAAAACACCGGCGAGGGTGAACGCGCGGTGTTTAATACAGTTCTATGCTGTCAGGTCATACTATCTTTCCGGGAGGATCTCACCATGATTCAGATCAAGCAAAATGAACTCTTTACCCTACTTAGACCTTCGACTAAGCAGTTCTATTGTGTATTTTCCAGTACACTGGAGAAAAAATATAATCAGAGTTGAAAGGGATTATGGCTACAACTTTTATCACCCATGATGATTGTGGACTTCACAATATGGGCCCGGAACATCCTGAAAGCCCAATACGTTTATTAGCAATTCGAAAAGTCCTTGAGCGCACCGGGCTGATTCAACAACTTGAAAAGTTGGAATCAGTTCATGTGACGCCTGAGCAGATTGCTATGGCTCATGCTTCCCTTCACCAGAAGCGCTTAGAAATGAAGCTTCCTTCCGAAGGGGTCGTCTATACCGATGAAGATACCGCGCTTTGCCCAGACTCACTCCATGCGGCAAGTTTAGCGGCAGGGTCGGCGATTCTCGCAACGAACCGAGTGCTCGCCGGTAAGACCAATAATGCTTTTTGCGCAGTACGACCACCAGGGCATCATGCCGAGCATAATGCTCCTATGGGCTTTTGCTTTTTTAACAACGTCGCCATTGGTGCAATGCAAGCCTTGCAGCACCCTGATATCAACCGCGTTGCCATTGTTGACTTCGACGTTCATCACTGCAATGGAACGGTAGATATCTTTAAAGATATGCCTGAAGTTATGGTTTGCTCTACCTTCCAACACCCTTATTATCCTGAGCGCTATACCGATATCAAGCGGCCTAACATTATCAACTGCCCTATGCCAGCTTACAGTGAAAGTGCCTTTTTCAGAAACATGGTTGAAACCAATTGGCTACCAGCCTTGCAGAACCATAAGCCTGATATGCTCTTTATCTCTGCAGGATTTGATGCTCACCATGAAGACCCAATGGCAGATATAAACCTGAATGAAGATGACTACCGCTGGGTAACAAAATTATTAATGGATGTAGCAAGGGTTTACTCCCAAGGGCGTATCGTTTCCGTGTTAGAAGGAGGATATAACCCAGTCTCATTAGCGTTTAGTGTAGAAGCTCATATCGAAACACTAGCAGGCTACTGAAACAGTAATTTTATCGAAAAAAAAGGCCGCTCATTGAGCAGCCTTTTTTATTGGTTTGTATTTGCTAGTTAGCCAACAAACTTGATCATTACGCCTGCGGCCACAGCTGAACCGATAACACCGGCAACGTTGGGCCCCATCGCGTGCATCAACAAGAAGTTCTGGGAGTTCGCTTCCAAACCTAGCTTGTTAGAAACACGTGCCGCCATAGGTACCGCAGATACACCCGCAGAACCGATCAACGGGTTAATCGAGTTGCCGCCCGCTAATTTGTTCATTAGCTTAGCCATCAGTACACCCATCGCTGTACCAATACCAAATGCAACAATACCTAGTACTAGAATACCAAGCGTCTGTACATCTAAGAACTTATCAGCGGATAGTTTTGATCCAACCGACAGACCCAAGAAGATAGTAACGATGTTGATCAATGCATTCTGAGCGGTATCGCTTAAACGATCAACCACTCCACATTCACGCATCAGGTTACCAAAGCAGAACATACCCAGTAGAGGGGCTGCATCAGGAAGCAACAACGCGACCAAAATCATCAAAGAGATAGGGAAAAGAATTTTCTCTGTCTTTGAGATATGGCGTAACTGCACCATTTTGATCTTACGTTCAGACTCAGTGGTCAACGCTCGCATAATAGGAGGCTGAATCAACGGAACCAACGCCATGTAGGAGTATGCCGCTACAGCAATCGCACCTAGTAACTGAGGTGCCAGCATGCTTGCAACATAAATAGCTGTAGGACCGTCCGCACCACCGATAATACCAATCGCTGCAGCGTCTTGGATACTGAAGTCCATGATGCCTAGTGTGGTTAGCGCAACAGCACCTAAGACGGTCGCAAAGATGCCAAACTGTGCAGCCGCACCTAAAAACAATGTCTTAGGATTAGCTAACAGTGGCCCGAAGTCCGTCATAGCACCTACGCCCATGAAAATGAGCAGAGGCGCAGCGCCTGAAGCAATAGCTACAGTATAGAAGTTATACAACATACCGTTGTTGTAACCCGCATCATTAGCAACCAAAGAAGCAGCGGCATGGGTTGATGCGTTGGATACATGATAAGCATGAACCAATTCATGGGGGTCTGCGCCAGATGTTCCAAGCACGGACGCCAAAGCCGACAACACTTCCGGTTTAGCAAAGTGTATAGCATTCTCTACAGCGGAGAATGCCATACCCGCTTCCGGAATATTTGCCATAATACCGCCGAACCCAATCGGCACCAGCAACAGCGGTTCAAAATTCTTACGGATAGCCAAAAATAGCAGCAGCAGACCCACAAGGATCATGACAAACTGCCCAGGCGATATGTTATATAAGCCTGAGGCGAACCAAAGATCTAGAAGCTTTTCCATTCAAATTGACCTCTTACGCTAGAGATAGCAGCGAATCGCCTACCTGAACAGCGTCACCTTCTTTCACGTCAACAGAAGTTACGGTACCTGCACGAGCTGCACGTACCTCAGTTTCCATCTTCATCGCTTCCAGAATAACCAGAACATCACCTTCCTGAATGGCCTGACCAACAGACACCTGAACTTTCCAGATATTACCAGCCAAAGGCGCAGGGACAGGTTCCCCTTGACCTACAGGTGCAGCAACAGGCGCAGCGGCAGCAGCCGGTGCAGCAGCAACAGCAGAGATATCTCCACCTTCTGCTACTTGAACAACATAATTCTGACCATTTACAGTGATTGTATAAACTTCTGGTCCAGTTTTCTTAGGTGCAGCCATAGCTTTCGCATCCTCCAGTGTAGGTGCAGGTTCAAACGCGTCTGGGTTGCCGCGATTTTCGAGGAATTTCAAACCAATTTGAGGGAATAGCGCGTACGTCAGTACATCGTCGATTTCATTTTCACCACCAACGAGAGAGATACCCTTCTCTGTTGCTAAATTACGCAACTCAGTGGTTAATTTCTCAACCTCAGGGTCTAGCAAATCGGCGGGGCGACATGTAATCGCCTCACCACCGTCTAGCACACGAGCCTGTAACTCCGCATTATAAGGAGCAGGTGCAGCGCCATATTCACCTTTCAAGACACCCTGAACTTCTTTCGAAATCGTCTTGTAACGCTCTCCCATCAGAACGTTAATAACGGCCTGAGTACCTACGATCTGGGAAGTTGGCGTTACTAGAGGTATCCAACCTAAATCTTCACGAACACGTGGGATTTCAGCTAATACGTCATCAAACTTATCGGATGCATTCTGCTCGCGAAGCTGACTTTCCATATTGGTCAACATGCCGCCAGGTACCTGAGCAATTAGAATACGGGAGTCAGTACCGCGCAGAGAGCCTTCAAATTTTGCATACTTCTTACGCACTTCACGGAAGTAAGCTGCGATCTCTTCCAGCTGTTCCAGATCCAGACCAGTATCACGATCTGTACCTTGTAAAGCTGCAACAACAGATTCAGTTGCCGTATGCCCATAGGTCATAGACATAGAGGAGATGGCCGTATCAACACGATCAATACCGGCTTCTACAGCTTTCAGAATTGTCATGTCAGACAGGCCAGAAGTCGCATGCGCATGAAGCTGCACTTCTAAATCCGTTTGCGCTTTCAGACGAGATACCAAGTCGAATGCATCGTAAGGCGTCAGAATACCCGACATATCCTTAATAGCGATAGATTCAGCACCCATATCTTCCAAGGTTTTCGCGTATTCAACCCACATATCTGTGGTATGAACAACACTCTTCGTAAAAGAGATTGTTCCTTGGGCATGCTTTCCAGTTGCCTTAACTGCTTTGATGGCAGTTTCTAGGTTACGGGGATCATTCATCGCATCAAAGATACGGAAAACATCAACACCGTTTTTAGCAGCACGCTCAACAAACTTATTCACAACGTCATCAGCATAATGGCGATAACCCAAAAGGTTCTGGCCGCGTAATAACATTTGTTGACGCGTGTTAGGCATTGCCGCTTTTAATTCACGGATACGATCCCAAGGATCTTCGCCAATATAACGAATACAAGAGTCAAATGTAGCTCCGCCCCAGCTTTCTAGGGACCAGTAGCCTACTTTGTCTAATTTTTCTGCAATCGGTAGCATATCGTCGATACGCATACGGGTGGCAAAAAGAGACTGATGAGCATCTCGCAGAACTACGTCAGTAATTCCTAGCGGTTTCTTTGCATCGGACATGGGTAAAAGGCCTTCTGTCGATAATAGTGCACGAAATTTTGTAGTTACTTATCGTTTCTTATGAACGATATTTGTGAACAGCCGCTGACATAACAGCAACTAATTCATCGTTACCACCTTGTGCTACAGCAGCTGTCGCGACTCGCTGTGGCGCAGCTTTTGGCTGAGGCGCTGGTTCAAACTTTACAACAAGCTTTGACATAAAGTTCGTTACAAAAACCAGCAAGGTGAGGAACACAAAAACAAAGCCCATACCATAGACCATGAGGGAAAGGCCTTCTGATATCAGATTTTCCATCTGTGGCTGCTCCTAGTTGTTGATAGAAATATTGCTTTTCCTTAGATGACCGCCCGTTTTTTGAGAAAATCGGTAACAGTAACATCCAAGTCTGCAACACTGGCATTAAACATTAAAAGCGATTCTGTAGCAACTTTGGCTTACTGTTATAGGTCAAAAAGCAGCTTGTTTAGGCCATTAGCATCATCAGCCAAATAGATCCATAAATCATATAGTTAGAAGAAAAAAGACCACAAAACCCAATAAAGTTATACTAAGGGACGGTATACCTTGATATTAGAATACCCTTTGTCCTGTAGATTTTGAGCATGTAACACGCTCATAACACCTTTATCACAGTATAAAAGGTACTCTTTCCCTTGGTCCCAAGCGCCTACCGCACTTTCAAGCTCATAGAAAGGCACGCAAACCACCTCACACCCTGGCATATTAAGCGGTTTCTTTTCCTGCTCGACGGGAGAGCGCACATCGACAATCACTTGATTTTCCGAGACTTTACTTAACGCTTCGATCTCAGTCTGAACGTTCAAGTTTTCTACAATCTCATCAATGATCAATACTTCAGCTTTGGCAATCACATTATCGAGTATATGGTCATCAAGCCCCTGCTCTTCTTCTAATACCCTTTCGATACGAGCACGTGTCGTCGGCTTATCGGAAATGACACCACAATATTCCGGGATTGTTTTGACGATATCAAAACATCCTAATTTCTTTGTGATATCAACGATATCTTGCTTATCCATAGTAATTAATGGACGCAAAACAAGCTTGTTTGTAGATTGATCAATCAGGGTTAGGTTCGGGATAGTCTGGCTAGATACCTGAGCAATACTTTCACCTGTTACGATGGCATCGATTTTCATCAAATCAGCCACTTTTTCTGCAGCACGCATCATCTGGCGTTTTAAAACAACCCCCATATGAGAGTGATGAACATTCTGCAAAATATCACCAACAACCTCATCAAAAGGCACGGTAATAAACTTCACACGAGCAGAAGCGCCATACTGCTGCCACAAATGCAATGCAACTTGTTTCACACCAATCTCATGCGCCTTTCCTCCCAGATTAAAGAAAAGGAAGTGTGTTTTTGAGCCTCTGCGCATGGTCATATAGGAAGCAACCACCGAATCAAAGCCACCCGAAATAAGGGAGAGCACCGCCTCTTGCGAGCCTAACGGATACCCTCCTTGGCCTTTATGTAAACGCTCAACAACATAAAAGGTATCTTGATCAACTTCGATATCGACATATTCATCAGGCTTACGCACGTCAACACCAGCGGAATCAGAGTGCTCTAGCAACCCCCCTCCCACATATCGCTCAAGATCGATGGACGTGAAGTCGTGTTTACCTTTTCGCTTTACTCGTACTTTAAACGTTTTATCTTTCAGACGAGAGGCATAAAGCGGTAGTGTTTTTTCAAAGACATCCTGAAAGCTAATAAGCGGATACTCAGCCACCTCAATAAAGTGCGCTATACCTGGAACGCGAGCCATCGTTTCACACAGTTCGTCACGATACTGCAAAGAGTCTTGCGGCAATACCACTTCGACCTTATCCCAAAAGCCACTGACTTTGATATCGTCACTAATTCTTTTCAGCACGATCTGAAGATTGCTTTGTAGTCGCTGGATAAAACGGCGACGGACAGGACGACTTTTGATAGTAATTTCAGGAAACAGCTTAACGATAAATTTCATGAGGAGGACTTTGAGTTTATTGTGAGGGAAGCAAAGTTGATAACTTATGCTTTTTGTAAGGTGGCGCGCCCGGCACGATTCGAACGTGCGACCGCCTGGTTCGTAGCCAGGTACTCTATCCAGCTGAGCTACGGGCGCTAATAATCGTTAAAGAGATGGTGCGCCCGGCACGATTCGAACGTGCGACCGCCTGGTTCGTAGCCAGGTACTCTATCCAGCTGAGCTACGGGCGCGACACTTTAACTTTTATTACTACCTTACTGATTGTTGATGGTGCGCCCGGCACGATTCGAACGTGCGACCGCCTGGTTCGTAGCCAGGTACTCTATCCAGCTGAGCTACGGGCGCAAATGGCGGTGAGAGAGGGATTCGAACCCTCGATAGAGTTTCCCCTATACGCCCTTAGCAGGGGCGCGCCTTCAGCCACTCGGCCATCTCACCAATCAACGGCGCGAACTATACTAGACTGATTTTCAAAAGAAAAGAAAAACTTTCAAAAAAATCAATCTTTAGACTCGTCGTCGCTTCTCTCACGCTGTATACGCTGATATATCTCTTCACGATGAACAGAAACATCCTTCGGAGCGTTTACACCGATACGAACCTGATTGCCCTTTACTCCCAAAACGGTAACTGTTACTTCGTCACCAACCATCAACGTCTCGCCAACACGGCGTGTTAAAATCAACATATTTAGATCTCCCAATCTTCCCTAAGACACTATCGACTACCTATCGGGTAGCGTGCTACCCGACTACTACACTGTGACAGCCATATAGTCTACGGCCGATACTATAGACTAAATACTGACCGTCGTCATTCACTGACAGTGTCTACTTTATCCAAATCAAATGCTGAATGAAGGGCACGTACAGCTAATTCCAAATATTTCTCTGCAATCACCACAGAAACTTTAATTTCTGAGGTAGAGATCATCTGAATATTAATATTTTCACCCGCCAGCGCATCAAACATTTTGCTTGCAACACCCGCGTGTGAACGCATTCCGACACCAACAATAGATACCTTTGCGATCTTATTGTTGCCAACTACTTCACGAGCTCCAAGGTCAACCGCTACACTTCGAAGAACCTCTTCCGCTTTAGTATAGTCGTTTCTGTGAACTGTAAAGGTAAAATCTGTTGTTTGATCAGCTGCGATGTTCTGAACGATCATATCAACTTCAATATTCGCTTTACTGATCGGCCCCAGTATTTTTGAAGCTACGCCTGGTATATCCGGTACACCTAGTACAGTAAGTTTCGCCTCATCACGATTAAACGCGATTCCTGAAATAACGGGTTTTTCCACTGCTTCTTCATCCTCTATAGTAATCAGAGTACCTGGGCCATCTTCAAAGCTCGATAGTACACGTAATGGAACCTTGTACTTACCTGCAAACTCAACTGAGCGAATCTGCAGAATTTTGGAACCTAGACTAGCCATTTCCAGCATCTCTTCAAAGGTAATCTTCTCAAGACGCTGAGCACCTTCAACCACCCTTGGGTCTGTTGTATATACGCCATCAACATCCGTGTAGATCTGACACTCATCCGCTTTTAATGCAGCAGCCAGAGCAACGCCGGTCGTGTCTGAGCCGCCGCGGCCTAGCGTGGTAATATTGCCTTCAGCATCAGCTCCCTGAAAACCTGCCACGACCACTATCCGTCCTTGTGCAAGATCTGACTGTATCTTTTCGACATCTATGTCCTGAATACGCGCCTTCATGTGAGCACTATCAGTCAGGATTCTCACCTGGCTTCCTGTGTAGGAGCGCGCGGGTATTCCCCGCTTCTCTAATGCCATGCACAAAAGTGCAATGGTCACCTGCTCTCCTGTAGAGACCAAAACATCCATCTCTCTGGGAGTTGGATTATTTTGAATCTCATGGGCCAGACCTATCAACCGATTGGTTTCACCGCTCATAGCTGATACGGCTACCACGAGATCATGTCCCTGATCTTTAAATGTTTTTAACTTATCAGCAACTGCTTCTATACGCTCAATAGAGCCTACAGATGTGCCGCCATACTTTTGTACGAATAGAGCCATTGTTCTCTCTGTCTCCATTGGCCGCTCACGTGCGACCTGCCCCAACTATAAATTATTTACAAAGGCCTCTACGCTCTCAAGCGCAGCCGGTAAAGCGGAAGCATCAGTGCCCCCGCCTTGAGCGAAATCAGGACGCCCGCCCCCTTTACCACCCAGTTGTGCCGCTAAATCTTTGACTAAATCACCAGCTTTTACCTTAGCAACCAAGTCTTTCGTCACACCCGCAGCAACAGACACTTTTCCATCACTCTCTGTAGCCAACACCACAACTGCCGAACCTAATTTGTTTTTTAACTGATCAATCGTATCTCGCAGCGCTTTGGGATCAATGCCAGGCAGTGTAGCTGTGAGTACCTTAATACCTTTTATCTCTTTTGCCTGAGAAACGAGGTCACCACTTTGTGCTGTCGCTAGCTTTGATTTAAGCTGTTCAAGTTCTTTTTCAAGTTGACGAGCCCGGTCCGATAACGCCTTAACCTTTTCTAGCGCTGTATCTTTAGAACCTTTTAGCAAAGCTGCTATTTGCCCTAAAGACTGATCCATCTCAGACGTATAAGATTGCGCGCCCTGGCCTGTCACCGCTTCTATACGGCGCACACCAGACGCAATACCACTTTCTGAGATAATCTTTAGAAAGCCGATATCGCCGGTTCGCGTAGCATGGGTTCCCCCACATAACTCAACAGAGAACTCTTCTCCCATTGAGAGCACACGCACCTCATCATCATACTTTTCACCAAATAGCGCCATTGCACCTTTCTGGCGAGCTTCATCAATCGCCATGACTTCGGTGACAACTGCACTATTTGCACGAATCTGATCATTTACCAACACCTCTACCGCGCTTAGCTCGTCATCGGTCATCGCTTCAAAGTGGGCAAAGTCAAAACGTAGGCGCTCTGGATCCACAAGTGATCCTTTTTGCTGTACATGCTCTCCCAGCACGTTTCGTAAAGCAGCATGTAATAAGTGGGTCGCTGAGTGATTTAACGCGGTCGCCTGGCGTGCACTTTTATCTACTTGAGCCACCACTTGGCCACCCAGAGTCAAAACACCTTGCTGAACTTCACCATGATGCAGATGATTTCGCGCTTCTTTTGTGCAATCTTGAACCTGAAAAACGCCTAAATCGCTACTTAGCGTACCGATATCACCAACCTGTCCACCGGACTCACCATAAAACGGCGTGTGCTTCAGTACAACAATACCCTTTTCACCCGCACTCAGTTGTTTTACCGGTTCACCCTCTTTAAACAGCGCCACGATATCAGCTTGTTCTTCACAGTGGTCGTACCCTGTGAACGCGGTTTCACCATCAATTGACAGCTTATCGTTGTAGTCAACAGAGAAGCTGCCTGAAGCACGTGCACGCTGACGTTGCTGTTCCATCTCAGCATCAAAACCTTCCATATCAATTTCCAACTGATGCTCTCGTGCTACGTCAGCCGTTAAATCGACAGGGAAACCATAAGTATCATAGAGCTTAAAGACCGTTTCACCGCTGATGATATTACCTTGCAGAGCGTCAATCGCCTCACTCAATAATTTCATGCCGTGATCCAGTGTTTTAGCGAATTGCTGCTCCTCTTTAAGAATGACTCGCTCTACATGTTCCTGAAGCTTAACCAGCTCAGGATAAGCACCGCCCATCTCTTTTACTAAAGCAGAAACCAACGTATTAAAAAATGCCCCTTTCGCCCCCAGCTTGTTACCGTGGCGAATAGCACGACGCATGATACGGCGTAACACATAGCCTCGCCCTTCATTAGAAGGTGTAACACCATCGACTATAAGAAAAGCACATGAGCGAATATGATCAGCTATCACTCGTAGCGACTTATTATCAAGATCAGCTGTACCTACCGCTTCAGCCGTTGCTTTAAGCAGGTTCTGGAACATATCGATTTCGTAGTTACTGTGCACGCCTTGCATAACAGCAGCAATACGCTCCAATCCCATTCCAGTATCTACAGATGGTCGTGGTAATGGTGTCATTTCACCATCAGCCGAGCGGTTATATTGCATAAAGACGACGTTCCAGATCTCGATATAACGATCGCCGTCTTCATCAGGGCTACCCGGAGGGCCACCAAAAACCTCTTCTCCATGATCAAAGAAGATCTCAGTACAAGGCCCGCACGGCCCCGTGTCTCCCATTGCCCAAAAGTTATCCTCATCCAATTTTGAGAAACGCTCAGGGTCGACACCTATTTCTTCTTTCCAGATACGCTCTGCTTCATCGTCTGTATGATGCACCGTTACCCAAAGCTTCTCTTTTGGCAGGCCCATTACTTCAGTTAGGAAAGTCCAAGCAAAACGAATAGCATCAACCTTGAAGTAATCACCAAAGCTAAAGTTACCTAACATTTCAAAGAAAGTATGGTGTCTTGCCGTATAACCAACGTTCTCTAAATCATTATGTTTACCACCTGCACGCACACAGCGCTGCGAAGAAGTAGCACGCTGATAAGGGCGTTTATCGTCACCTAAAAATACATCTTTGAACTGCACCATTCCGGCGTTAGTGAAAAGCAGTGTGGGATCATTAGCAGGTATTAGAGAACTTGAAGCAACTACTTCATGCCCTTGTTGATTAAAATAGTCCAGGAAAGCCTGGCGAATTTCGGCACTTGTCATGTATTTCATATGGATGAATCGTTCCGCTGGCTGGTTATACGCCTTCTGTTAGCCCTAACTGGCTTGTTAGACGCCAATCACACGCAAAATAGCGCCCAAGTATATATCGAGGTTAAAAATTGTTCGAATTTTTTCTGCTAGAGAGGGTAACTATTACGATGGACTATAGTCTTAATTGGAGTAGTTTTTGATGCTTTCGAGATGATATTCATGGGCAGCCTTCGCCTGATCAAAACTAAATCCGCGGCTGGTAATATAGCGCATTCTTTTTTCATAGGCCTTGCGGTCCGGCTGCTCAGGCTCTTTAGCAAACTTCCTTTGATAGAGCTCTGTAGCAATTGCAAACCAATCAGGGTTAGCTTCAGTCAACGCAGCGTTTATGTGTACCTCGGCTAAACCTTTTCTACGGCCTTCCTGGAGTATTTTTAGTAGCCCGTACCCTTGTGAGATTTTATTGCGTACAAGTGATTCCGCACATCGTTGATCGCTTTGGTACCCCATTTCTGCACATTGATCTAATACCTCTGATAAAGCATTAGCATCAAATCTTGAAAGATACTTACGCTCTATCTCACACCGACTGTATTCACGTCGTGATAACAGCCCCATCACTGCTTGCTTGATCTCCGCTAATACTTCCATCTTGCTTATCCCACTAAAAAGGGACTTAAAAAGTCCCTTTATTGGCAACAAAAACTCCGTTGTTACTAAAAATTAAACACTTTTGTATCCGGAGCCATTAGCATTTTAGCCATCTCTGGCGGCTTAGCAACAGACACCCCCTCAATAAGAGCATCCTTATTTTTCCCTGCATTAGGTAGGTAAAGTGCACAGACCTTTACACTCGCTCCCGATTTAATCAGTTTTTGCATTAACTGCTCAGGAGTAACATTTTTCGGTTTTAAGGGTATCGACTGGTAGTTTTGTAGTGCCATATCACCTGCGCTATCGCACAGAAGAACATCCACCTGGACACCTTGCGCTTGCATAGAGTTTGCTAGCACCATTGCCATACCTCGCGTTTGTTGCTGCTCACTGGTCAGGGTAATCAGGGCTTTCTGACCGTCTTCAGCCTGCGCCAGAAAAGATATGCTTGTTAGTAAAGCGAGTAGAGCGATTTTGATCATCTTCATATTAACTCCTTTTAGAAACTATTTTTCCACGCTATGTCTGCATCCACCTTGTAACTCCAAGGCAACCCAGAGTTTCGCCAACCATCTTTTGCTCTCACTCCTTTTGAGTTACCACTCTGTAGTTTGCCACCTTCAAAGCCATCTACAATTGTCCAGACTCGGGTATAGCCCTTTTCTGC
>Ga0193954_1000963_pt1 | contig 15545 bp, 16 predicted proteins | sample BB_5_MG_FD_140340 | JGI IMG/M metagenome (GOLD analysis project Ga0193954, IMG submission 140340) | Microbial mat bacterial communities from the Broadkill River, Lewes, Delaware, United States - BB_5_MG | ecosystem: Environmental > Aquatic > Freshwater > River > Microbial mats | place: USA...
GATACCAGAAAGAACCACATCATTAGTTTTCCGTAGCTCGTGCTAAATGGAGAAATCTTACCTCCCCATAGCGTTTTAGAGTCAATTTGTTTAGAAGCGTGTCCTGCCATGCTTAATAAATTTTATGTGCAAGTTTAATGAATAAAAAGTAAAAAAAGTAATAAATAGAGCCATAATAATCCCAAAAAGTGCCAGAAGATGGCTCCCATTTGCAATGTTAGGTTTTCATTACCGTTGATTTTACCTGAAAATGAGTGAATTACAAGTTTTAAAATATAAAACAACGTTACAATAATATGTAGTAAATGAAGAAAGGTAATCAAATACAAGTAAGACGAAGCCGTATCCGCAGCTTCCATTGATTTAATTTGCAAATAATTAGTAAGTTTTTTACCGTTCATTTGTAATTCTCTATTCTTGTATTGTAATTCTTTTCCTTTATAGTAAACATGAAAATCTTTCCCGAGCGTACCTTTTACGAAAAAATCACCCCTCTGATCGCGCACATTAACAGCCAAATCTTTAAGTCTTACTCGATCAAGAAACTTTAACTCACCATCTTCTTCGGATGTCAACGCTCCATTCACAAGTTTTAGCGGTGTATTTAAAAAGTAGAGTTCAAAATCATCTCCGTACTGCTTAACATTGAATGGTTTTTTCTCATCAACCTCTAGGAATTGTGACATAAAATTTTGGTATGCTTTCAATTCTGCATCAGTCATTTTCTGCCCCTTCAAGAGAAAATCATTTCCGTTTATTTCAATAAAGTCGCCCTTATATTTCACTTCAAAATAATCACCGTACTTCCCATCTGTTACGATGATATGATTTCCAACAGCATGAACGCCATTGTCAACTAACTGACCATATCCTTTGAATTGGAAATATACAAATGCCAAGCCTAGCACCAATGTAATTGAAATTGCAGCCTTCATTGCTGACAAATTTCCTTTTTTCGCAAAAATGACAGCTGCCTGAATACACACACTACTAATTGCAATAATAGCTGTACTTACCCAAAATGCGCTTGGCAAAGTGAATTTTAACCAAAACGAATCACCCATCGAAACGATATATGCCGAAGTTAACCCAGCAAATAACATGATAATACTGAACATTGAAACATACACTAGATTCTTTCTAGCCTTATCCATTTGTTCTTTGTTTCCGTCTTTTGAAAAATCTTGTTTCATGACTTTTAACTTTTAATTATTTCAACAACGATTCGATAACATCCAAGTTTCGATCGAAGACATATACAAACTGAATAATAGGTAGGTAAATGAATGAAGCGAACATCAATTTACGCGCATCTTTATCATCACAGGTTAACAATAATCGATATGCATAATAAAAGAAACCTACACCTAATAATGTTGCTATAATCATTGACCAAACACCAGCAATTCCGAGTACCCATGGCAATAAACTAAATGGAATCAAAGCAACAGACCAAACAACAATCTGATATGCAGAATTTTTCGATTTACCATGTTTAGATGGAAGCAATGAGAACCCTCCTGCTTTATAATCATCAAAAGCAACCCATGCAATAGCCCAGAAATGTGGAAATTGCCAAACAAATTGCACAAAAAATAAGATCCCTGGAATAAAACCAAACTCACCTGTATAAGCGATCGCTCCAAGCATCGGAGGAATGGCACCAGGTATAGCCCCTACAAACACGGCCCATGGGGAAACACGCTTCATCGGAGTATAAACAAAAACATAAAGCACGTAAGCTAATAATCCTAGTAATGCTGATGGGAGATTTATGAGGTATAATAAAACTGTACCTACAATTAATGTAATTGCCACAACGACATAAGCCTCGGTAAGTGACATATTCCCTTGAGGAAGCGGCCGTTTTTCAGTCCGTTTCATTAGGATGTCTAAATCTCGCTCCCAAATCTGATTAGATCCATTTGATGCTGCAGTAACCAACAACCCACCAATTAAAAGGTAGGTTAACTCAAGTAAATCACTTCCGCCAACAAACAAATAACCGGAAAGTGCTGATACAATAACCAAAGCCGAAAGCCTGAACTTTGTAAAGACCATATAAGTCTTAAGTTTCCCTTTAAATCCTGATTTTGGTGAAGCACTATCCATGAAAGAAATTTTGCGTTCCAAAAATAGTTATTATTTGCGCGTTAAAGGCACGAAATACGTAGAATTAATATGAATTAGAGGTTCTTTACTATTTGATTTTATCGATAAATATGCTTTCTTTGTCGATTAGAATAATTGATTAAACATTGAATTAACGATGTTTATCCAATTGGCAACCAAAACCACTACTAACAAAAAAGGATGTTGAATTAATTCAACATCCTTTTTTATTCTTTAAAAGTTGCTTCAAACTTAGATGATCATCATTGCATCACCATAAGAGTAGAACTTATATTTTTCTTTCACTGCTTCTTCGTACGCACTCATCATCAACTCATGCCCGCCAAATGCAGAAATCATCATTAACAACGTTGATAGAGGTGTGTGAAAATTCGTAATCAACACATCAGCAATACTAAAATCGTAAGGAGGGAAAATAAACTTATTCGTCCAACCTTCGTATGGCTTAAGTAATCCATCTGTAGATACAGAAGTCTCAATTGCTCTCATTGAAGTACTTCCAACCGCAATAATTTTCTTTTTATTCTTCTTGGCATTATTCACCATATCAACGCAAGGCTGTTTGATTGAAATCTGCTCAGAATCCATTTTGTGTTTAGTCAAATCTTCTACTTCAACTGGACGGAACGTTCCTAATCCAATATGTAAAGTAACTTCAGCAAAATCGACACCTTTAAGCTCTAAACGCTTCATCAATTGTCTTGAAAAGTGTAACCCTGCAGTTGGAGCTGCTACAGCACCTTCTTCTTTAGCATAAATCGTTTGGTATCGATCCTCATCAGAAGGTTCAACATCACGTTTAATGTATTTTGGAAGTGGTGTTTCACCTAAATCCGTAATAGCTTTCTTAAAATCCTCATATGGTCCATCAAAAAGGAAACGTAAAGTTCTACCTCTAGATGTAGTATTATCAATCACCTCAGCGACCAACGACTCATCTTCACCAAAGTAAAGCTTATTACCAATTCTAATTTTACGTGCTGGATCAACTAAAACATCCCACAAAAGACTTTCACGATTCAGCTCTCTTAATAAGAAAACCTCAATCTTGGCTCCTGTCTTTTCTTTGTTACCATACATTCGTGCAGGAAACACTTTCGTATTATTCATGATCATCACATCACCTTCATCAACGTAATCAATAACGTCTTTAAACATTTTGTGTTCAATCTCTCCAGTATCCTTGTGGATTACCATTAAGCGTGCTTCGTCACGATTCTCGCTTGGGTACTCTGCAATTAACTCTTCCGGTAGGTCAAAGTTAAACTGCGATAATTTCATTTTATTCATAACAACAATCCTGTTTATGTTATTCCCGTTTTTCAGGGACGCAAAGGTACAAAAATTAACATTTTAGAGTGGAGAGTTCTCAATAAAATCAATCCATTCTTCTACACTCTTGCTTTCTTCTATGTTTTGCGCACCTGATTTTGTACGTCTTAATTCAATTAAAGTTGCGCCAGACTTCAATTTCATCCCAAAATCGTGTGCAATTGATCTGATATAAGTTCCTTTACTGCATGTCACTTCAAAACTCACCTCAGGCAGATTTGAAGTGTCAATTTTGAAATCATTAATCGTAATTCGATTGGATTTTAATTCAACCTCCTCACCTGCACGGGCTAAATCGTATGCTCTTTTTCCATTTACCTGTTTTGCAGAAAAGATCGGTGGTATTTGATCTTGTGCTCCAATAAAAGATTGACGCACCTCTTCAAACATCTCATCTGTAATGTGATCTATTGGAAACTCTTCATTATACTCAGATTCTAAATCGTACGACGGTGTTGTTTTACCCAGAAGAAACTTTCCAGTATAGGTCTTATCACCAATCATCAAATCATTGATTAGCTTCGTATGCTTTCCAATACAAATTACAAGTAAACCTGTCGCTAATGGATCTAAAGTGCCTGCATGCCCAACTTTTAGTTTTTTTACCCCCAACTTTTTTCTCAAATGCCAACGTAATTTATTTACCACATCAAACGATGTCCACTCAAGTGGTTTATCTACTAAAATTGTACTTCCTGCGGCAAACTCTGTGATCATAATTAATTAAAGATTGCCCAACCAATGGCAACAAGACCAACGATGAAACAGTAATATGAGAAATAAGTTAATTTGCTACGCTTTACAATAGCAATCATCCAAGTGCAGGCAACAATTCCTGTTACGAATGCAGCAATGAATCCAACTGAAATCGATCCGAATGAGATTCCCATGTCAACATTACCAGAAATCATTCCTCGAAACTCTTCGCTAGTCATGTCTTTGGCTATCTTACCAAAAATCAATGGAACTACCATTAAAAAAGAAAACCTGGCAGCTTTGGCGCGATCAACTCCTAATAAAACAGAAGTTCCAATCGTAGCTCCGGACCTGGAAATCCCAGGTAGTATTGCGATAGCCTGTGCAACACCTATTACAATTGCATTCGAGAAACTTACTTTCTTTTCCGTATTCTTTGCTCTATCGGCCAGAAATAACAGTAAACCAGTCAAGATTAACATACATCCAACCAATAAAACCTGACCATTAAAGAAAGACTCCAGAATATCGTCAAACATCACCCCAACTATTGCTGCAGGTATCATTGACAATAAAATTTTCATTGAAAACTTAAACTCGTCGTTCATTTTAAATTGAAAGAGCCCTTGAACTATCTCCAAAATATCCTTTCGAAAGACAACAACAGTACTGAGGGCCGTTGCAAAATGCAACACAACCGTCATCATCATACTTGTTTCACCAGAAAGATCTTGACCTTGGATTGCTTTCACTAGCTCCAAATGTCCACTACTACTCACTGGCAAAAATTCAGTAAGACCTTGTATTATCCCAAGGATAATTGCTTCAAGAAAACTCATTAAAATCTATTTTGAATCGTGCTTCGGTTTTTTCATAATCGCATAAGCAATTACGACGTAACCAGCTACAATTAGCATTGGTGCAATTGTGATACGCGTGTGACTAAAAAGTTCGCTTGCATCAAACTCATTTGGGTCTTCAGCAGCACCACCAATCATCAATATAAAACCTAGGATGTTAATCCCTAATCCAATGAGCAACAATTTATAGTTCTTTGCGCTAAATGAAAATGGAGCAGTCTTATTAAATTCCTTTAATGAAACCGACTCTTTATTTGAATTATTTTCTGTTGTACTCATTTCGCTAAAATTTGAATTGTTTGAACTCTGGTCCCAAATTTAATACAAATCATCCAATTTCATTCTCAAATATTTGTTAAGAGCGAACCAAGTTGAAATATAAGTAATTACCATCCCGATAATTAAGAGTGAACCCAGTAGCAATAAGAAAGTATTTATCGAGTATGTAATCTCCATAGAGTCGACTAAATTATTCAACGCATAGAACAATCCAAACAATAAAGCCATGGCAATTAAACCACTCACGATACCAATTCCAATGGCCTGTAGTAAAAAAGGACGACGTATGTATTTTGATGTTGCACCAACAAGTTGCATTGTTTTGATTGAAAACCGTTTTGAATATAAAGCCAATCGAATGGTGTTATTAATCATCGCTACAGCAACAATAATTAACAATAACGCCACTGCTCCAAATAAATAAACGAATTGTTTAAACCCAAGATTAACAGATTTCACACTCGCCTCGTCATAGCTAACTTCATCAATTCGATCTCCATATGCAGCAAGCAAATCAGCTTTAATTTGCTCCATCCCTTCTATTGTAGCATGCACCTCTTTAGGTTTGAATCCAACGGTAGGAGGCAATGGATTATCGCCTTCAAAAATTTCTAAAATATTATCGGCGTTTTGATCCTGTCCTGTAAACTCTTCAATAGCCCGTTCAGGTGAAACATAAAACACCTCGTTAAACTGTTCCCATGTTTTAAGTTCTTGTTCTACCTGTTTAATATCGGCAGGATTCATTTCTGGCTTAAAGAATAGGTCGCCTTGTAAGTTTTCTTTTGCCTGACGTTGAATGTTCTCCAAACCAAACACCCCACCCAGTACAATACCAATCATGAATAAAACCAAGGATATCCCAATAATTGTTGAGACATAGCTGGACTTTACCCCGCGTTTATTTAGTTTATCTACATTCGCTGCCATGACGTGAAAATAATGAATTCAATGTTATGCACATCAAGACTTAAAAAGAGTTTTGAATGGTACTTTGTGAATTCAGACTAGCACATGTTCAATTCTAATAAGAACATCCACCAAAAGAGAAGTGAAACATCGGTTTCAATCAATGGATTCCATGATATTTCTATTATATTTATACCTGCTCAGCACAGGAGAATTGTTGAGATTACAAAGCCAATAAACTTGCAAGAATGAATAAAAAAGTGTTATCTGATATTGAAATTGCTCAAGCAGCAAAAATGCAACACATTAAACATGTGGCAGAAAAATTAGCTATCGATGAGGACGATCTTGAATTGTATGGTAAGTACAAAGCGAAACTTCCATTGAAATTAATAAATGAATCTAACATCAAACAAAATCATTTGATTTTAGTTACTGCCATGACTCCGACACCTGCTGGTGAAGGAAAAACAACAACTTCTATAGGTCTTACCGAAGGAATGAACAAAATCGGAAAGAAAACAACTGTTGTTTTACGTGAACCTTCATTAGGTCCAGTTTTCGGCATTAAAGGAGGGGCCGCTGGTGGTGGATATTCTCAAGTTGTACCGATGGAAGATATCAACTTACACTTTACAGGGGACTTCTCGGCGATTGAAAAAGCCAACAACTTACTATCTGCTTTAATTGATAATAACATACAATCAAAAGTAAATAACTTGGGAATTGACCCGAGAACAATTGCATGGAAACGTGTAATGGACATGAATGACCGATCACTTAGAGATATAACTATTGGACTTGGAGGAACAGCTAATGGGATTCCACGACAAGATGGATTCAACATCACTCCGGCTTCGGAGGTCATGGCTATTCTATGTATGGCTGAAAATTTCGAAGATTTAAAATTACGTATAGGAAGAATATACATTGGATTAACTTTCGATAAAAAACCAATTTATGCGCGTGATTTAAAAGCTGAGAACGCTATGGCAATTTTATTGAAAGATGCTGTTAAACCAAATCTTGTTCAAACAATGGAAGGTAACCCAGCTATTATTCATGGAGGACCGTTTGCCAACATTGCTCAAGGAACAAACACAATTTTAGCCACTAAAATGGGACTGTCTTTATCTGATTACGTAGTAACGGAGGCAGGATTTGGAGCCGATTTAGGTGCTGAGAAATTTTTAGATATCAAATGTGTTTCTGGAGGATTGATGCCGGAAGCTGTAGTTGTTGTTGCTACAATTAGAGCTCTTAGACACCACGGAGGTGCAATGAAAGAAGAATACAATACACCGAGTGTTGAACGTGTTGCTGCAGGTTTTGCGAATTTAGAAAAGCACTTAGAAAATGTGAAGAAATTTAATTTGACTCCAGTTGTAGCGATCAATGCGTTTCCAACTGACACCAACGAAGAAGTAGAATTAATTCAATCTAAATGTGCAGCAATGGGCGTTAAAGCTATTGTTGCTAAAGGTTGGGCGAATGGTGGAGATGGAATGAAAGATTTAGCGCAAGCGGTAGTTACTGAAATTGAATCAGGAAAAAACAAATTCACGCCGTTGTACGATTGGAACATTTCGATAAAAGATAAGATTGAAACTATTGCACGTGATATTTATGGCGCTGACGGAGTTGATTATTCGAAACAAGCATTGACTGATTTAAATAAAATTGATCAACTTGGATTAAATCACCTTCCTATTTGCATGGCAAAAACCCAGAAATCTTTTTCAGATAACGATAATTTATTAGGTCGACCAACAAACTTCAGAATCACGGTGCGTGAATTTGAATTCGCTGCGGGGGCAGGATTTGTTATTCCTATTTTAGGGAAAATGATGCGTATGCCAGGACTACCAGCCGTTCCAGCTTCTGAAGGAATGTTTATCGATAATGACGGTAAAATTTCAGGGTTGTCTTAAAAACAATTAATACCTTTCAAGCCTCTTCCGATTGTTCACCAATGGAAGAGGCTTTTTTTATGCTAACATCTACCCCACTTATATCGATTGTCATGCCTGTAAACAATACGGGTAAATACTTACGTGAATGTATTGAAACAATCATTACTCAATCTTATATGAATTGGGAACTCATCGCGGTTAACAATGGCTCTACAGATGATTCATTGTCAATTCTAAGGGAATACGAAAAATCCGATTCAAGGATACGTGTTTTTCATCTCAATGAAGCTAATTTGTTGAAAGCTCTAAGGGTTGGGTATAAGCATACTAAAGGAAATTGTATTCATCGGATGGACTCCGACGACAAAATGCCTATGAACAAGCTTGAAACGATGTTAGCGGCACTCATTGACTACGGAACAGGATCTGTAATCACAGGAGGAACTTCATATTTCACGGATGATGGTACAGTTGGTGATGGATTCAAACGATACGATAATTGGCTATGCGAAGTCGCTCGATTAAACTCACATAACTCGGAGATTTATCGTGAATGTGTCATTCCATCAAATTGTTGGTTGGTTTATCGTGAAGATTTTGAATTGGTAGGCGGATTTAATCCTGATATTTTTCCAGAAGATTATGATCTTTGTTTTCGCTTTTATGCGCATAAATTAAATATCGTTGGATTAGATACGATTTTACACTTATGGAGAGACCGTCCAGATCGCATCTCACGAAATTGGGATTGTTATAAAGACAATCGTTTCTTTGAACTTAAAGTCAATTACTTTATTTCAGTTGAACGCGATTATTCTCGACCGCTTGTAATTTGGGGAGCAGGTAAAAATGGAAAAGACCTGGTCAAGTTATTTCAAGAATCGAAAAATGAGATTTATTGGGTTTGTGATAATGAGCGTAAAATTGGAAAAGACATTTACGGCATTCGTATGCAACCATTCAAATCAATTGCCACTTTAACAAAACCACAAATTATAATTTCCGTAGCATCTCCAAAGGATCAAATAGAGATCGAGAACTACCTTAAAGAAAACAACAAAGTAAAGGGGGCAGATTACTGGTTCTTCTCCTAATTGTGTTCTTCTTATTGACCTTCGGCTTGCTGAATCTTGCGATAATAATTCTCCAACCTAAGATTTAACTTACGAATTGCATTTGCGTAACGTTTGTTGACATTTCCACCTGGGTTATACCCCGCATAATACGGAAACGGATCCTTTAGTTGGTAAAAGTCTTTATTTCGAATAATCAATGCAGGCAAACTATTTTTTTGGTCACCATAATAGCTAACGCCTTCCGGATTATTTACACTTCCAGGATCAGGGGTTGTTCCTTTGTAATAAAAAACCGTATCAGATTCAACCACACCAAACTCACCAATAAAGTAATTCTCCGGACTTAAGTTCAAGGAATCTACGACAGATAAACTCGAATTATAAAATTTCACTGAATCGATTTTTCCTTCAAGTAAAAACCTTGAGTCTTCCATAGCAAAGTACAATACATTACAGAAATTGAAGTGTTCTGAAAACCCTTTTGTTATCTGCATGTTTTGTTTTAATTGCCTTTTTCTTGTTTTATCAGCTCCTTTTGTATTTCCGTACTTCTCGTAATACGCAATTTCTTTTTGTCGCATATTTAAACGGACAAGAAGTGTTCCTTCTTTTAAATTGACAATACTTTCTTCCGCAACTTCCTTTTGTAGTTTACGGTAAGCAATATTGTCCTTGATCTTTGCTCTTTCCTGTGCAGAAACGCCCAAACCAACTAAAAAAATGAGACTTAAAAGATATTTCATAAACCTAAAGTTAATACTCTTAACGCAAAAAAGCCTTCCGAATTGGAAGGCTTCTTCAAAAATATACATTTCTATTAACCGTTCAATGCTTCCGCACCACCAACGATTTCTAAAATTTCATTTGTAATTGCTGCTTGACGAGCTTTGTTGTAAGATAACGTTAAGCTTCTTCTTAACTCATCAGCATTATCCGTTGCCTTGTGCATTGCTGTCATACGTGCCCCATGTTCAGATGCATGTGAGTCTAGCAATCCTTTAAACAATTGAACTTTCAATGATTTAGGAATAAGGTCTTCAACAATTTCTGATTTACCTGGTTCGAAGATATAATCTCCTGCCCCTTGAGCATCTTCCACAACACTAGGAATAATTGGAAGTAATTGTTCCGCTTTAACTACCTGGCTCGCAGCATTGATGAAGCTGTTGTAAACAACAACAACCTTATCAAACTTTTTATCTACGAAAAGACTCATTAAATTTTCAGCGATAACAGCGCTATTATCAAAAGTAAGATCGGCGAAAATATCTTCAACAGGAGCAATTGTCTCATTGATAAAATAGTTGTCCGTTTTCTTATATAAATCTTTGATCTTCTTTCCTAAACAAAGAACTTTTGGATTAGCATCCTTGTACTCTTCATTAACCAATTGATTAACTCTTTTGATTACGTTATTATTGAAACCACCACACAAACCTCTGTTTGAAGTAATACCAACAATAAGTACATTTTTTGTTTCACGAACTTCCGAAAAGGCATTTTCTGAAAGATCAAGCGTAGCACTTAAATTACCCAAAATCTCTTGAAGCTTTTCAGCGTAAGGTTTCATTTGAGTAATAGCATCCTGCGCTCTTTTCAACTTAGCAGCAGAAACCATCTTCATAGCTGAAGTGATCTGCATCGTTGAACTTACAGAAGTAATCCTATTTCGTATTTCCTTTAAATTTGCCATTCTCTTTTAATTAAAAAAGATAGTTAAGAGTGATGAACATTGCTCATCACTCATAATTCCTAACTATTAATATTTTGCTGCTAACTCCTTAGCTACTTTAGCCAAAACGTCAGTTGCTTCGTCTGTGTACTTTCCTGATTTTAACGATGCCATTACATCAGCATGTTTAGCATCTAAATAATCTAAGTATTCAGCTTCGAATTCTTTTACTTTCTCTACAGGAACATTTTGGATTAAACCTTTAGTTCCAACGTAAATAATTGCAATTTGTCTTTCTACTGGGTAAGGATCACCTTCTTTTTGTTTCAAGATCTCAACGTTTCGTGCACCTTTATCAAGTACAGATTTCGTTGCAGCATCTAAATCAGATCCAAACTTAGCGAATGCTTCTAGCTCACGGTATTGTGCTTGATCAAGCTTCAATGTACCGGCAACTTTCTTCATTGATTTAATTTGAGCAGATCCACCAACACGAGATACAGAGATACCTACGTTAATTGCTGGACGAATACCTGCGTTAAACAAATCACCCTCTAAGAATATCTGACCATCTGTAATCGAAATTACGTTTGTTGGGATATAAGCAGAAACGTCACCCGCTTGAGTTTCAATAATTGGAAGTGCTGTTAAAGAACCTCCTCCTTTCACTTTACCTTTTAATGATTCAGGTAAATCGTTCATTTGAGCAGCAATTGCGTCATCATTAATAACTTTTGCAGCACGCTCTAATAATCTTGAGTGAAGGTAGAATACATCACCTGGGTATGCCTCACGTCCTGGAGGACGACGAAGTAACAAAGATACCTCACGGTATGCAACAGCTTGCTTCGATAAATCATCAAATACGATAAGACCTGGACGACCAGTATCTCTAAAGTACTCACCAATTGCAGCACCCGTCATTGGAGCGTAAAACTGCATTGGAGCAGGATCAGCTGCATTGGATGCAACAACCACTGTATATGCCATAGCACCTGCATCTTCTAATTTCTTAACGATACCTGCTACTGTTGAACCTTTTTGACCTACTGCAACATAAATACAGTAAACAGGCTCACCTCTATCATAAAATTCTTTTTGGTTAATGATTGTATCAATCGCCACTGTAGTTTTACCAGTTTGACGGTCACCAATAATTAACTCACGTTGTCCACGTCCAATTGGAATCATGGCATCAACTGCTTTAATTCCAGTTTGAAGAGGTTCAGTTACCGGTTGACGGTAAATTACACCTGGCGCTTTACGTTCGATTGGCATTTCAAATAACTCACCACCGATTGGTCCTTTACCATCGATTGGGTTACCCAACGTGTCAACAACACGTCCTACCATTTCTTCTCCAACTTTAATCGAAGCAATACGACCAAGACGCTTTACATTGTCTCCTTCTTTTACCTCAGTTGAACGTCCTAAAAGAACGGCACCTACATTGTCTTCTTCTAAGTTCAAAGCGATCCCTTGAAGTCCACTATCAAACTCAATTAACTCTCCGTATTGAACTCCTTTCAATCCGTAAATACGAGCAATACCATCACCAATTGTTAGTACGGTACCAACTTCTTGTAATTCAGCTTCCGTACGGAATCCTGAAAGTTGCTCTCTTAATATTGCAGAAACTTCTGCTGGTTTTACATCTGCCATCTTGTGAAGTGTTTACTTGGCTAAGCCAAATTAACGTGCTAAACGTTGTTTTAAATTATTAAACTGGCTCGAAACAGAAGCATCAATTTGCATATCTCCCATTCTTACCACGAATCCTCCTATTAAAGATTCATCTATCTTTTCTTCTATCTCTAATTGTCCTTTAACTGACTCTTGCACTTTAGCAACAATTTTATCTCTTGTTGAATTGTCAAGAGCAGTTGCTGAAGTAATTGTTATCGGTACAATACCTTTAAATTCCTTTACTTGATCACTGAATGATTGAGCAATAGCAAGCAGATGAGATTCACGTCTATTATTCGTGATTAACTTCACGAAAGACATTGTAACATCTTCGAACTGCTCAAAAATTAATTGAAAAATTTCAATCTTCTTTTCAGTGCTAACAATAGGGCTTGAGATTAAGTTTTCAAAATCTCTCGTCTGTTTGTTAGCTTCAAGTATAAAATTCATATCACCAAGAATCGAATCAACTTTATTTTGTTCAATTGCGATCTCTAATAAAGACTTAGCGTATCTTGATGCTACTTTCGTACTTCTCATCTTTGAATTTATTAATTCAAGTTAATATCCTCAACAAGCTTATCAGCTAATGCTTTTTGTTTATCCGATGAAGATAATTCTCCACGAACAACTTTCTCAGCAATCTCAATAGAGAATGCTGCCATTTGAGTTTTAAGTTCTGCTACTGCAGCACCTTTCTCAGCATTAATAGACTCTCTTGCAGCTGCAACTAATTTGTCAGCTTCAACTTTTGCTGTACCTTTTGCATCATCAATCATTTTAGAAGCAACTTCTTTTGCATCCTTAATCATTGAGTCTCTTTCAGCACGTGCTTCTTTCAACAAGTTTTCATTTGCCGCCTGAAGCGTTTTCATTTCTTCTTTAGTCTTAACGGCTAATTCAAGAGCATCAGAAATCTTCTCTTCACGTGCATTAACTGCACCTAAGATTGGTTTCCAAGCGAACTTTACTAGAAGAAACAAAAGAATGCAAAATACAATCCCTGTCCAAAATAAAAGACCTAAGTCCGGAGTAACTAATTCCATTTTTATTTTTTGTTTGTGTTAATTTCTGTTTTAACTTTCAATAAAACTTGTCGCAACCAACCGTTGCGACAAGTTCCACAATTCTTATGCAGCTGGGTTAAGTCCCAAAAGACCAACTACTACCCCGAATAAAGCAACACCCTCAATAAGAGCGGCTGCAATAATCATTGCTGTTTGAATTTTTCCAGAAGCTTCAGGTTGACGTGCGATTGCATCCATTGCTGAACCACCAATCTTACCAATACCTAATCCTGCACCTAATACCGCAAGACCAGCTCCAATAGCAGCTATACTACCTACCATAACTATTTATTTTTAAAAGTTACTAATTAATTAATGATGAGCTTCTTCCACTGCTGCACCGATAAACAACGCTGAAAGCATTGCAAATAGATACGCTTGTAAGAAAGCCACCAACAACTCTAACACCGAAATAAACAATGCCATAGGAACGGATAAGAATCCCCAACCTGCAGATTGATTAATAAAGATGATAGAAACTAAAGCTAAGATAATGATATGCCCGGCCGTAATGTTCGCAAATAAACGAACCATCAATGCGAAAGGCTTAGTCAAAATCCCAACAACCTCAATAGGAATCATAATTGGCAACAACGCAACAGGTACACCTGGCGTTGCAAAAATATGTTTCCAATAGTTTTTATTTCCTGAGAACACAGTTACTAACAACGTAGCTACTGCTAAAAACAAAGTAACTGAAATATTACCTGTTAAATTTGATCCTAACAATGGAATCAATCCTGTTAAATTAGAAATCCAGATAAAGAAGAAAATTGTCAATAAATAAGGAACGTATTTCTTATACTTTGCCTCACCTATATTCGCTTTTGCAACATCATCTCTAACAAAAACGATAATTGGTTCAACAAATTTAGCAATTCCCTTAGGTGCTACCGCTCCATTCTCTTTGTAGAACTTAGCTACAGAGAACATGATCAAAATCAAAAGAATAAACGTGATGAATAAAGACGCAACGTTTCTTGTAATTGAGAAATCTAATGGCTTAGCATTATGTGGATGTCCACCTTCAAAATGCAACTCTCCATGTTCTGTCTTATATATCTTTTCGTGAAAAATTGCATACCCTTCGGCTACACCTTCTCCTACATTGTAGTGATATTCTTTCCCATCAGCATCTGTTGCTGTTTTCATCTCACCATGGTACAAATGTGAAGCTGAAAACATTTTCAATCCACCATCAACTAAAATGATTGGAAGATAAATAGTTGTTCCATTGTGAGCATCGCCCCATAAATGCCATTCATGTGCATCACTAATGTGGTGCATAATCATTTCATTCACATTAAATGCTTTCTTTTCTTCATGTCCATGAGATTCCTCATGTTCAGAGGCTAAAACCGCTGAACTCACAAACAAAACAGTCAATACTGCTAAAAACGCCTTCATCATACTTCTAATTGCCATTATCCAATCTTAATTAAAGAGCTTGAAATTTGGCGCAAAGGTATAGAAACTTTTATAAGTGACCTGAGAAAAATTGGATTAAAGCACAGGAAATTTTCATTTGAGCCAAAATTCACCATTGTAGATTTAACAAATGGTTATTTTTCAGCTGATTGGAGTTTGGTTTTTAACACCTTTAACTAAAAAGAAAGATTGCACAGCAAGTAGAATTACAAATACAGAAATAAACTGTAACGCAACAACTCGCATATCTGACATTTCTAAATACGCAAGCGCTGCCAAGATCGACATTGCCGCAAGCAATTGCACTGTTGTTAAGATTAGAAAGCGATTTACGAAATTTTCTGGATCTTTATCTAGCCCAGGACCAATAAGAATTGCGCCTAACCCAAAAACAACAAACAAAAGAATATCAAGCACTAAAATCGATTGAAACCTACCACCAAAAACTTCAAAAAAGGCTAATGCAATATGAACAATGATAATTACTGCAACAA
>Ga0193954_1000964_pt1 | contig 15514 bp, 11 predicted proteins | sample BB_5_MG_FD_140340 | JGI IMG/M metagenome (GOLD analysis project Ga0193954, IMG submission 140340) | Microbial mat bacterial communities from the Broadkill River, Lewes, Delaware, United States - BB_5_MG | ecosystem: Environmental > Aquatic > Freshwater > River > Microbial mats | place: USA...
CTTTGTCTGCATAATCGGTGAGCGCCATCCACGCGCCCGCGACGTGATCGACGCGCATGCGGTCAGAGATGTGTACCCAACCCAGGCCAAAGACCGAGACGAGCACGGCCATGGCCAGGCCAATCAGCAACCAGGATTGAGTCCTTAGTGTGGGCGATCGCAGGCGAGCGCGGACCGGCACATCAAGGCTAAAGCCCGAAGGATCTGACTCCGGCTCCCATTGGGGTTCGGGCATGCAGGAACCAGCACCGACGCGCCGCGCCGCTCAGCTCGCCCCGGTCTTGAAGAGAACCGCGGGCACGGTGCGCAAGATAATCTTCACATCCAACCACAGCGACCAGTCGTCGATGTAGCGCAGGTCTAGGGCCATCCACTCCTCGAAGTCGACGTTGTTTCGGCCGGATACCTGCCAAAGACCCGTCAACCCAGGCTTTACGGACAGGCGACGACGTTGCCAAGGCTTGTACTGCTCGACCTCAGAGGGCAGCGGCGGACGGGGCCCCACGAGGCTCATGTCGCCCATGAAGATGTTGAACAGCTGCGGCAGCTCGTCGATGCTGGTGCGCCGAATGAAGGCGCCGATGCGAGTGATGCGGGGGTCGCGTGTGATCTTGAAGACCGGCCCACTCATCTCATTGAGATGCATCAGCTTGGTCTTTTGAGCCTCCGCGTCCACCACCATGGAGCGGAACTTGAACATCTTGAACTTGCGGCCATTTCGGCCGGCCCGAGTCTGTTTGAAGAACACCGGCCCAGGCGAGCTGGCCTTGATCATGATGGCGGTGCCCAGCATCACGGGGCCAGCGAAGAGAATACCGAAGGCCGAACCCACAAGATCGAGGGCCCGCTTGCCCGCCAAGGCCACCTCGGAGGTCGGCGTGCGCCGAAGCCCCAGCAGAGGCAAGTCGAAGCCATCGATGGTGGCGATCTCGACCCGCGCCCGCTGTGGAAGCGAGGGCGGCAGCGGCAAGAGCACGTCGACGCCGCGCTCATCGCAAGCGTGCAGGGCGTTCGCGAGCTCCTCAGAGTCGAGTTCGGGGTAGGCGAAGAGCACCTCGTCGACGGCCGTGGTATTGAGCAGAGTCTCCAGCTCTCCGACCTCGCCCAAGTGCACGCCAATGGCAGCAGAGATGTCCTCTCCGGGCACCGAGACGTGACCGAGAAGCCGCACGTTCCAAGGCGGCTGAGATCGCAACGATTTTGCGTAGCGCGCCGCCTGCTCCCCACAACCGATGACCACCACGCGGTGCCCGTCCACCCGCTTGGACCGGGCGAAGGCGACCGTCTCCATCAATACATACCGACCGATGGCAAGCATGAGCAGGTTGGCGGCGCCAAACATCACGACGAATGAGCGCGCGATCCAGTGCAGCTTGAAAAGGAAGACCGCGAGCAGGAATACGGACATGCCGATGGCCACAGCGCGCGTGTACCGAACGAAGATCTGACGGTGTGTGAGGCGGAAATCGGAGGTCTTCGACAGCCAAAAGGCGATCCACCAGACCGGTACCAGCCCCACCAGGGTCATGTGATAGCGCCGCGGATCGTCCACGGGCGCCACCTCAATGCGGGAGATCAGACCGAGCAGTCCGGAGTCCCACTGACCCTCAGCCAGCCACTGACGCAGGTAGACCGCTCCCAGGTAGGCCACGAGCGTCACGACAAGGTCCGTGCCCACGAGCATCTTGCGAAATAGGGCTAGTTCGCGCCGGTGCTTCATGGTTGGGCATCCCCGGCGTGAGCCGAAGTGCAGTCGCGGCACTGTAGCCTAAACCATCGCTTCTGCAACACTAGCCTCGACAACGTACCAGGAACGAACCCTGCACGGGCGCTGGGCCCGTACCGCCGTTCCGAGAGCTTATAGATCGCGAACAGAGCCGAATTCAAACTTCAATATGCACTTTGAGTCCACCCCGGCCACACCGCATCGCGCCCGCACCCACGACCACTGTCTCGCGCTGGATTGGAAGTAGATTCTCGTGTTGGAGTACGTCACGTGGGACACTTGTTGGGTCACTGTGCGACGAGGCCTTGCGCTCGGGCAGCATGGCCGAGACGATAGGACTGATCTCCATGAACTCTAAAGGGCCAGCGGTGGTGTACACGGAGGGCGGCCAGAGCAGCGCGGCCAGCGAGGCCCACCTGTGGGTCTGCTCCGGCCAAAACATCGGCCGGCGCTTTGCCCTCGACAAGCCCGACATGGTCATCGGCCGGTCGAGCTCCGCCGACATCCCCGTCATCGACGAGCGCGTATCCCAGCAACACGCGGTCATCGAGACCCGTGACGAGGGGCACCACCTGCGTGACCTCGGCTCTACCAACGGCACCTTCGTCAACAACCAGCGGGTTCACGAGGCCGCCCTGCGCGACGGCGACCTGCTGCAGGTGGGTGAGACCGTCTTCGAGTACCTGTCCTACCAAGAGCGCAACCTGACGATCACGGTGCGCGGCCGCACCAATAACAGTGAGGGTGTGCCCACCGCCCTGCGGGATGAGGCCCGGCAAATGCTGGAGCAGGCCCGGGTCACGCCCGGCCACGACTCCACCCAGCCTGTGGTCCCGCACGCCTCCAGCAATCAGACCGTCGATGTGCCCACCCAAGACCCGGCCGCCACCGGAGCCGGCGGCTACATGGGCACCTACGTGCCCGTGCTGCAGCGTCCCGCGCGGGATGTGAACGCCGCGCCCATGCACGGCCCGGGCGCCCACCTGCCGGCCCCATACATGGGGCATATGCCCGGTCAGTACCCCCAGCACGGCATGATGCCCGCGCCGATGCCCGCGGGCACCGTCGAGGAGCGCCGAGCCGAGCTGGCGACCGCAGATGGCGAAGAGGATGATGGGGGCGGGGTCGAGTTCATCGTGGCCCGCCTCAAGGCCGGACGCGATACCTTCGTCCCTTATTGGAAGTCCCTCGTATTCTTACTCGTGGCTGGCATCGCGGCCGGTGTGGGCTACTTCAAAGCCAACCCGCCCGCCCGCACCGCGGAGTTCGAGATCGCGCTGCAGGTCTCGACTCAACCCAACCCCCTGCACAAATACGTCGGACGCCTCGGCGAGTTCTTCGTGGGCGCGGAGCTGGCCTTTCGCACCCCCGCGCTGATCGAGAAGACCCTCATCGAGTTGGGCCACGAGAGCCCCACCCCCGAGTTCCTCAACGTCGTGAAGAGGAACCTTGAGCTGGTGAGCGCCGGTCCTCCGACGCCCAATACCTACACGGGCACGTACAAACACACCGATCCCGATTGGGCGCTCAGCTTCCTTGAGACCCACGTGAACCTGTACCTGGAGTCTGAGGTCGAAAAGGCCCTCAAGGTGCTGAAGGTCGAGGCCGGCTTCATGCAAGAGCAGGTCGAGGAGGTCGAAAAGCGCCTGCGCCGCAGTGAAGCGGAGCTGATGGAGTTCAAGAAGAAGAACCTCGAGGGCGACCCAGAGCAGGCCGGCGCCACCTACATGCGGCTCGTCACGCTCCGCATGGATGAGTCTGAGGCGATGATGAACTTGCAGAAGGCGCGCAAGACGCGGGCCATGCTGCAAGGCCGGTTGCGCACCGAGCAGCCGCTCATCAAGACGAAGGCGCGCTTCGATAACCACTTCAAGGCAGCGCTCTCCCAGATGCAGCTAGACCTGGTGACCGAGAAGTCCAACGGCAAGGGCCCCGACCACCCGGACATCATCAAGCTCGAAAGGCGCCTCGCGGAGCTGCAGGTGAAGTCCGAGCAAGCCAAGGACGACCCCACCAGCTTCGAGACCACCCGCAACCCGGTGCACACCCAGATCCAGAATGAGGAGCGCAACCTCCAGATTCAGGAGCAGCTCGCCGAGCAGCAGCTGGCCTACATCCGCCGAGAGTTGGCCAAGACGGAGGCCACAGTCTCGCGTCTGCCCGAGCTGGAGGCAGAGCGCTCAGACTTGATGCGCAGCTACCAGACGACGAGTCAGCAATACGACAAGCTCCTGCAGCAGCTGCAGATTATCCAGGTGCAGCTGAACCTGGAGCGCGCCTCCACGGCGGCCCGCTACAATGTGATCTCCGACCCCCACCTGGTCTACATGGATAAGAAGGCCAAGATGATCATGTTCGCCGTGTTCGGCGGCTTGATGGGCCTATTCTTTGGCATCCTTCTCACCATCATCCGCCACCTGGATAAGCAGGGCGCATTTGCCGCGCTGCGCGAGCTGTTCAAGAGCGCCCCGGAACAGGAGGCAGTGCCAATGTCTGAGTCCACTGCGCTCGCTCCACGCGATCCCGCGGGGCCACTCGGCCCCCCACAGTAGCGGGCTCCGGGGCTGGCAGCGCTCTACCCTGCGGCGCGTCAGGCGATCCTACAGCGCCTGACTCAATGAAATAGAGATACGCAAGAAAGCTTGCACTCCAGGGAAGCTGAGCGAGAAGTTGGGGTCCGCCAATCGGGGACCATAGTTTGAATAGGTCACGCCGCCCACCATCGTGAAGCCTTGAGAGAAGGTATAAGTCACAGGAAGTTGAATCTGCAGGGTGGTCTCTGTGGCGGCGAGCAGGTTGCCGACTTGTCCCGTTGCCGTCATGGGGTTGCTAGTAGTCATCAAAGGCTCGGTCGTCGCGGAAGTGCCGAACACACCCCTCAACTCCACAGTCCATCGTGAGCCGATATTGCTACTCAAGCCTAGCGTAGCGCTAAGGCGCGGCTCTAGGACGCCCGTCGAGGGGTTCTGGCGGCTCGATATGCTCGACCCCGCGATCAAACTCGTGCGCAGTTCACGCAGGTTGAGCAGGCGCATGATGTACGAGAGGTTGAGTGCCGGGGAGATGCTGTCATTCGGCTGGGCAAACCCAGCCATGGCGGGCGGGGGGCTGAGCACGCTGACGGCCAAGATGCCCAAGGCCGCACTCACCGAGGAGCTTGGCCCTAGCTGCCTGCCGTACCCGACGAGCAGGCTCACGCTACGATAGTCGCCCGTCCGTGGGGACAGACTCCACGACGCGCCCGCGCTGAGGTTTATGCTGTCCAGCTTTGTCAGCGTGTAGCCAAAGGAGGAGTCAATACCAAAGGAGGTCTGCTTGGGCACCAAGTTGGCCAGGGTGGTATTCTGCAGGTTCTCTGGCGTTGAAAGAGGCCCGCGGTAAGAGCTTCGAATGGAGAGGCGAAAGTCCAGCACCGGGGTGAGCTGCCCGCTAAGGTTACTCGCGCCCTGCAGGTTGATGGACTCGATGACGCCATCGTCCGTAACCGCCGCTGGGTCCACCGCGCTGGCGGGAACGCTGCCAACCTGTGAGCCGGCGCCGGTGCCCGCGTTGGTATTGACGGTCGTCAGCGCATTATTGACCGAGGGAAGATCCAACTCACCGAGGCTGACCGTGACGTTGGCGCCGATCGCCCAGCCCTTCTTGAGCTGAAGCCCCACGCTGCCGCTGCCCGAGTGATTGACCAAGAAACGATCGATCGCCGCGACCTGGTTCATGGTGTTGCTCAGCTCGAAGCGCCGGAACAACCTGAGATCGTAGCTGGCGCCGACCGAGAAGGCCCGCCCAGCGAGACTCAAGCTCAGCGAGGGTGTCAGCACCGTCGAGACCGTCGGCCGCGCGACCCGCCCCGGCGCTACCGAGACCCAGCCTCCATTCGTCTGACTCGACGCGGAGGTGGTCGCCTGGATTGCGACATTCGCAGGCAGCGCGAGCGCCAGGACGAGAGGAAGAGCAAGCACGGCTACTTCACGACGACGACGTCGCCCTCCTTCAGCATGAACTCCACGTGTTTGCGATCGCCACCCACCAGCGCGTCGTAGTCAAACCGAATGCGGGTCAGCCGGGGCTCGCGCCGAATCACGTAGATCTGAGACTTGTTAGCAAAGGTGCTCAGCCCCCCGACGGCCGCCACCAACTCAAGCATACCGGAGCCCAACTGCACGCTGACCACGCCAACGGAGTTCACCTCACCGAGTACGGGCACCTGGATGGGCTTGCGCTGAGCGATGGACACGGTCACCAAGGGGTTGATGACGATGCCCTTGAGGTTCTTGGACAGCATCTGGGCCGCCTCCTGCTCGGTCAGGTTGACCACCGAGAGGTCCCCCACCACAGGCTGCGCGTAGGTGCCATTTTCGCGGACCGGGAAGCTGCCGGACAGCTGCAGTTGGTCCTTCACCTGCACATCGAGCGAGTCACCAGGGAGGATGCGAACCACCTCTTTTTGGCGGGGTAGGTCGGTAATCCAGACCGATGGCAGGCTGCTGGTACAGCCAGCGCTGAAGAGCAGCGCGCTCGCGACAAGACCGATTTTCAACGACACGACGGGCGAACCATGGCGGGGTGCGAGGCCGAGGTCAAACACCAGCGTTGCGTTGATACAACAGGGCGCGCATCGTTTGACGGGTCCGGGGATTCATGGCGCACTCAACCTTCACATGGTGCGCCGCCCCACCCTGTTTGCTGTCACGCTTTGCGTGATCGTGCCCCACGTATGCGCCGCCGCATCGGTCACCGTGGCGGTGGCTCCCCTGGATGTCAGCCCAGGCAGCGCACGCGCTCAAGCTCAACTCGACGCCCTTGAGGCGCCGGATCTCCGCCTGCTCGTCAGCTCGGAAGTAAGCGCTCAGATGAAGGCCCAGAACCTGGACCTCGGGCTCAGCGCAGACCGGCTCAAGCTCATGCAAACACTGCAGGCCCAGGGGCTGTTGCGTACCCGCCTCGGGCGGGTTCGGGGTCGCCATAGCGCCGAGATCTCGCTGATTACGGGCACCACAGGCCGAACCGTGGATCGGCTGGTGCTGCGCGCCAAGCGACGCTCGAGGCTGAACTACCTCATCACCAAGCGGGTCGCTCCCTGGGTCCTAAAGAACGCCGAGCGCCTGGGTAGCCCTCTGCCGGACGTGCGCCTCGGCATGCTGGAGGTCGGGGCCAGCAAGGTGGAGACTACGGTCCTGCGCTTGCTTGATCAGCAGGCTGGGTTGACAATCCTGCGCCCGGTGGCCCTGCAACAGGCGGCCGAGTCCGTGACCGGCGGCCTCTTTGAGGCGACCGGCCGAGCCGAGGTGGCCCGCGAACTCAACCTGCAGCTCTTCTTGCGGATGCGCATCACTCGCATCAAGCAGCGCTACACCGCCCACGCGGAGATCATCGACGCCGGGACCGGCCAACGTACCGCCGCGATCACGGCCCGGGCGAGGACGACCAAGACCCTCTCCGCACGCCTTCTGCAAGCTCTGGCCCCGCATCTCCAACGTGCCGCGAAAGCCCGCCTCAGTCCTGCACCTCCAGCGCCGGTGGCCCTAGCGCCGACAACGCCCGCGCCGCCCCAGGCTCCCGCGCCCGTACCCGATGCACCGGCCGACGAACCCGAGCCCACCGTGGCGACCGACGCGCCCGGCGCCTCTGCCACAGAGCAGCCCTTGGGCCTCACCCGAATCAACCCAAAGGTCCACCAGCGGGGCCCAAGCGCGCTGCGCATCGGCGCCGGTTTTGGGTTCATGAGCCGCCAGCTGAGTTACACCGATGACCTGTTTGAGACCCTGCGCCCCTACGAGCTGCAGGCCGCGCCGGTGGTGCAGGTCTTCGCCCGAGCGTACCCGGCGGCCTTCGTTCTCAAAGGCTGGGCCGCAGCCCTCGGCCTAGAGGTCAACCTGAGCTACGGGCTGGGGCTGTCCTCCAAGGACTCGGCGGACCGCACCTACGAGACCCAGGCCCTCGCCTTCGACGCCGCGCTGCGGGCGCGCTGGGTGTTTTCGCGCCACGAGGTTGGCCTCGCGGTCGGGGGCGGCCTGCAGAGCTTCTCCGTGAAGGGACTCCAGAGCCAGCTCGAGCCCGGGCTTCCGGGCGTCGGTTATGCCTTCGTGCGGGTCGGGGCGGATGCACGCTTCACGCTGATCGAGGACCTCAGCCTGCGTCCGCGCTTCGGGTGGCGCAACGTGCTCAGCGGCGGAGAGATGACCAGCGACAGCTGGTTCCCGCGGGCCTCGGTGCTCGCCTTCGATGCCGAAGTGTGTGTCGCCTATCGCGTCTGGTCGGGCCTCGAAGTGCAAGCCGGCGCGCAATGGCAGCGCTATGCCTATGACCTGGGCGTGCAACCTGAGGACCCACACATCGCCGGAGGCGCCGTGGACCAATACTGGTCGGGTAATGTCGGTGTGAGCTGGTCGTTCTTAGGACGTTAAGTGCTCAGTTGCGTGCTACGCGTGCAAAAGATAGAGCCGAGACCGTCTGCCCAGACAGCTTCGAGACTGACCGCAGCATGAACGAGCAACAACCGAGTGAGTCGGCGACTGAGGATCCCGCTCAATCTGCGTCGGATGCGCCCGAATCGATGCGGAAGAAGACGATTCGCGGCACCGTCTACTCCATCGTCGGACAGGGCGCGAAGAACGTGCTGCGCCTGGGCAGCAACATCCTGCTGACCCACCTGTTGACCGCCGAGGACTTCGGCATCTCCACGCTCGTCAATACCGTCATCATCGGACTCGAGATGATCTCGGACCTCGGCATTGAGACCAGCATCGTGCAGCACGAGCGCGGCGAGGACCCCGACTTTCTCGACACCGCGTTCACCGTACAGTTCTTGCGCGGGCTCATCCTCTTTGTGCTGGCCTGCATCTGCGCCTACCCGGCGTCCATCTACTGGGACTCGCCCGCGCTTCTGAGCCTGCTGCCGGTGGCCGCGATGGGTGCCCTGGTGCGCGGCCTGTGGCCGACGAAACTTCACTTGCTACGGCGCAACCTAGAGGTGCGCAAGCTGGTCTTCATCAACGTCGGAGCTCAGGCCGTGGGTGTGGTGGTCATGGCTATCCACGCCTACTACTACCGCTCCGTCTGGGCGCTCATCCTCGGCTCCGTGGCCATCTTCACCACCCCAATGGTGGTGGGCCACCTCATGGAGGGTCACCGCAACCGCTTTCGTTGGGATGCCGCGGCCGCCAAAGAGCTGGTGGGCTTTGGCAAGTGGATCTTCGTCAGCACGATGATCACCTTCGCGGCAGACAAGTTCAGCATCTTCGCCTCGGGTCGCCTCGTCGACAAAGCCACCTTGGGGGTCTTTGGCGTATCCACCATGCTGGCTACCTTGCCGCTCATGGTTGGCGGCCACGCCACCAACTCCGTCATTCTGCCAGCGCTGTCCGCCTCGGCGCGGGCCGACCGCGCCACCTTGGCCCGGGCCTTCGCGCGCGCGCAGCGGGTGGTCTTGCCCATCCTCACCTTCAGCGCCCTAGGCCTGGTCCTGCTATCCCCGGCCTTCTTCTACCTGATCTACAAACCCTCCTCTCATGACGCGGGCTGGATGGTGCAGATCGGCATGCTCGGGGTGTGGTTCTTCTACCTGCAGGACGCCTGGAGCCGCGCCCTTCTTGCCTTGGGCATCTCGCGACCCCTGGCGGTCGCCAACGGCGCAAAGCTGGTCGGAACCGTGGTCCTCGCGCTCGTCGGTTTTGAGCTGTACGCCTTCCCAGGCCTGATTGGCGGAGCCTCCTTGGGCGCGGTCTTTGGCTACCTCGCGATCATCATCGCCTTGGCGCAAGAAGGCTTGCACGCCTGGCGCCTCGACCTCAAGTACTCCGTGCTTGCGCTCGGCCTCAGCGTCGCCAGCGTCTTGCTGCCGAAGCAGCTCGCCCCGATGCTGGGTCAGTCCGACTGGCGGCCGCTGTCCATCGCAACCAGCCTGCTGTTCTTGGTGCCGCTCGCCGCCTTCACCTTCGTGCGGCTCAAGGGGCAGATGCGCGGCTCTGATTGACGTTGATTAGCGCTTTGGCCGGCTAAACTTGGCGGCCACAGTGCGAGCCGCCTCGAGGTACTCCGGGCGCAACAGGTCCTGCACACAGTCTATGGCCGCCAGCACTTCGGCCGGCGTGGCCCCACAATGGATCGCCCCGCGAGCGTGGCTGGCGAGCTGGCGCACCTGCCCCGTGGCCGCCAGCGCGCCCACCGCCAAGAGTTCGCGTCGGTTCGCGGCCAGGCCCGGGCGAGACAGCACCCGCCCGTAGGCGTGGCCCACGATCCAGCCGCCAAAATCATCGTGATGCTGGTGCAAGCGGTCTTCCACCGCCCGCGCGTTCTTGCCGTAGATGAAGGCGAAGAGTTCCCGTCCGCGCTGCACCATGTCGGGCTCGCCGAGGCGCTCATCATCGTCGAGCGGCCCCAGGCCACCGACCTCGGCGAGCACTTCATAGGCCTCAACTTGTCTAGGAAAACCGGCGAAGAGGTGCACCTGGAGCACCGCCTCTCTCCAGCTGCGATCGGGCTCCCCCTCGGGGGCCTCAGTGCGCAGCCGCCGGACCTCATCCCAGCGGCCCAGGACAATGGCTACGAAGAGGCGAGTCAGCCGGCGATCTTCGCTGGAGAGCATGGGGCGCCCTAGCGCAGATGCAACTGAACTGTCAGGTGCTCACCCTGGCGCTCGACCCGGCCGGCCTCAAGGGCACCGTCGATGTCGAAGACCACCCGCACAAAGCCAGGATGGCGACCGGAGCGCACCGACTTCACAGCGCCCGTAGCCGCCGGAAGGGTGAGGGCCTGGGTCTGACCCTCGATGTCGACCACGAAGCGCTCCGGGTTGTGAAAGACCCGCGTCTTGAGCACCTTGGCCCCGGGCTGCACCTTGACCGAGATGCGTGGCGCGGACTCTCCCAGCAGGGCCTGCGCGGCCACGCTCAGGCCGGAGGCCTTGGCCTTCTTCACAGCCGGGGCCTTCGCCGGACCCGCGGGCGCTTTGGACGCGGCGGAGGCTTTGTCCTTGCTCGCGGGCTTGGCAACCGCACTTGCGGCAGCCTCTTTCGACGGCGCGGCGGCGGCCTTGACGGGCTCATCGAGGTTCACCAGAGGCGGCAGCGGGTTCTTGGGGGCCACGCGGGGCGCGGCGGCCTCGTCCTCGCTGGCCTGCTGGGCTACGGGTGCAGGTTCAGCCTGCCCCATCAAGACGGCGTGGGTCTCGGTCGTGACCTTCTGCGTCTCAGGAGCCGCGATCGCCTCCTGGGGGCTGGCCCCGTCCAGCCACAGCGCCAATCCCATGGTGATCATGAGCGTCAGACCGCCGAGCACGGCGATGCCCGGGCCAACTCGGATAAGAGTGTCAGACAAACGTCGCAAGGTGGCCTGCTTTTCTTCGGGCTCTTCCTGGTCATCCACGGCCTCTGGAGTAGGGAGGTCGGAGAGCACCAGGTCCGAGCTCAGATCGGGCTCGGGTGGCAAAGAGGGCATCGCCGTCTCGATCTCATCCGACCGGGGCGCGCGGCGCACCTCGTCGGTGGGGATCATCATCTGAGACGGGCTCGGCGCCAGCGTCGGCAGGTCCGAGTCCACGTCGGGCACGGCGTGCAAGATGCTGGGCACGAGGGTGGGCGAGCCCACCACGGCCTCGGTCTGACGGGCGATCTCCCGGTCGATCTTGGCCCGAGAGTCGGCGTCCACATCTACGAAGCGCACGCCAAAGCCGGAGCCGTGCACGTGCTCCCGGTTGTAGGCCACCTCGGCCTCCGCCACGTAGGCCGTCTCACCCTCGCCGAGCTCGATCTGCACGCAAAAGCGGGCCCCCACCCGCACAGGGCGGTCGGCGTCCACAAACATGCCCTCGTTGGACAGGTCGCGGGCCGAGACCAGCGCCTCTGGGAAGCCACCCGCGGGCCCGACCTTCACGGGCCGCGCCAACGGGACCCGGGCGGACTGTCGGCGGTCCTCACCCTCGGCGAACAGCACGGGGGACAATGCGGTGTCGTGGAGTGCTTCAGCGGTGACGTGCGACATGGTGGGACAAGGGAACACCGGGATCGATCCCGCGTCTATTTTTTGTCCGTCGATTCTGCTGAGCAAGATCCGGCGCGGGTGCGTCCGGACGGGGCCAAATGCCTCCCCGAGCGCCCCAAGTGGGCGTTGGGGATCACTTGGCGGTTCTCATTGGGCCCTCAGGTGGCCCGTCTTGGGCGCCGAATTGACACAAACTTGACGCGCTGGGAGTTTCCGCCCCCATGGCCGACCAGCCCAATCCCAGCACTGAATTACCCGTCGAGGACCTGATGCCAGGCGGCGGATTCCTGCTCGAGAGCGCCGCTAGCAAGACGATCTTCACGGCAGAGCGCCTCAACGAGGACCACCGCGCGTTCTACAAGAGCGCCGTCGACTTCGTAGAGAAGGAGGTCGTGCCCAAGCACGAGGCCATCGAGGCCAAAGAGCCCGGTCTTATGCAAGACCTCTTGCGCAAGGCCGGTGACCTCGGCATGCACATGATCGACATCCCCGAGGCCTTTGGTGGGTTGGGACTCGATAAGACCACGTCCTGCCTCGTGTCGGAGGCGGTCGCCCGCCAGGGCAGCTTCTCCGTCTCTCTGGGCGCCCACAACGGCATCGGCATGTTGCCCTTGGTCTTCTTTGGCAGCGAAGAGCTCAAGAACGAGTGGCTGCCCCACTTCGCAGACGCCTCAAAGCTGGGCGCCTACGCGCTCACCGAGTCCGGCTCCGGCTCAGATGCGTTGGCCGCCAAGACCACCGCGACGCTGTCCGATGACGGCAACAGCTGGGTGCTCAACGGCTCGAAGATGTGGATCACCAACGCCAAGATGGCGGATGTCTTCACCGTCTTCGCCAAGATTGATGGCAAGAAGTTCAGCGCCTTCTTGGTTCCCGCGGACGCGGAGGGCCTAGAGATCGGCCGCGATGAGCCGAAGATGGGCATCCTGGGCTCCAATACCTGCGCGCTGTCCTTTGACAACGTCAAGGTTCCGAAAGGCAACTTGCTCGGTGAGGAGGGCAAGGGCCACAAGATCGCCTTCAACATCCTGAACATGGGCCGGCTGCGCCTCGGTGTCGCCGTCATGGGCGGCGCGAAGTACGTGCTGTCCATGGCGACCCAATACGCCAAGGAGCGCAAGCAGTTCGCAACCCCGCTTTCGGACTTCAGGGCCATCCAGCAAAAGCTGGCTCGCATGGCGGTGCGCATCTACCAGGTTGAGTCCACCAGCTATCGCACCACGGGCAATGTCGACGCTGCGATGTCCAAGATCGCCAAGGATGACCCCGACCGCATGCAGCGGCTGGTCGAGGCCATTGAGGCCTATAACATCGAGGCCTCCATCATGAAGGTCTCGGGCTCTGAGACTCTGGACTTCGTGGCCGATGAGGCGGTGCAGATTCACGGCGGCTATGGCTACAGCCGTGAGTACGGCGTCGAGTGCGCCTACCGTGACAGCCGCATCAACCGCATCTTCGAGGGCACCAATGAGATCAACCGCATGTTGATCCCAGGCACCATCCTCAAGCGCGCCATGAAGGGGCAGCTGGACATCCTGCCCGTCGCCCAGACCATTCAGGAGTCCCTGCATCGTGCGGCCTCCCCAGTGCCCCCGCTCGGTGATGGGCCACTGGCTCAGGAAATCCAGCTTGCAGAGCTGGTGCGCCGTGCCGCGACGTATACGCTCGCGACCGCCGCCATGAAGCTGATGACCGAGCTCGAAAAGGAGCAAGAGCAGCTGATGATGCTCGCGGACATGGTCATCGATGCCTACACCATCGACACCGTCGTGCGCCGGGCCCTGCAAGCGCAGACCGAGGAGAGCCCAGCCCGCGCTGAGCTGCATCGGCTCTTTGCCACCATCTCGGCCCACAGCATCTACGAGGCCACCATGGCCCGCGCGCGCCGCATCGTCGTGGAGCTGTTCCCGGACGAGGACCAGTACACCCGTTTCATGGAGCTCAAGCGCCTGCACATCGACGTCACCCAGCCGGTGGTGCCCTTGGAGCGCAAGGTCGCCGAGGCCGTCATCGAGGCGGACGGCTACCCGCTGCCCTACCGCAGCTGAGCGCCCTGCCCGGCCCGGCCATGAGCGATGACCGTTGTTACGAGGTTGTGATCGAGGTGCCGCGCGGCAGCTTCATCAAGCGCACCCCGAGCGGCGGCATCGACTTCATCGCGCCCTTCCCCAGCCCCTTCAACTACGGCAGCGTGCCCAATACGCTTAGCCCTGATGGCGACCCGCTGGACGCGGTCCTGCTCGGTCCGCGCCTAGACTACGGCCAGCGGACGTCGGCAACTCAGATTGCAGAGGTAGACTTCATTGATGCCGGAGAGCCCGACCCCAAGATCATCTTGGGGCAGCGGCCGATGTCGCGCAGAGACCGCCTGCGTGTCCTAGGCTTCTTTCGGTTCTACGCTGTCGCCAAGAGCCTGCTCAACCGGGCCCGTGGCAAGTCGGGTTCGACCCAATTTCGTGGGTTCCGAGACGTCTAGAATCAGGCCGCCGCGGTGGCGGTGGGCGCCCGGCGCGCCTCTCGATAGGTCACCATGCGGCCCTGCTCGGGGTCCCACAGGTCCAACCGCAGGCAGCGCAGCATATCCATCGGTGAAAACGAAGTCTCACCGGGAGCCTGAAGCTCGGGCACGGCCTTCATGGTCTCTTCGAGCCGGTAGAAGGGAATCTGAGAGTTGAGGTGGTGCACGTGGTGAAAGCCAATCTCACCTGTGAACCATCGCATCACGGGCCCGCCCGTCATCATGCTTGAAGAGTGTAGGGCCGCGTCCGTGTACTCCCAATCCCGACGGTCCGCGATGGAGATCTCGGGGAAGTTGTGTTGCGCGTAGAACAGGTAGCTGCCCGCCGCGCTGGCGATGGCCATGGGCAACCAGACCGCGAAGAAGGGCACCTGCCAGCCGAAGGCAAAGTACAGGCCGGCCAGCAGGCCGAAGTGCACAAGCAGAGACAGGGCGGCGGAGATGTTGCGCTTGGGGTTCTTGATCAGCGGGCGCACAACCATGCCCATCAAGAAGACCGTGAAGTAGCCCAGCAGCATGTTCAGCGGTGAGCGCACCGCGCGATACATCAAACGCTGCATCGGGGTGGCGCGCTCGTACATGCGCACCGTCAAGACAGGATAGCTGCCGATGCTCGCGCCGACGATCTTCGAGGTATTGGCGTGGTGATAGTTGTGGGAGTCCTTCCACACGCGGGCCGGACAGAGGATGAGCAGGCCGTAGACCTGCATGATCTTCTTGCCCAACCAGGACTTGCGGAAGATCGCACCGTGTAGGGCGTCATGGTAAAAAATGAAGACGCGCACGTTGGTGAGGCCGGCCAAGAAGGCGAGGGGCCAGCGCCAGGGCCCCAGAGAGGGTGTGGCGGCCAGGGCCACCAAGAACCCGCCCACCAAAATCGTCACGGCGAAGAGCCGCCAAGTCTTGGCGGGGTCCTCTGCAGAGTGGGGCTTGGTTGCGCGAATGAGCTCGGGTCCGCTTCGCATCGTCATCTCTGCCCTCTCTTTGTCACCTCAGACAGCACCTGCAAAGCGGCAATTATCTGAGTGTTATCGGTCACGTATCTTCAATCCAGCGGGTCGGTAGGCGACTCACGAGTCGTAATTTGGCGCACCGACCGTGGCCGGCCCGCGCAAGATCGTGCACAGGCGCTCAATATCGCTGACAGACCGCCGACCAGACCTATTGCTGTGCTACTGACCGTCTTCAACCGACACCCCTCGTCTGCGGCCGCGCCGCCCCCCAAGAGTGAGAGCATGCAGAACCGGCGCCGATTCCCCCGGGTCAAAGCCCCCATCTATTTTCAGACCCCC